>Ga0272443_10002012_pt1 | contig 27341 bp, 26 predicted proteins | sample SSMAcet12_FD_193581 | JGI IMG/M metagenome (GOLD analysis project Ga0272443, IMG submission 193581) | Marine sediment archaeal communities from Little Sippewissett salt marsh, Falmouth, MA, United States - SSM-Acet-12 | ecosystem: Environmental > Aquatic > Marine > Wetlands > Sediment ... | reverse complement strand
CGAGGAAACGTGCATGCCGGTCGTTGGGCTCGAGCCCAAATCCAGCGGAACACGGTCCGGCTCCTGGTGGGCGAGGGTGGTGAGGGTGCGTTCTCTGGCGTTCATCGAAAGCCTTTCACAAATGTCGGGGATGGTCTAATTATAGCCAATAACCCGGCTGTTCCACCAACTTAAATAAAAAATCCCGCGTCTAAAAAGGCGTGGGATTTGATTGCTAAATAATCAGAGCGGTGGACTAATCGTCCCCTTCTGCTTCGAGCTTTTTGAGCTGTCCGGGAGGACTTTTGCCCTCTTTCTCCCAGCCAATCAGTCCCATGTCCTGCCAGAGCAGGCCCCAGGCATCATTGGTTTCCAGATTGGCGAGGATCTCTTCGGGTGTCATCTCAACGCCTTCCATCTGGCTGGTCTTGATGGCCAGCATGATCTCGCCGATGCTGTAGCCCTGGCAGAAATAGGTCATCACCATGTCTTCCGAGACGCCATAGCGTTCAGCGATCTTGGCGGCCAGGGGATGGTTTGTCTCTTTCTTGCCATCAACACAATACGCGTTGGTGAACCGGTACTCGTTCGTTTCTTGTTCTTGTTCAGTGTTTTGCTGCCCCACAACCTTAACTGTGCCGGCAATCCATTCGCCTTCGGCGCCGGCGGTTGCCTTGACCAGCACGGAATCACCCGGCGCAAGTTCCGGAATTGCAAAACCTTCGGGAATGACGATTTCAATGGTCTCGCCCTTATTGGACATGACCGTCAGGATGTTGCCCTCAAACGAAACAACCTCACCCTTGACGTTGAGTTTGTCCTTTTGGGCTGCGACGGAGCTGAAAGTCATCAGCGCCATTAATAGTACGAGCATCAGGGAAGTCAGAGTCTTTTTAATATTAATCCTTTCCGATCCCTTTCATCAATTGGACAAGCCGACCAGGAGCCAAACGTCGTCCCAGGTCAGGCCGTCGGCAAGCATTTCCAGCATATCGCCTGCCGGTTCACCGGTTGTGTCCTGGGTTTCCAGGGCAACCAAGATATCTTCAAATTCAGCACCCTCGCAAAACCAGGCCATCACCTGGTCGTAGCTGACAAAGTCATAATCGGCCGCAATGGATTCGCCAATGGGATTGATCTCATCCCCCGGGCACTCGGTGGCTGCCTCCTCTGGAGGTGTTTCTTCAGCCGATGGCTCTTCTTCCAGCGCTATCGGATTACTCGGTTCAGCGGAATCCGGCACGGACGTGCTGGTTTGGGTGGGCTGCGTCGCACAGCCAGCGATGAAAAGGGCTGCCACCAATAAAAGGGTTACTCTAAATTTGATCATGGTTCTAATATAGGCAGATTCAAGCTAATTTTCCATTCACCAATCTATTACAATCCTGTTATTTTTCCGCAACCAATTGCGCAATCGCCACCAGCATCTCAACCGCTTTTTCCATGGCAAAGGTGGGGATGAACTCGTATTTGCCGTGAAAATAATGCCCGCCGGTGAATAGATTGGGAGTCGGCAGTCCCATATAGGACAGCCGGCTGCCATCTGTCCCGCCGCGCACAGGTTCGATGATGGGTTCAATTCCCAGGGCCTTGACGGCCTGCTGGGCGATGCCCATGATCTCCGGGTGAGGTTCGACCATTTCTCGCATGTTGTAATATTGGTCCACAAGGCTCAGCTCAATGACTTTTTCACCGTATTTTTGGTTGATAAAGTCCACGACAGACTGGATCAGTTGTTTCTTGGTTTCAAACTTCTCCCGGTCGTGGTCCCGGATGATATAGGCCATCGTGGCTTCTTCGACCGTGCCGTTGAATTCAAAGAGATGGAAAAACCCTTCGTAGTTGTCTGTGAATTCCGGCCGTTCAAAGACGGGCAGCATGTCATTGAGTTCCATGCCGATCAGCAGAGCGTTGTGCATTTTGAGCTTGGCTTTGCCGGGATGTACATTGCGGCCATGGATGAGCAGTTCCGCGCCGGCCGCGTTGAAGTTTTCGTATTGCACTTCGCCAACCTCGCCGCCATCCACCGTGTAGGCGAAATCCGCGCCGAATTTGGTCACATCAAAGTGGTCCACGCCCGTGCCAACTTCCTCATCCGGCGTGAAGCCGATCTTGATTGTGCCATGCTGGATCTCGGGATGTTCGGTTAGGGTCTGAATGGCCGTCATGATCTCGGCCACCCCGGCTTTGTCATCCGCGCCCAGCAGGGTAGTGCCGTCGGTGGTGATGAGGGTCTTGCCGATGTATTTCTTCAGGTCGGGGAATTCTTCCGGGTCCATCAGGATCTGCTTTTCGGCGTTGAGCACGACCACGCCGCCGTCGTAATTCTCGATGAATTGGGGGTTGACGTTCGCGCCGGACAGGTCCGGGCTGGTGTCCATGTGGGCCAGGAACCCCACCACAGGAACATCCCGATCAACGTTGCCGGGGAGGGTGGCGGTTACATAGCCATAGTCATCCATTGCAGCGCCTTTCAGTCCCAGACCCTGCAGTTCCTGAACCAGAATTCTGGCCAGGTTGCGCTGTTTCTCGGTGCTGGGGAAGCTGTTGGATTTGCGTGCGGATTGGGTGTCGATTTTGATATAGCGGATGAAGCGGTCAATTACGGGGTGCATGGTTTCCTCATTAGAAATGGTGTGATTTAGAATGTGTGATTGGTTGACGTTGGTTCAGCGGTCAGGCTGTTTCCCGGGCGAGTTTAGCGCCCAGGTCTCGGCAGGCGGCCAGGACGATTTCGTCTGGTTCCCCGTTGCATTCCACGATGTTGCCGACCTGGCTCCCCAGCCGGCTAAACAACATTTCAAGGGACTGCCTGGCGCGGCCAACGCCGTCATAACTGAGGAACAAGGCATAAGGTTTTTGGAGCAGGCCCTCCGAATTTCTGGATTTTGCCAGGAACCAGTCATCCAGAAAAGTCTTCAATGTACCGGCCACATAGCTGAAATAGTCCGGCGAGCCGATGGCGATGGCGTCAAAGTGCCGATAATCCTCAATGTTGAAACGGCCGCGGCTGGCATTAAAAAGGCTTGGCTCAGCGCTGGCTTCCTGAATCCCTTCCGCAAAGGCCTCCGCCATCATGTGTAAATGTCCAAATTGCTGCGAATGATAAAGTACCAGTATTCTTGTCATAGTTAATTACCTTTCTACGTAAAGGTATTGTAACATTTCGGATAATCAAGTTCCAGAGCCGCGGTGTTTATTATCTGGGTGATTGGATCTAAAGCGTCAGATAGAAAAAAGACCCTAATAGGATACTTTGACTGGCTTCAACCCCATCCTCGTTCCTTCCCCTGGAGCTCAGGGGAAGGATGCCTGCAAACGAAGTGCAGCAGGCAGAAAGGGGTCGATATTAAAGGGATTTTCAGATAAGAGTGCTTTATTACACTGTAATTATTGGGCATCATATCATTGGCTCTGTTTGAAGATAGAAAAGGACCCGCCATGCCTTTGCAACCGTTTTCCTTTGAGTCCGGGGTAGCGTATAATGTCTAGCGTGGGGTAAATGTCTAATCCAGTGAAAAGGAGTTCAACAGTGGGTGCTACGCGACATCGACATGACTTAATCACAATCCTGGCAGCGTTAATTCTTATCAGCTTTGTTCTGACCGGCTGCCAGCAGGCGATTTCCACTCCCACCGCGGCTTCTGAGGGTGAAACCACAGATCAGGTGGAGTCAACTGAAGCTGAATTGCCGGCGGAGACTGAGATAGCGCCAGCCATCGCTGACGAGAACCCGCTGCCCGCGGACCCAATTTCGATACCCTTTACCACCCGGGATGGAGTCGAATTGACGGGAACCTTTTATCCGGCGGCGACTACCACCGCCCCGGTGATCGTCCTGACGCACTGGGCGCCGGGGGATCAAAGCGACTGGCGGGCCATTGCAGCCTGGTTGCAAAACCGGCGCCTCCAGGTGGAGCCGGGTGGAGCGGATGAACCCTGGCTGGATTCAAGCTGGTTTCCGGCGTTCGCCGACGAATATTCCTTCAACGTCTTCACTTTCACCTTCCGGGGATGTGAGGGCGGCTGCACGACATTTGACCGGGAGGGCTGGCGGCTGGATGTGGAAGCGGCTATGGACCAGGTGGCCCGGATGGATGACGTGGACCGCTCCAGTGTGCTGACGATCGGTGCGAGTATCGGGGCGGACGGGGCTGTTTATGGCTGCCATAGTTACAACACCCAATTGGGCGGCTGCCAGGGGGCTTTCAGCCTCTCACCGGGCGGCTATCTGGACATCCCCTATTCCGAAGAAGTTGCCAACCTGGAAGGGGAATTGGTTGGTCGGCCGGCCTGGTGTCTGTATGCCGAGGAGGATTCCGAATCGGCAGAGGCCTGTCTGTATACTTCCGGCTCGCTCTACCGGGCTGTGAATTACCCGGGCAGCCTGCATGGCATGCGCCTGATCAATCCTGAGCAGGATCCGAACCCCCTGGATTTGATCATTGATTTCATTCATGATTATCTACAGTGTGATATCTGTTCGCTTTAGTGTGGGAGGATTATCTTGCCTATTGCCAATGATTCGGATCGTTCGGCCTCAAAAACTTCGTGGATACTACTCCTCGCGATTATTGTTATCGCCTTGCTCTCCGGTTTTAAAGTCTGGAAATGGATAAATTCCAGGACGGATGAGGGCGCGGTACCGGCGGAAATGCCGGCTGAATTGACCTATGAAGTGGTTCAAGCCTATCCCCATGACCCGCAGGCCTTTACCCAGGGGCTGATCTATGAGGACGGGATCTTGTTTGAAAGCACCGGGCTTTACGGCCGCTCTTCCCTGCGCCGGGTGGACCTGGCGACGGGTGAGGTGCTGGAACAGGTGGATCTGCCGGAAGCCTACTTTGCCGAGGGGCTGACCGATTGGGATGATGCCCTCGTGCAGCTCACGTGGCGGGAATATATGGGCTTTGTTTACAACAAAGCGGATTTCACCCAGATCGGGACCTTTGATTATCCAACGGAGGGCTGGGGGCTGACCCAGGATGGGGACCACCTGATCATGAGCGATGGCAGCTCCACGCTGTTTTTCCTTGATCCCGCGACCTACGAGGTCACCGGGACGGTCAGCGTGACCGATCAGGGCCGGGAGATCGTGAATATCAATGAGTTGGAATGGGTTCGCGGCGAGGTCTTTGCGAATATCTGGCAGACGGATGACCTCATCCGAATTGACCCGGAGAGCGGTGAGGTGCTGGGCTGGATTGACCTGAGCGGGCTGCTGCCTGCGGAAGAACGCACCGCCGAGACTAATGTGTTGAATGGGATTGCCTATGACCCGGACAGTAACCGGCTCTTCGTCACGGGGAAGCTCTGGCCGAAGCTCTACGAGATTCGTTTGGTGCCAGTTGAGGGGGAGTGACCGATAAATAGGGATGCCCTCTGTGGCAACCTTTTTTGTAGGTCATGTGCCGCGCAGCGCACGTGACGGTTAAGGGGAGCCCACTAGGGACTCCCCTACAGGTTGTATTATTAGTTGTAGGGGGTGACCTCACTATCTGAATTGAGCGGGATACCACCTCATCCGCCACTCCGTGGCACCTTCTCCTCAAAGAGAAGGCTTAATCAGTTGTAGGGTGAGTGCTGGTCTTGAACCCGCCAATTTGAAAAATTCTCTTTTACAATTTATCTGTCTTCAATAGCCTGGTTTTTTTGGTGGGTCAGCGACCCACCCTACTGGTTTTCTGACTGCACAAGACACAAACAGGGCTGGCAATTCTGCCAGCCCTGTTCTTTTTGATCCGTCAGGTTATTTTGACTTTCCTTCGATCACTTTATCACCAGATTTCACTTTCACGGCAATCCGTTTGGGTTTGACTTCCTCTTTCTTGGGAAGGTGCAATTCGAGCACGCCGTTTTTGGTCTCGGCTTCAATATGTTCCACATCTACAGTGCCAGGCATGGAGATCGTCCGGGAGAAGGAGCCGTAATGACGCTCACGCAGGTGGTAACGGCCTTCTTTCTCGGTCTTTTCGCTCTCATCGCTCACCTCACCCTTGATGGTCAGGGTGTTATTGGTGTAGGTGATGTCAATCTTGTCCGGGTCCAGCCCGGCGACATCCGCCTTGACGATGAATTCATTGTCGTTTTCAATCACGTCCAATGGCACGTGCAGGTTAAAGCGGTCATTGAAGGCCAGGTCGCTGTCATCATAGAATCGATCAAGCATGCGGTCCATGGCCCGATTCCAGGAAAGCATTTCACTAACAGGATCACGTCGAATTAAGTTTGTCATCTTTATCCTCCATGAAAAAGTCTTTTGGTTTGATTTAACTTAAAGGATAAGACACGCAGGTTTGAACAACGTCAAAGAAATGTTAGCAAAATATATGATTAGGTTAGCTTAGGGGAATAGGATCAGATCTTTTCGATCACCCAGAAATGGGACAGCCCCAGACGCTGGAAGGGGGTCTTCTCCAGCCATTGCAGGACACCTCGCAGGGCTTTACCCAGCCCGGGGCGGCGGGCAATGATATTGTCATAAGCGCCAAAGATCGTGGAACGGGTGACAAAACGTACGGGCAGGCCCTTGAAGAGCCTGGCGAGATCGCGACGGGTGTAGATTTCCACATGCGGGGCGAGCTTGTCGCGCCAGCGCCGCGGCAGGTAATTGATCAGCGGGGTATTGCCAAAGTGATACTTCCCCTGCCAATAGTGACCGTGGGTCTCGAAGGGGTAGCCGCGGTTGGGGCAGAACAAAACTAATCGACCGCCAGGCTTGAGCACCCGCACAGCCTCGTTGATCGCAAGCTGGTCATTCTGCACATGTTCCAAAACCTCGTGGCTGAGGATCAGGTCAAAGGTATCTGTGGAAAAGGGCAGGTATTCACCAACCCCGTTAACCACGTTGGGTTCGAGGGTTTGGGCTTCCTGCAGGCGTTCAAATTCGATATCCAGGCCCACCGAGGGGGAGAAATCCGGGCTGAGGTGATGCAGGTACATGCCCAGGCCGCATCCATCCACCAGTAACTTCCCGCCGATCCGGTCGCCGGCGGCCGCCAGCACCATCTCAAAGCGGCGGCGCTGACCATCCCGCCAGACATAGGAAGGTTCGCCCCGGAGTGCGGCCTTATCCAGGTTGCGCGGTTCTGGCATGGTTATTCCTCTTCCTGCATGTGGGGTTCCCGAATATAGGGCATCCAGACCAGAATGGTCGTTCCCTCGCCGGGTTCACTGGTAAGTTCCAGATCGCCGCCGACATTTCTGGCGCGGGTCTGCATATTGGAGATGCCATGACCCAGGGTGAGCTGGACTTTTTGAGTGTCAAAGCCCTTGCCGTCGTCATGGATTTCCATCAGGACCCGGTCTGATGTGGTCCAGACTGCCACTTCCACTTTTTTGGCCTGGGCGTGTTTTGCGATGTTTGCCAGGGCTTCCTGGCAGATATGGAACAGGGCGATGGCATAGGCATCGGGCAGGTCATCCAGGCCTTCCGAGGGGCCGGAGAGCTTAGCTTCCACCAGCGAATTGGCGCGGAATTCGTTCACCAGCCGCTGAAGGCCGTCCATCATGTCCTCTTCGTAAAGTTGGCGGGGACGCATGTCCATGATGAAGGCGCGCAGGTCCCGGATGGTGCTGTTCAGGTCTTCAATGGATTGGTTGATCCGTTTGCGGGTCTGGCCGGGCTCCTCGCCCATCAGCAGAAGGGCATGTTCAAGCGTCAGCCCCACGGCGTAGATGGATTGGATGATGCCGTCATGGAGGTCCATGCCGATCCGCTCACGTTCTTCCAGCACGGCCAGCCGCCGCCCCTGGATATTCAGACGGACGTTTTCAAAGGTCGTGCCCACCCAGGAAGCAATTGAGGAGAGAAGCTGTTGGTCGGTTAGGTCCAACAGTTCATCCTGGTTGGAGGCGATGCAGATCACCCCCAGCACTTCACTTCGGCTGGTGAGGGGGAAGCAGGCGATCTGGCGGATGCCGGAATCATAGGCCTCAGCGCTCAACAGGAAGGGGTCTTCGGTGTATGGCAGGCTGACCAGGGCGGTCTGCCCGTCCCAGGCGGTCTTGCCGATCAGACCTTCGTTGAGATCAAAGCGGTCTTTCTTCCAGAGCGCCTCAGTGGCGCTGCCCTGATGGAGCACCTTATGGAGAGTGCTCATGTTTTCATCCATCAGGTAAATCTCGCCAACCTCGACTTTGAAGTAGTTCATCACCCGTTCCAAAGCCGTCTCGAGCAGTTCGTCCAGTTCGGAGATGGAGGCCAGGGCGGAGGCCAGATTATTCAGCAGGGCCAGGTCCTGGTTACGGCGGGTGAGGGTTCGGTCGCGTTCGCGCAATTCGGAATAGAAGCGAGCATTGGAGATCGCCACGGCCGCGTAGGATGCCAGGGTCTCGATCACGCGCTCATCGTCTGGCGTAAAGGTTTCGTCGTTGGTTTTATCGGTTAGGTAGATCTGGCCCAGGCGTTGGTTGCCCAGCCTGATCGGAACCCCCAGAAGCGAGGTCATCTCCGGGTGGCCTTTGGGAAAGCCGGCTCGCCGGGAGTCCTTGCTGATATCTTCCACCCGTACAGGACCGTCCGCCGCGCCGATCACACCGATCAGCCCCTTGCCGATGGGCGGATGGGCCATCCGGGCGACATCTTCTTCCGGCATGCCCACGGTGATGAAGTTGGCAATGCCGCCGTCCTTATCCCGCACGCCGATTGCGGCGTAGGTCGCCCCGGACTGGTCACAGGCGATCCGGGCGATGCGCTGCAGGAGGGAATCGAGCGAGATATCCTGAACAAGCTCCAGGCTGGCCAGATGGAGGGCCGCCAGGCGCTCTTCGAGTTGTTCGCAGGGTTTCTTAGGTTCACCGTTCATTGCGGGCTAATTTTACCCTGCTTTCGGGTTAGCGGAAAATAGTGAATTGTGAGTGGTGAGAAGTGAATGGTGAATGGTGAATGGTAAGGTGGAGTGCTGAACCACCGAAGAAGTCCCGCAGGTTCGACCTGAGGGCCTCACCATGGATGACCTGTGACTACTTGTCATTGCAAGCGAAGCAGAGTGGGGCGGTAAGCAATCCTAAAATGCCCCTTATTTTCGATTTGATAGCTTTTGGGAGGTTCTCCCCGGTATAGTAAACCTTCGTAGCTATCCAACAAAACCGCAGGCCTGCTTCAGCTTGTCTTTTCGGTCCTGTTTGTGATAGAAATAATTAAAAAGGAGTGCCCGAATCATGAACTCCGGCAAGACAAACAAAATAAAATTTTATGACCTTACCCAACCGGAACGTCTGGCGAGGCTGCAAACCGAAACTGGCCTGACCGAGGCCGATCTTGCCGCACTGAGCGGCGCGGATGGGCTAACGGCGGACCAGGCGGACCACATGATTGAGAATGTGGTTGGCACCTACAGTCTGCCGGTGGGCATTGCCCGTCATTTCATCATCAATGGCCGTCCGATCTCGATCCCGATGGTGGTGGAAGAGCCCTCCATTGTGGCCGGAGCCTCCTTCATGGCAAAGCTGGCCCAGCCCAGCGGCGGATTCACGGCCACCACAACCGCCCCCGAGATGATCGGGCAGATCCAGATCCTCGATCTGGCTGATCCGGTCGCTGCGCGAGAGGCTCTCCTGGCCGAAAAAGACGCCCTACTGGCGCAGGTCGCCGAGGTGGACCCGGTGCTCAAGAGATTGGGCGGCGGCCCACGTGATCTGGAATTCCGGCTGATTGAAGATTCTCCGATTGGCGCTTTTCTCGTGGCGCACCTGATCTATGACGTGCGGGACGCGATGGGTGCGAACGCGGTCAATACCGCCGTGGAACGACTTGCCCCCCAAATTGAAGCGATCACCGGCGGGCGGGTGCTGCTGCGGATCCTTTCCAACCTTGCGGATCGCCGCCTGGCGCGGGCGCAGGTCACCCTCCGCACCGAAGACCTGGCTGTTGACGAATTCTCGGGCGAGACCGTTCGGGATGGCATCATTGAGGCCTGGGCTTTTGCTGCGGCGGACCCTTACCGTGCGGCCACCCATAACAAAGGTATTATGAACGGTGTGGATGCCGTGGTGCTGGCAACAGGCAATGACTGGCGGGCGATTGAGGCCGGTGCACACGCCTATGCGGCACGCAACGGCCGCTACACCAGCCTTTCGACCTGGCGCAAGGATGAGGATGGCAACCTGGAAGGCGTGTTGGAAATGCCGATGGCGGTCGGGATAGTGGGCGGGGCGACCCGTGTGCACCCCGGCGCGCAGGCTGGGTTAAAATTGATGGGTGTGAATACCTCAGAAGACCTGGCCCAGATCATCGTTTCTGTGGGGTTAGCGCAAAACCTGGCGGCCCTGCGAGCATTGGCGACCGAAGGAATTCAGCGCGGCCATATGACGCTGCATGCCCGGCAGGTGGCGATTGCAGCCGGGGCGGAAGGTGCCCAGGTGGAGAAACTGGCTGAGAAACTTGTGGAAGAGAAGACTGTAAGGATCGACCGGGCCCGGGAGATCATGGCAGAATGGAGTTGAAGAACAAATGACCGAACATGAACATCAGGAAGGCATTGTCAACAAACCGGCGCGACCGGTGGGTATTGTGGGCTACGGCGCCTATATCCCCCGCTACCGGCTGCCCAACACCGAGATTTCACGCATCTGGAAGGGTGAGGAATCACCCGGCCCGGTGATCGAGAAGGCTGTGGCCGGGCTGGATGAGGATGTGATCACCATGTCCATCGAAGCGGCGCGCAATGCCCTGGACCGGTCCGGGATTGATGCCTCTCAACTTCGGGCGGTTTGGGTTGGGTCCGAATCGCATCCCTATGCCGTCAAGCCCAGCGGCACCATCGTGGCGGAAGCTATCGGTGCACCGGTCCATATCCAGGCCGGAGACTGGGAATTTGCCTGCAAAGCCGGGACGGAGGCCCTGGTGGCGGCAATGGCGCTGGTCGGGTCACAGATGGGTGAATATGCCCTGGCGATCGGAATGGACACCGCTCAGGGAAAACCCGGCGATGCGTTGGAATATACGGCGGCCTCCGGCGGTGCGGCTTTCATCATCGGACCAGCGGAAGATTCTCTGGCAACGATTGACGCCCAATATTCCTACGTGACGGATACACCTGATTTCTGGCGGCGGGCCCACCAAATCTATCCTGAGCATGGACAGCGGTTCACGGGTGAACCGGCTTATTTCCAGCATGTGGCTTCGGCCGCCAGTGACCTGATGGACAGCCTCGGGCTGAAACCGGCGGATTTTAAGTATGCTGTTTTTCACCAGCCCAATAAGAAATTCCCCACCCGGGTAGCCAAGCAGTTGGGCTTTACGCCGGAACAGATCAACACCGGCCTGCTCTCGCCGGTGATCGGCAATACCTATGCCGGTGCATCTTTGGTTGGTCTGACCGCCGTTCTGGATGTGGCTGAACCCGGCGACAGAATCCTGATCACGTCTTATGGATCGGGGGCCGGGTCGGATGCCCTGGTGCTCACGGCGCAGGACGCACTGCCGCAAAGGCGGAGCGCGGCGAAGAGCACCCAGGACTATATTGCCCGCCGGACGGAAATTGATTACGCCACCTATGTCCGCTTCCGCGGCAAGATTGCGATGAAGTGAGGCTGGGGATGGAGACAAAGCAGGCGGATGTGATTATTGCAGGAATCGGCCAGATTCCCGTTGGCGAACATTGGGACGCCACCCTTCGGCAAATGGCGGCCGGGGCGGTTTTGGCCGCGCTGAAAGATGCGGACGGGCTGCGCCCGCAGGTCATGTATATCGGCAATATGCTGGCGGCCACGGCCTCCCGACAGGCCAACTTGGGGGCTTTATTGGCGGATGATGCCGGTCTGAGGGGCGTGGAAGGCGTGACGGTAGAAGCCGCCGATGCCTCCGGCGGCGCTGCGCTGCGCTCTGGTTACTTAGCCGTGCTTTCCGGCGCGGTGGATGTGGCGCTGGTGGTAGGGGTGGAGAAGTGGACGGACGTGATCGGTCCCGAATCCGAGACTTTCCTTTCGCAGATGCTGGATGCCGATTTTGAGGCCGCTCAGGGGCTGACGCCTCTCAGCCTGGCCGGGCTCTTGTTCCACCGCTATTTACAGGAATACGATGCGGAACATAAGGCCTTTTCCGGCTTCCCCGAAGTGGCGCATGCCAACGGCGCAACCAATCCCAACGCCATGTTCCAAAAGGCAATGGGGAAGGACGTCTACCTGCGAGCAGCCGAAGCCGCGGAGATCCTGAATTTGTTTGATGTCGCACCCTATGCCGATGGCGCCGCGGCAGTGGTCCTGGCTCGCAAGTCGGCGCTGTCCAAAGGCTGGAAAAAACCGCCGGTGCGGCTGATCGGGTCCAGCCTGGTGACCGATACGCTGTCGATCCATGACCGCCATGCCCCTCTGGCCTGGGACGCCGCCCGTTTGTCGGTGGAGCGCGCCTGTCGCAATGCCGGAATCCTGCCCAGGGATCTGGATTTCTTTGAATATCACGATGCGACCTCGCTGCATGCCGCCATTTCACTGGAAACAGCGGGCTTTGCCTCCCAGGGGCAGGGCTGGATGCTGGCCAAACCGGAAGTCATCGGCCTGAAGGGGCAGATCCCGGTGGCGACCTTTGGCGGCCTTAAAGCTCGGGGAAATCCTCTGGGTGCGACCGGTGTGTATCAGGCGGTCGAAGCCGTGCTGCAATTACGGGGGCAGGCTGGACCCAACCAGGTGAAGGATGCCCGGGTGGGAATGATCCAGAGCGTGGGCGGGATGGCTGCCACCGTGGCGACGCATGTGCTGGTAAGATAAGATTCGAGCAATTGATAGTAAATATATGGAGTTTTGACTTTTCCTAAATAAATCTCTACAATAAAAATTAATATATTTGCAAATTTGCATCTACCTAGTATTACTAAGGAGGGTTAACTGTGAAAATTGCTATTACAGCAGATTTGCATCTTACTACTCAAGAGACTAATCCTGAGCGATATCAAGCATTTGCAGATATTCTTGATCAATGTGGGAAAAGTGGCATTGAGGTCCTTGTAATTGCTGGCGATTTGTTTGAGAAAAATTTCAAGAACTTTTCTGATTTTGAATCAACTTGTCGAAAGCATGCGAAAAAAGAATTAAAGATATTTATCATTCCAGGGAATCATGATTCAGAGCTTGTTAGTTCTGCAATAACTAATGGTCAGGTTACGGTTATTGAAGAACCTACCATTGAGTCGTTTGATTCTGAATTTCTTTTCTTGGTAGTACCGTATGCTGAAAAAACTAATATGGGGGAACAAATTGCACCATTTAAAGATAAATTGCCACTAGAAAAATGGATATTGATAAGTCATGGTGATTGGATTGGTGGCGTTCAACCATCTGATTCTTATGAGCAGGGAGTTTATATGCCTATATCCAACGCTGATATCGCTAAATATGCTCCCTTTCAAATCTTCTTAGGTCACATCCACTTACCTTCTGATTCAGGTAAAGTTCACTATGTAGGCTCCCCTTGCCCGATCAAGTCCACCGAGACGGGTCAACGTCGCTTTATTATCTTTGATACCAGGGAAGAAATATTTCAAGAGGCTTTTGTAAATTGCCCTTGGTTATATTTCAATGAAGATTTCGTAGTTTTGCCAGTTGAAAATGAAAAAGAATACCTTACAGAACAGATCAGACAAAGGATAGAGGGTTGGGAAATTCCAAGTACTACTGAACAGAAAATTAAAGTAAGCGTTTCAATAAAAGGGTATACGCAAGATCGATCAAGTATCACTCAATTGGTGGAAGAAGAATTCAGTAAATACGAGCTTATTAACGACGAACTAATAGGTAAGGACCTAAACCAAGAAATCAATCCGGACAAGGCTAATCTGGCATCTGAAATTAAAAAGTGGATTGATGAACTCGTATGGGAAGAGTCTGAATTTGAACCGGGTAAGGATGAAATTGTAATTGAGGCTTTACGAACAATCTATGAGGATTAATCATGGGGATTTATATTGATAGAATCAACCTACAAAATTATGGACCTTTGGGAAACCGAGAATTAGATTTTGGAAAACTCAACCTGATTTATGGTTTGAATGAGTCTGGAAAAACCTTCTTAACTGAATTTATCCTGCAATCAGTGTTTAAATATCCATCTGCATCTAAATGGCAGATGAGGAATGTGCCGGGTCAGGGAAAAGTAATTTTATCTGGTTTGGAGAGGGGGCCTGTTGAATTTTCTCCAAAAATAAAACGGAAAATTGAAGATTATTGGGTTGAATCTGCACCTGGATTGCCAACAAACATGGCCAGGTTATTGTTTGTAAAAGGTGGAGAACTAACGTTAATTTCAACCGAAAACGAATCAAATAAGCATTTTTTAAAGTCGGTTCTCTCTCAGGAGGTATTAATTGAGAGAATTTTAAAGAAGATAAAAAGGACAATTCAAAAAGCACAAATTGTAGATCGAAATATTGATGGGGAAAGCAGAGGGGATATTGGCAATAGAAATAAAATAAAGGAACAATTATTAGGCATAGATCGGCTGCTGGAAGATATCGAAGAAAATTATTCGTGGGGGCGGCTTTTTGAAAAAAGGCAAGAGCTTGAAGCGCTTATTGAGAAAATGAAAGTCCAAGAAAAAGCAAAAAGGTATTATGCATTTACTTTAAATGACGAAATAAATAAAACCCAAACAAAGATCATTTCTGAAGACGTATTAGAGATGTTACGTGACGATCTAAAAGAATATGCGCGGGTTAAGGGTGAGATACAGAGTCTAAAAAATAGAATTGAGGAAGAGCGGAGTATTGTAGATAACTATTCTTTTTTAGATCAGGCTGTAAGCACTTGGGAATCACTTGGATTGGAATCAAATCAAAAACCAGCATTGTTCTGGCAGATTGCAGCCATAATAATGTTCCTTTTTGGGCTGGTTTGTTCTTTAATCCAGCTTTTTCTCTTAATCCTTGAATCGAATAATGGGTGGATTTGGTTATTACCTGCTTTTTCGATTGTATTTATTTTGTTTGGGATTAGCTTTACTATTCTGTATTTAATAAAATTAAATAAGTGGGAAAAGACAATCTTAAATTCATCAGAGAGAGAAGCGATCAAGGCAGAGTATAAAGACCGTTTCCGAAAATCAATAAGGGGATTAACGGATCTGCGAACGGACCGCGAAAACCTTCGAGATAAAAATATAGAATTGACATCCTTACCTTCAAAAATTACTGAACTGGAAGGCTCAAACCAAGCGCGCTTTATAAAAATAGATAGAGTATTGTCTACACTTAATCCGGATTGTGTAGATAGCAGTGAGTGGGAGAAGTGTTTACTGGAAATTAAAAAATCGCAGGATACGTATAAAGATAGATTGGAAAAGAACAAAATTAGGTTGGCGGCCCTAAATGTTGATGAAGAAAATTACCTTACGAATCCTGCCGAAGAAGAATATAACCATGATCAATCGTCCAGATACGTCGAAGATAAAAATAGTATTCAGGAAGAGATTGCTCATATAGAGAGTGAGTTGGACAGATTGAAAGTGCGTGCTTATCAGGAAACGCAGGACAAACTTGATACTGACTGGCTGGAAGTTTTGAACAATATCCGTGTAAAAAGGGAAGATTTGCTCAAAGAATATAAGCAAATAACAGCAAAAATCGTTGGCGAAATTGCTACAAAGGAAGTGCTATTTACTATTCAAAAAGAGGAAGATGAAAAAATAAATAGAGGCTTACAAACAAAAGAATTATCAGATATTCTGAAAATTGTTACAGGTCGTTATGAGTCTATAGACCTAAGTGATGACAAACTACTTATTAGAGGTGCGGTAGAGAATTTTTATTTGGATGAACTAAGCACTGGAGCGCGTGAACAGATATTGCTTGCGCTTAGGATGGCTTTTGCATCAAAATTGGCAGGAGGTGAGCCATTGTTTATGATCCTTGATGACGCTTTTCAGCACACGGATTGGGAACGTCGAGAGCAATTATTCGAGGCTGTTTTTAGGCTTGTTGATGCGGGTTGGCAGATGACATATTTAACCATGAGTGACCAAATTCGAGATAGATTTATTGAACTTGGGCGAAAACGGTTAGGAAATGAATTCGTTTTCTATCCCCTAGCGTAAAAAATATTCTTTGGGATAAGTTTATTTATTATTAAAATCGTCGAATATAAAACGTCTACTTAAATTCAGGGAGATTTACTCTAAATCTCGCATATTGGGATATTTTCTGTGTATACTGAGATTAAACACAGAACACAGAAAGGTTTCCCAATGAAGAAGATTTCCCTTATTTTATTGATTGGTATTGCTCTGTTCAGCACCCTGGCCTGCGGCCTTTTCACTGCGTTGACAGGTGGTTCGGATTCTGAACCGGATTCCGAACCGGATACCGTGGTTCTACAGCCGGCCGAAGATGAAGATGTTGAGGTGATTGAAGAAGAGCCTGAGGTTGAACCTGAGCAGGAAGGACTGTCCCAATCCGGTGTGGTGCTTTTTAGTGATGATTTCTCCAATCCCAACAGCGGGTGGGACCGAAATGACTGGGACAATGGCTTCACAGATTATGTGGACGATGCCTACCAGATTTCCGTCAAGCGTGAGAACTATGATATTTGGACGAATCCATACCTGAATTTTGAAGGGGATGTCAGAGTGGAAGTGGACGCGAGCAAGGTGGCCGGTGATTTTGATGATAATTACGGAATCCTTTGTCGCTATTCGGGTGCGGCCTCTTCGCCAAGTTATTACTTCTTCTACATCAGCAGTGACGGCTTTGCGGTCATTGGGAAGGTGATTGATGGCGAAACGACTTATCTCTCGGGCGAGCAAATGGATTACTCCGATGCGATCAATCAGGGCGTTGCGACCAACCACTTGCGGGCGGACTGTGTCGGCAGCACCTTGACATTTTACGTCAACGGCGAACTGGTTGCCGCAACCAGCGATTCATCCCTGACGGATGGTGATGTTGGCCTGGATGGCGGGACGTTTGCCGCCACCTCTGCCACGTTCCAGTTTGATAATTTTGTGGTCTATCAACCCTAGCATAAGGCGTCTCTAGCGGAACGATGTGGGGCAGCGTTTGATAAAAACGCTGCTCCATTTTTATTATCGTAGGGGGCTTCTCTTAGTTTTGGCTGGCTCGCTAGATTTTCAGAGGTCGGTTATTTTGGGGTTTGAGTATAATTATTTCTGTTCGCTCTACATAATAAATAACAAAGGAGTTTGAAATGAACGTCACGATAGTCCTTTCATGGATTGTTGGAGTGCTTTGGCTTGCTGTGGTGGCATGGGTGGCCTATGCCGCTTTGCGTTCCTATCGCAGAAACCCCCTCAAGCCCACGATACCGGTTGCAATTGGCCTCGCCCTGGCAGCCATCATTCTGACCGTGGTCAACAGCGGACTGGTTTTTATTCAGCCCCAGGAGCGCGGCGTAGTCGTCTCCGCGATTGCCCCGGATGGCTACCGACAGGAAACCCTTAAACCGGGTCTGTCCTGGGTTATCCCATTCTTTGAATCGGTGCAGGTCTACCCGATTTCCTACCAGACCTACACGATGTCAATCGCGACCGAGGAAGGCCAGAAGGCGGGAGATGATTCCATTGCGGCCCGGACAGCGGATGGCCAGGAAATCCTGGTGGACGCTTCCGTGATCTTTGCCGTGGACCCCGAGCAAGTTCTGCGGCTGCATATCCTCTGGCAGGATCGCTATGAAGAGGAATTGGTCCGCGCCCAGGCTCGCAGCATCATTCGGGATGTCGTTTCGCAATTTAATGTCAACGAAGTGGTCAGTACGGAACGCTTTAATTTGATTGATCAGATCAATGGCGAGATGACGGTTGTTCTTGGTGAAAATGGGCTGTCAATGGTAGATTTCATTTTACGAAACATTACCTTCTCACCGGAATATGCTGCCGCAGTGGAACAGAAGCAGATTGCTGAACAGCAGGCTCAGGAAGCCCAGTTGTTGGTTGAGAAGAAGAAACAGGAAGCGGAACAGGCCCGCCAGGAAGCCCAGGGCCGGGCGGACGCCGCAGTGATCGCCGCAGAAGCCCAGGCAGAGGGGCGGATTTTGGAAGCCGAAGCAGAGGCCGAGGCCTTACAGGTCCAGGCGGAAGTTTTGGCGCAATATCCTGATCTGCTCACCTATGTCTATATCACCAAACTGGCCCCGAATGTGGAAGTGATGTTCCTGCCCTATGACAGTCCCTTCATCTTCCCCCTGCCGGATATGGATACGACCACACCAATACCCACAGTGGAGTGATCCTGCCTGCGAGAAAAGTGTAACTTCTTATGTCAGATCAAAAACCTAACGGGCGTGAAATCCGCCTGACAACCCTTTCAAGCTGTGCTGGCTGAGCGTCCAAGTTAAGCGCGGAAGCGCTGGCGCAGGTTCTGCAGCCAATGACAGATGTCTATCAAGATATGAACGTCCCTGATCTGTTGATCGGGCTGGACGATCCAGATGACGCGGCTGTTTGGCGTTTGGAAGGTGGCCGAGTCCTGACGGTGACGACGGATTTCTTTACGCCCGTGGTGGATGATGCTTACGATTACGGCGCTATTGCCGCGGCCAACAGCCTTTCGGATGTATATGCCATGGGCGCCATGCCTTTTGCCGCCCTGACGGTTGCGGCCTTGCCGCCCGACCTGCCGATGGCAATCTCACAGGAGATCATCCGCGGCCTGGCCGAAAAGACCGCCGAATCCGGGACGGTGATTGTGGGCGGCCACACTATTCAGGATAAGGAGCCCAAAATTGGGCTGGTGGCTCTCGGTTTTGGCGAGGAGGATCGTCTCCTCCGTAAGGATGGCTTGCAGGTGGGCGACCGGCTGGTGTTGACCAAGCCCCTTGGCTTTGGTGTAACCACCACTGCGCTCAAGCAGCAAAAGGCCCCGCCCGAGGATGTGGCGGAGGTGGTGGGCTGGATGAAGCGGCTCAACCGCGATGCGGCAAGGCTGGCCCTGTCATTTGGCCTGAAGGCCGCCACCGACATCACCGGTTTTGGCTTCCTCGGCCACTCCTGGGAAATGGCGCAGGGGGCCGGCCTGGGATTGCGGATCAACTTTGGCCGCGTGCCCTTCATCTCCTGCGCGAAAAAGCACGCCAGTGAATGGCGCTTCCCCGGCGGTGCATCGGATAACAGGATCTTCTTTGGCGATCATGTCCAGTTTGACGAGGCGATCCCGGAGGAATTTCAGATGCTGTTGTTTGATCCCCAAACCAGCGGCGGCCTGTTAATCGGTGTCCCGGAAGAGAAGATGGATGGCTTCATGGAACACGCTGCTGAAATGGGCCAGCCAGCCTGGGATATTGGCGAAGTGGTCCCGGGTGAGCGGATCACGGTTGAGGTCTAAGGCCTTCGTGTAGTCTTGTTAACCTCGGTCGTTTGAAAAAATTTCGATTCTTGAGTAAAATTCAGCCGCTTAGTGGTGTCACAAATTGTTCATTAATCCGATTGGATATTGGTGTGAGACCTTAAGAAAATACTATGAAATCAAAGCGAAATTCCTTAATTCTTTCCGTGCTGACCATGCTCAGCTTCCTGACAGTCTGCCTGGCTGCACCCCAGCCGGTGCAGGCCCAGGCCGGCAGCGCGTGGGAGATGCTGGCGGAGATCAACAGTTTCAGGGCCGCCAACGGCCTGGCGCCGATGGAAGAGAATGCTCTGCTCAATATGTCTGCTCAGAATCATGCGGACTGGATCGCCGAGACCGGCATTGGCAGCCACTATGAAGATGACGGCAGCGATGCCACCGTCCGCGCTCATGCTGTGGGCTATACCGGGACTTATGTGACGGAAAACTGGGCTCGCGGGCCTCAACTGACAGTCTATGATTGCATTTATGTCAGCTGGAATGATCCAGCACATATGGACAATATGCTGGACCCGAACCGGAAGGAATTTGGGGCGGGTGTCGCTCTGGATTCAAACAATTTCACAGTTTATGTGGTCAACTTCAGCAATTTCGATACGAACAATTCACAACCCGAAGATACAACCGATGGCACGGATGACATCCAGGATACCGGTCCGACCGCCACAACTGAGCCATTAGTTCAAGGCGTGGTAACAGCAACGCCCGGAGCGGATGGCACCATTATCCATGTTGTGCAATATGGGCAAACACTCTGGGGCATAGCGGAGGCCTATGGGATTGCTCTGACCGATTTGCTGACTTTGAATAACCTCACTGAGGATTCGGCTATCTGGCCGGATGAACAGCTGGTCATTTTCCAGGGCACGGGTGAGACCTATACCCCCACGCCGACGGAAATCATCACCGAAGAACCTACCCTGACCCCAACCCCAACCCGGAGACCTGTGCAAACTGAGGCGGCGATCACCCCCACGCCCACCCCGGAACCGCGGAATAATTTCTTCACGAACATTTTCAGCGGCGATACGCTTTGGATTGGCATTGGCCTGGTCGTGGTGAGCCTGTTTGGGATCGGGCTGCTCTTATTCACCTCCTCCCGGTTGCGATAGATCATTAATTGATAAAAAAACCGCCTTCACAGGCGGTTTATGCTTTAAGTGGATTAATTCAGATCAGATGCGCACCCTGAGCGGCGTGCGTGTGATAGAGCTTTGCCGATTTCCCCATTTGTTTGGCATATTGCGTTTCCACATTTTGGATGAAGGCTTCGGCCTGGTCATCCTGGACGAGGTTCACCGTGCAGCCGCCAAAGCCCGCGCCGGTCAGCCGGGCGCCGTAACACCCCGGCTGTTGAAGAGCGATCTCGACCAGGGCGTTCAATTCCGGCGTGCTGACTTCGTAGAGGTCCCGCAGACTGGCGTGACCTGCGATCATCAGCTTGCCAAACCCGGCAACATCTCCTGCTTTTAGCAATTTGACGGATTTCTCCACCCTCGCGATTTCCTCCACCACGTGCTGACCGCGCATGCGGATCTTTTCGGGGAGGTCATTGGAATACTGCCCAAATTCAGTGGGGGAGACATCCCTCAGGGAGGTGATATCCGGCAGATGCTGCCGGAGGGCACTCACGGCCTGCTGACAGGCGCTACGCCGATCGTTATAGGCCGAACCGGCCAATTCACGCGGCTCGCGGGAATCGGCCACGATGATGGCAATGTCGGCGGGAAGCGGGACAGCCTCCCAATCCAGGGTGGCGGTGTCGAGATAGAGGGCATGGTTTTGCTGCCCAAACGTGACCGCGAACTGGTCCATGATGCCGGATTGCACTCCGACATAGTCGTTCTCGGCTTTTTTGGTGAGCCTGACCAGGGCCATCAGGTCCACGTCCCACTGCCCCAGGGCCATAAAAGCCCGAGCGAAGGCCACTTCGACGGCCGCCGAGGAGCTCAGACCGGAGCCAATGGGAATATCAGAGGTATAAGCGGCTTCCATTCCTTTTGTTGGGAAGCCGGCCTGTTGGCAGGCCCAGGCCACCCCGGCCGGATACCGGGCGAAATGGGGTAGGGGTTGTCCGTTCAGATCCATTTTATTTTCAAGGTCTGCAAGGGAAAAGCTGACTGATTTTCCAAGATCAAGGGCATGCAGGGTGATCTGATCGGTTTCCAGTAGGGAGAATTTCAGCGTTAGGGTCAGGTCAATGGCCACCGGCAGGACAGGCCCATTGTTGTAGTCCACATGCTCGCCCAGCAGATTGACCCGGCCCGGCGAAAGGATGGTCTGCGAATAGGCTTCAAGGGCTGACGATGACATAATGCTCTCTCTTCAATTGATGAATTCGGGTGGTAGTTCAAAGGATTTGGCCAAGGACGCTTTGCGCTCATGGCTGTAGCGTTTGATTTGAACTTCGCGTTTCAGAGCCGTGCTGTGATTCTCAACTTCCTCCAGATATACCAGCTCCACCGGACCATGCATGCGGGTATAGCGAGCGCCTCTTCCGGCATTATGCTCCTTGACCCGCCGTTTGGGGTCGGTCGTCCATCCTGTGTAATAGGCGTCATTTGCGCAGTGGACAATGTAGCAATAGTAGGCCATTCGGGAATTCTCTCTCACATTCCGATTAGAAAACGCGCCATGGAGATTAATGGCTGGCGGATGATGATGTCCATCAGGTCAAAGCCCACCATTGGCAGGAGGAACACGACCGCAAGCAGGATCATGGAGCTATAGGGGCGGATGCGTTCCATTTTTTCAACCCAATGTTCGGGCAGGAAGAAAGCGATCACTTTTTCGCCATCCAGCGGCGCAAGAGGAATCAGGTTGAACAGGAATAAGGCCAGGTTGATGAAAAGGAATTCCAGCAGAAAATCGCCCGGGGAGGGGAATATGGGGCTGGCGCTGCTGATGAGCGGGATCCACCTAAAGCGGAGTGGAATGGCGCCCAGGGCGGCAAGGAGCAGGTTGGAGGCCGGCCCTGCCAGAGAGACCAGCATCACACCGGCTTTGCTCTTGCGGTCAATGACATGAGGGTTGATCGGGACGGGTTTAGCCCAGCCAAAACCGGCCACAAGCAGCATGATTGATCCCATGATGTCGAGATGTTTTAGAGGGTTGAGGGTCAGCCGTCCGGCATCCCTCGGCGTTGGATCACCGAAAAGGGTTGCCACCGCGGCATGCGAAAACTCATGTACGGTGAACGCGACCAGTAGGGTGATGATTCTGGAGATAATAATGGGTGGTTCAAGATTGAAAAGCATGTAAGGACTACTTGATTGTTGGAAGTGGGTGTGGCTCGTGGTGATTATAACATGGGAGGACAGGGCGGAAAAAGCATACGCAGTTCCCTTTTTGGAAATTGCGTCTAACTTGGAAACTACAGATATTAAGGATAGACATTTGAGATGATTTTGACCCCTTTCTCGTTCACCTGCACCCTTTGGGTGTTCCCCGATTCCTGGGGAAAGATGCCTGCAAACATCGTGCAGCAGGCAGGAAGGGGTTTTATTCTGGTAGAAAACACAAGACTCGGTATTCTCATGTACTGGCTGGCATAATAATCGTGAAAAAGATATTTCTTCTTCCAATAGAAAGTGAGCCCCATGTTTTGATAAGTATCAATATTAATTAACTCTCGAAGTGCATTTTAGATAAATTCCGACAGAAAAGGTATAATTAAGCCAGATATCGCAGTCTCATTCCAGTTTTTATAAGGTACATAAAACTTGACTAATGGTTGAAGGATTGAGAGGTGCCAAAATGACCAGTAAGAAGCAAGGTTCCGTTCCGCTTGGTAAAGATGAAATAACCCCCAAACATATTTATAATTCGCGCCGGAAATTTCTCAAACAGATGGGCATTGTCGGCCTGGGGGCCGCCCTTGCAGGGTGTGTTCCGGCTACATCGCCCACCTCCGGCCCGACCCAAACCGAACCCAGCAGCGTGGCGACGCTTAGTGGACTGACGGATGAACTGGGGAACCCCCTGACCGATTACAGCGCGATCACGGGCTACTGCAACTTCTACGAGTTCACCACAAACAAAGAGAATGTGGACGATTTGGCCGAAGACTTTGTGCCGGACCCCTGGTCGGTGGAAGTGGGCGGCTTGGTGAATAAGCCGCAGACTTTTTCTTTGGCGGAAATTCTGGAGAAATTTGACCAGCAGGAACGTGTCTACCGGATGCGCTGTGTGGAGGGTTGGTCGATGGTGATCCCGTGGAATGGCTTTCCGCTGCGCCAGTTATTGGAGGAGGTTGAGCCGACCCCGGAAGCAAAATATGTCGCCTTTCAGACGGCCTTGCTGCCCGAGGTGATGAATGGTGTGAATTCGGGGATGTTCCCCTTCCCCTATCTGGAAGGGCTGCGGCTGGATGAGGCTATGAATGACCTCACCTTGCTGGCAACTGGGCTTTATAATGAACCCCTGCCGCCCCAAAATGGCGCACCGATCCGGCTGGTCGTCCCCTGGAAGTATGGGTTTAAGAGCATCAAGTCCATCGTCAAGATATCATTGGTGACCGACCAGCCCGTCACGATGTGGAACACCATTGCACCGCAGGAATATGGCTTCTATGCCAATGTTAACCCGGATGTGGACCATCCGCGCTGGTCGCAGGGGACCGAGATCAGGATTGGTGAAAACCAGCGGCGGGATACACTTTATATGAACGGCTATGCTGATGAGGTGGATTATCTCTACGACGGGATGGACCTCACGGTATATTACTAGGATTATTGGGTAACGAGGACACTGATTTATGAATCAGCACATTGAAGATCGGAAACAGGAATCTCAACGCTTTCAGTTGAAGGTCCTGGTCAATATTGCCGGCGCACTGCCGCTGTTGCTGTTGATCGGTTCCTATGTCCGGGGGGAATTGGGGTTCAACCCGGTGGAAGCAGCCCTCCAGAAGACCGGGCAAATTGCCGTGATCTTCCTGGTCCTGTCTCTGGCGGTGACGCCCTTGCGAAAGCTGCTGCACTTTCCTGTGATGGGCTTTTTACGAAAACCTCTGGGCTTGTATGCCGCCTTCTATGCTGTGACCCATTTTCTGATCTTTGCCTGGTGGGATTATGGCCTGGATTTCCAGCTCATCTGGGGGGAGATCGCAGCCAGGCCTTTTATTATCGTTGGCCTGGTCGCCTTGTTGATCTTGCTGGCTCTATCCGCCACGTCACTTCGCGCCGTCCAGCGCAAGATGGGTAAGGCCTGGATCAAGCTGCACCGCTTGACTTACCTGGCCGGGATTCTGGTAATTACCCATTTCCTGCTGGCGGTCAAAGGAAACCTGCTGACCCTGCAGGGGGATTATGCTCTGCCGCTGATTTTGGGTGGGGTAGTGTTGATGCTGCTGGCGCTGCGGCTGCCGTTTTTGAAACGGATTTTTCAGTGATTTGAACTCACTGTCTTTATTATGAGAATAAGCTCGGGTAAAGGCCATTACCGTGGTAAACAGAGCACTGTTATAATGACACCTATGACTTCTTACTCACAGCGAGCAAAAACTTGCTTTCAGCAGATGAAGACCATTTGTAAAAAGATCTGGCGCGGCACATCCCTTTTTAGTGTGTTGTTCTCTGCGTCCCTTTCGTTATTTATTTTTGTACGCTGGTTGGATTTCTTTATTGTTTCCACAAGAAGCAAAGTGGTAATTTTCAGCGCACTCTTTGCTTTCTTTTTCTTGCTATCCATTTTTTTTGTTACGCCCATAATAGAATATCTTCTTGGGAAGAAAAAGATTCTTATTGTTTTTATCGTGATTGGTGTGATCTCCTCAGCTGGTTTGATTGCCTTACTGCCTGCCCCAGATTATAAAGATTCAACACAAATATTGCTGACGGGGTTAAGAGTTAATGATGCCTTGGTTCTGATCTTATCTATTTTTGCTGGCTTGGGGACTATTTTCTTTTTCCTCAAAGGTAAAGATACTCATTATCAAATTTTTCTGAAGAATGTCCAGCAATATTTATTGGATTACCTGATCATGGGTGGGATCCTGTTGGTGGTTGCCATATGTGTGAGGGTGTTAAAACCCGAATCCTCGATAAAAACGATATTTGTCCTCTTACCTGGCCTGGCCTTTCTCATTCTTAAGGTGATTTATTATGTGATGCCATCTTTACCGATTATTATTCTGAGCCTAACACTGAGTGTAAATCTGCTTGTCATTTTTGGTTTATTTAATACTAGCTTATTGACAGTGAGTCTGACTGCTGACCAGTCATTTAACCAATTGGCTGTTATGGTGAATCCGGGTGATCCGACATTAATGTCCATTGGGTTTTATAGACAATTGCGGAATAGTGATCTGGTTTTAGAAACTGGTTCCATATTGGCTGGCGAGGAGAATGTCAATCGGCTGAAACAGATTAATCTACTTGGGCGGGTTCATATATTGGACTACCCGGGTGAACTTCCATTGGAAGAGGCGCAACGGCTGTTAGGATTGGCAGGATGGTCAAAATGGGATAGGCGGGAGACCGGTTCGTTCTATTTTTATCGGACGGATTTACCTGTAGCTTCTCCAATTGTCATTTTTACGTCACAGGACAACTTCTTCCTTGTGCCTTCCGATTTGCTGGATGGTTTGGGCTTATATGATGATTTTATTTTTAATTGAGATCTATCTTCTTGGTTGGGCAATAGCTGCGTTCTTTAGAGAAAGGTTGCCTGCTTTTTTCCTGGCGTTCCTGTCAGTTCTATTAGGTTTGATGGGTTATTTTATGACTGTAGTTGTCCTAACTCTTTGCCAGGCGAGTTTATCCGCGCTTTTCCTTGCTGTTTTATTGGGCGGCGAAATAGTCCTGCTTGTCCTGATTAAATGGTTGATCTCCAGGAAGGCATTTTTCAAAATTAAAATAAAGAGTCTTTGGTACTTGGCAGGAGGATTCTTTTTTGTGATCGGAAGTTGGGCTTTTTCTCAGTCCAGCTTGGTGTTCGCCACAATGGATTCCCTCTATTTGGTCACGATGGGCAGGAATATCCTGGAGACAGGATTCATGGAATGGTATTTCACCTCTCCATTGCAATGGGGGGTGTTTGTCCCGGTTCTGCAGACCATTGGTATGTTATTCAAGCATGATTACACCGGGTTTATCCAGCCAATAATCAGTATCACTTTTCTGATAATTTTTGCATTTGTGATTTATAGGTCTTGTTATAAAAATGCTTCTCATAAGTACATTCCATATGTTTTAACTTTTCTTAGTGTTGGTTTGTTGCTCTCGTCGAATATGTATTGGGTCGCCCAGTTTTATATCCATACCAACCTTGACACCGCAATGAGTCTCTTTCTCACCATCATAGCCCTTTACTTTGCCATTCAGGATCAGGAAGATTCCTGGTTGGGGATTGCAGGAGTTTTCATCGTTATGTTAGGATTGATCCGGATTGAGAACGTCATTTTGGCATCATTGATTATTGTCCTAACCATTGCTACCGGGAAGGTGGCATATAGGAAATTGTTGTGGACATTCCTTCCATACCTGATTTTTCAGATTGTTTATAATCTGGTGATTATTCAAATTGATCCTGTTGGTTTTGCGGATCTGTTGAGCGTATCTCAGTTGCGTCTGGTAACAGGGGGATTGGTTGCATTGGTTATTTTTCTCCTGATATCTGGACATAAACTAATTCAGAAAAAACTGCTTCCGATGTTAAATCTGGTGGTAGTGATTGGAATAGGATTTCTGCTCCTGGGAGTATTTTTGCTGAAACCTGAGAAGATATTTCTCGATACCTGGGATAATCTTTACGCAATGTTTGGAACAGGTCAGTGGTTTGCGACTTTCTGGGGAGTTGTGATTCTGTTTTTCCTTGTGAAGGCCAAGAAAAAAAATGTGATGTCAAATTTTTTAAACTTTTTAATCTTCGCTTTCTTTAGTATGATTATTATTCTTGGCTATTTTAAAGGTAATTATCATAATGCCTGGTATGACAGCGCAAACAGAATGTATATTCATATTTTACCGATTTTACTTTTCTATTTATCTGTAGTAATTAGCTCTAACTATTCCCTTTCAGAAGAGTCGGAATTGGAGAGCGATTCACAAAATAATATTGGAGACTAATTAGTGC
>Ga0272443_10002011_pt1 | contig 27356 bp, 50 predicted proteins | sample SSMAcet12_FD_193581 | JGI IMG/M metagenome (GOLD analysis project Ga0272443, IMG submission 193581) | Marine sediment archaeal communities from Little Sippewissett salt marsh, Falmouth, MA, United States - SSM-Acet-12 | ecosystem: Environmental > Aquatic > Marine > Wetlands > Sediment ... | reverse complement strand
CTACATAAATGTGGTTCTGCCTCTCCTTCATAAAACTCTGATGTTGTTGCACCACTAACTAAACTAATTATTCCTAATGCTAAAACTAATAGCATCATCATTTTACTTAACCTTTGATAATTCATTTTTTAAATCTTGTAAATAAGTAAGTTGTTCATTAGTGCATTTTGCTGTTTCTATTATTGCATCATATAAAGCCATCTTTTCTATATCATTACTTGATTTATCATATAAACCCTGTAAAGCATTTGTTTTTGATAACTCTATCTGACATAAATTAATATCTTTATTTATTTTCTCTAAACTTGGATAATTCTTTGTTAATATAACTTGCTTTGTTTCTGTAAAAGTTCCATCATCATTCTTTATTATATTTCCAAACTCAACTGCCATCGCTATACCAGATATAAACAAAATACCAAAAATTACAAAAAGTAATTTCTTATTCATATTTCCTCCTATTTAATTTAATCATTATGCTGTAACTCCTCCCAAATATATATCAGATGTTTCTGCACCTGAATTACAATTATATTTCATATAAACTCCTGCCTTACTATCTGCATTCATATAAGTATAACTCCCATAAGTTGAAGCATTTTTATATCTTTCAGCATAAATTACATCTTCACTTGTACAACCACTATCTGTGCAAATAGACATATTCATATTCTCACATTCTGTCGTAATTCTAATACTATTGATAACTGAATTTATACTATTCCAAGTTGTGTTGGTTAGTAAATAAGTTGAACCTGATGCAAGAGAATTATTTTTTAAAACTATGGCTCGTCCTGTGCCTGTAATCTCAACACCATTTACATATAATTCATCTGCTGTTATGTTTGTTGCAGTTATGTTTCCTGTTGTATCAATACTAAAATTACCACTAAATCCACTTGGGTCAAACACAAAACCATAATCTGATGTTAAAGAACAAATATGCTGTTCTTCACAGATTGATGTTGGCATTTCTTCACAAGGTGTTGCTGTTCCTACACAACCAGTTCCCCATTCCCAATGGCATCCTCTTTGCTTTCTTTCATCTGTTATTCCACATAACCATATATCTGCAATATCTCCACAAGCAGTTGCTATTCCTGTGCAAGTAGAGTTTCCATGAACAATTAAACTTTCCATAACTTCAATATTTGGTGCTGTTACATTTCCAGAAAAAAAGCCATCCCCATGAAAATAAGTATCTCCATCTTCACAATGCAAACAAGTTGTATCAAATGGTCCTGTGAAAGATGCATTACCTGATACATTTAAATTTGCTACATTAAATATTGAAAAACCAGCCATATCTAAAAAAGTATCCATAAAATGTCCTGATACACTCCAACCCAAATCACTTAACCAAGAATGAGAAATATCAACAACATCATCTAAAACTCCTTCATCTGTAATCCATATCTCTGCAGAAGAAACATTATAATTAGAAACATTTGGTGTTTTAACTAGATTAATTCCTACGTCGTCATCTATAATTCCTGTTTCAACAGCCAAAGCTAGTGGTATTAAAACAAAAATTAAACCTATTATCATTTTATTCATTAGCCACCTCCACACCTATTCATAAGCATAGCATAAGCAACTATAAATATAATCCCTAATATAACCAAACTTGCATAAGGCAATATTTTCTTCCAGGGGCTTTCTGTTCTTAATGCTTCTTTTATCCTTTGTATAGATAAAACTGCTCCATATTTAACATCTGACTCTACAGGTGTAAATTTAAGACGATTACCTTCAAAGTTCCTAGCCATTTGTATAAAACTATTTACATCTATCTGTTTATAATAAACTCTATCATCTTCATCCATATATTGTGGTTTAGGTGTTTCAGTTAAATCTAGATATTGCCACCACCATCTTCCTGTTTTAATTCTAAAGAAAGGAGCATTATTCTTTCTATTAATATAGCCTCCTATGTAATTACTTTCTTTAACTTTTCCATTTTCTCTTTCTCTGAATACTCTAACTTTATATTTATAAACAAGTTTCTTTCTAAAGTGTGTTATTAAATATATAATAAAAATAATAACAGGAGAAAGATATAAAAGCCATTTCAAAATATTTAAAAGATTTCCTCCAAATCCACTAAACACTCCAAGTATATCTGCCATTAACTAAAAGGGTTTATCTTACCAAAAAAACCTCTACCTCTTTCATCTCTTAATGGATTAACTTGTCCTGAACGATTTACAATATTCTCGCTTATTGTTCTTCCTATTACATTTCTATCTCCTGCTCCCATTGCTTTCTTAAAAGCAGCCAAAGTTAAATTAAATATTTGAACATCTAGTATTTGTAAATCACTCTTTTCTTTAACACCATATTCTTTATAATTAACATGGATAATTGGTATTGCCTTCTCACAGATATATAAAACTAGTTGTGGTATTTCTTGTGGTTGATAAGAAGAGAAAGTTACCAAGTCTGTTATAACAGATGAAACAATACTCATATACTTTGCTATTCCTCTATCATTTAATAAAGGTTCAAAGCCATCTATTAAAACATAATTCTTTTTATCATAATCATAAAACTCACCTTTTAAGTTTCTTCTTAATTGTTCTAATACTTTCTTTGGACTTAATTCTCTAATTACACCTACTTCGCTTCCTTCTTTATCATCTTTTTCTCTAGGTGACATTACTTCAAATCTTTCTTTATCTTCTTCCGGCATATATCTTTCCATATTACTCCTTTTTCTTTCCTAATATCTTTGCAACTTTTGTTCCACATTCTGGACATCTAGAAAGTGCAATTATAGTTCCTCTTTTTGTTTCTTTCTCGTTCTTTATACTTGCTTCAACTTTCTTTCTACACTTCATACAATAAAATTCCATTTCATCCTCCTAATAATTTGTTTATTTTTTTAACATAGTTTTTATATTGTTTAGGTGTTTTTTTCTTACTTCTTTTTATAATTGGTCTTAACTCTAAACCTGTAAATTTCTTTTGCTTTGGTTTCTTTTTAGTATAAATCCCTAGGCTTACTGCTCCAACACTAGCTTGATATCTTTTTAACCTTTCCTTTCTTTCTCTTTCTAATTTCTTTAATTGCCTCTTTCTACTATCTTTTCTTTTAAACTTTGGGAAAATAAGTGGAATTCCAGGTGGTGTAATTGGAGCAAAAGGTTCTAATATATTTCCAGGTGTAGTAAAAGGTTGAGTTATAAGTCCTGTTATTTGTTTTTGCTTTTGTTGTTGTATTTGTTTTTGAGATAATTTAGGAACTATTACTTGAACTTGTTTAGTTCTAGCATCTTGAGTTAATAAAGATTCCGTAAATAGTTTAGATATTAGTGCACTTCTCTTTTTTTGTTCTAGTAATTTTTCTTGGCTTTGCTTACCTAAATTAATAACCAAATCATCTTGCTTTAATTTAATAGTTTCTTTAGGCTCAATAAATGTAAGTTGCTTTTCTACTTCTAGTTGTTGAGTTTTACTAGGCAAGAAACCTATAACTTTTAAAGCAGAACCTGTTTCTATTTCTACAGGTGAAGTTAAAGCACCCTCTACACCTGATAAAGAAGATGATAATTGTAAATCTTGTTTTGGTGGTGTAATCTTGCTAGATGTAATTTGATTTAAGTTTATATTTTCACCAGTTAAAAAAGATAGTTTTTGGTTTCCACCATAAGTTCCATAACCTTTACTACTTGAGTATAAACTACTTGTTCCTTTTCCATATACCTCTGGATAAAAGTATTTAGATTCAGCTTTAAACAAACTACTATAATCTAGTTTTTTAATATCACTTGCTTTAATAATTTTCCCTCTTATTTGCTTACTTACACCTGTAGAAGTTCCTGGCAATTCATCTCCTAGCCTTAACTCATAACCACTATATCTTATCTTACCTAACTCAGTTGGTCTTACACCCTCTCTACTAATATAATATTTTGTTCCTATTCTTTTTCCACCTAAAATTTGACTTAAATCGTCAGTAAGTGGTTTAGATACACCTAATACTTTGCTGGTGCTAAAAGTATTTTTATAAAAAGTTCCATAACCTGTTAAACCTTTTCTAGTTGGGAAGTAAGCCACATCCCACTCTTTTTTAATAATTCCTTTTCCTAGTCCTCCTTGCAAATCAATTGCTTTAATATTTTTAAGGCTATAACTATAATCTTTTCCAAATAAACTTTTCCAAGTTGCTTCTGTATAAACTTCACCTTTCCCAACTTTTATTGGTGTAATTGTTTTAAACTGCGAAGTTATTTCACCTTCCCTAAAACCAAATCCTGTATATTCAGAAACTGGACGATAAACTTGAACTTTTCCTCCATAAAGATTGTCTCCCATCTTAATTTGTCTTTGTATAAAACTTACATCTGTTCCTTTTCCAGCACCAACAGTGAGTTTCCTGCCACTTCCATAATCAATACTTCTAACATTAAACCTAGTTCCTTCAGTTACTTTTGGGAAGTAAGTAAATTTAGCTGGTGCAATTGGACTTAACCTGCTTAAACTTTGAGTTATACCAGCAACACCTTTAGATGAATATGCTACTGCCATTTTTGATATAAAATAAGTTATTAAAACAGAATAAACAGCAGCTGGAACAACTATACTAGGTCTATCAGTTATAACTTCCTTTCCCCACTTAAAAGGTTCTTCACTTGGTTTATATAATGGACTCACTGTTGAAATTTTATTCAAATAACCAACTCTACCTCCAAATTTAAAACCTTCAGCTTTAATTGCTCCACTAGAATCACTTTTTTGAACACCTAAATAAGAAGTCCAAGTTAAAGGAAACTCTACAAATCCTTTTACTATTTTTAATCCTGCTAAATCAGTTTCAGCACCTTTTAACCTATATTGTTCTTCAATAGGAATTGCTTTAAATACATTTTTTTGTTCTTTTAAATATTTTTTATAAACCTCTTCTTTTAGCTTTCCCTCTTCAGTAAATGCTTTTTCATATTCTTCTTGCTTTCCTGCCTTATATAACTTAAATAAATCTTGTGCTAATGCAATCTGTGTTCTAGATTGTTCTACTGCACCTCTAGGTGTTCCTAAACCAAAAGGCAAGTTATAAGTATAAGGAACACTAACTGCTTTCGCCATAAATTGCCCTTCTTCTATTGCTTCTTCAGGTGTTTTAGCTTGTATTTCCCAATAGGGTTTGGCATAATCTACAACTATCCCTCTTGGTGTATAAGTTACTTTGCCACCTGCTTGTAACTTACTAACAGCCATTTCTTTAGTTTCTTTAGGTGTAAAAGTAAGTCCTGTTGTAATAGTTTTATCAGGAACTTCTCCTGTAAATAATTTAGGCTTTTCAAATTTAGGTTCAGCATAAGTTGGTTCTTCAGGTTTTTCTATTTCAGGCTTACTAACAAAAGGTGAGCCTGGAGCTTCACCCTTTTCATAAATATCTACTCCTCCCTCTCTATAATAAACTTCCTTACCTTCCATTAAAGCCTTTGCAACTTCTTCTTTATATTTAGCCTGTTTAATTTTAGCCTTGCCTTCTTGTAAAGATTGGGCTTTAACTAATTTCATTAATTTAGAATACCAAGGTGCACCTTGAGCTACATATGCAGGCTTACCTCTTTTATACCACTTATATGCTTCTTCCCATTCAGCTGCTTCTTGTTTAGATAAATTATATTCTGCTAAAGCTTTCTCATATTCCTCTCTAGCTTTTCTTTGTTCTTCACTTTCTTCCTCTTCTTTTGGCTCTTCTATACTAGTTATTGGTTTGGCTTGTTGTAAGGCTTTTTGTTCTCCAATAGTTAAAACAGGTTTAGCAGTTAGCCTAGGAGTTAAATTCACCATAGATTAATAAAAATAAACTTATTTAAATATTTTACTTAATCCATAGAAAAATATTTAAACTTAATTTTACTATAAAATTTATGGCATGGAAGAACTATTCTAGTTCATATAACCAAACAGATAAAGCTGTTTGGAATATGGATGATGAAATTTTAAAAATTATTAAAGACTTAAAAATAGTTTTCTTAAGGCACTTAAAGAATTGGAATTTAGAAGATGCTTATTGGATACTAGATATTATTTGTATGGAATGTGACGCTAAATTAAAAGATAAAGAACGCGATGATATAGAAAGAGACCTAGATGAACTAGAAAAGAATAGAAAAAAGTATTCTAGTCAAGCTAGAGAAAAAGCAGGTATATTTTATATTAACTTAAGAAACTTATATAAAAAAATAAATAGACTTATGAAAAGACATGGAGTTTGGTTTAGAGAAGTCCAAGATGACGAGGATGAAACTTAAATGGTAAGATTTGAATATAATGGACATAAATTGTATATCCATGATAAATTAGCAAAAGTTATACAAATCTTTGCTAAAAAGCGAAAGATGAATAATGATAATTTGCTTATTATATCTGGAAATACAGGGACAGGAAAAAGTAATTTGGCTGCTTTATGTTGTGCATATTATAGTTACTTAACAGGTATAACTTATGATAATTCTAGGGTGTTCTTTAAATCCGAGGAATTTATTAAAGATGCAATAACTAGTTATGATAGAATATTCCATTATGATGAAAGTTTATTTTCTGCAATGGCAATGGATTGGCAAACTAAAGAACAAAAAGAACTTATAAAAATGCTTTTGCTTTGTAGAAAGAAAAGACACTTTTATGTTTTTTGTATTCCTGATTACTTTAAATTAAAAGATACTATAAAAGAAGAAAAGTGTGATGGACTTATATGGACAAGGTTATTTAAGAACAAGCCAGGCTTCTTTGAATATTATAGGAAAAAGAAAAGAGTGGCTTTGTTAAATTATTATGGTAGGAATAAGAAAAAAGCTTGGTTTAAATTTAGAAGCTTTAAAGGAACATTTGCTAAAAACCTGCCTAGGATTTTAGATGAAGAAAGATACGATGCAGATAAAGACAAAGCAATAGCTAGTTTATTAGATAAACCTAAAAATGATAAATTAAGCAAAACTGAATTAAAGTTATTAAAGTTACAAAAACAGATGGGATGTCTGCCAACTAAATTAAATATAAAACAAAAAGATTTAGCAAAGGTAATTGGGACTACACCAAAGACACTTATTCAATGGAGAGATTATGATAAAGTGAATGGAATCAATTTAACTTCTTAACCAGCGCATTTTTAATTAATAATACTTATTACAAAATTTTTGAAAGATTAGTCGAAAAGAAAGCTCTGTTCTTTGTTAAAGCCTTCGCTAGTCTTCTTCAAATCGCTTTTGTATTTTTTCAGATAAGGTTTTATAACTTTAGAAATAATAAACCCTATAATAAAACAATAAAAAAGTATTTCTATTAAGCTTGCCATGTTTTAAAATCCCTTTATATCTTTAATGCTAGGGTATTTATAAATATTATTGTTACTACTCTTCTCTAATAAATTTGGCATAATACAAATAGCACCTGTTTTATTCATACATATTTCACAAGGGTCGTAGTTAAGCATTTTTACTGCTTCTATTTCTGTTGTTAGTTTATAAAGAATAAGTATAACTATGATTAATATAAGAATTCTGCAAACATCCATTCCTATTTGAAAAAACCTACTTCTATAAATGGCTAGTAGTTCCTGTTTCATATGGACCTCCTATACTTCCTAAAATTTTATGTGTGAAATTTTTAAGTCTATCTTCAAACTTATCTTTAATAACACTTACATTACCACTCATAAAATTCTTCAAACAAAGTTTATGATAAAACCCGATAGCTGTTTGATTTTCTGAAGCATACTCTATAATTGTTGCCCATTCATCTTTTAAAGTATCTATCGGTTTTTTACAAAGTTTGCATACCTCTACTTCCATATGGTTAAATTTCTTTTCTTTCATCGTAATTTTTTAATTTATTCCCAGGGATTTTATAGCCTATTATTTTCCAAGCATAGCAAAGTCTAACACCTTTTATTCTTATAGGCATTTTTTCTATGTCTTTTCCTGCCATTCTCTTTAAAGCATTTCTTACCGAAGTTTCATTTACTTCTAGTTCTTCAACTATCTCTTTAGTCGTGGCTATCTTCCTTTTTTTTAGGACTTCTAACACCTCTTGCTGTCCCATTTTCAAATTTAAACTTCAAACTCTTCACCGATATCGCCAATATTTGAAGTGGCTATTAGGATATACCTGATAGTTCCATTTTCCAAAAGAGTTGCTTCTACTATTTTCGCTGTATTCCCTTTTGACTTTAAAACTTTCTTTTTAGGTTCTTCTTCCTCTTGTTCCTCAGAAGAGTCATCTTCTTCTTCCTCTTCTTCATCTAGTTCTTCTTCCTCTTCTTCTTCATCATCGTCGAAGTCTTCGTCTTCTTTCTTTGGTCTTCCTCGCTTTTTCTTTGGTTCTTCTTCAATAACTTCTACTTTCTTGCTTTTCTTTTTAAACAATCCCATTTTATTAAACCTCCTTTCATCTTATTAAATATAATATTATCTCCCATATAAATCTCCTATGATTTCTCGCATTTGTTTCTTTTCTTCCCATGAAAATATATCTGGACTAACATAATATTGAGCAGCTGTTTTAACATCATGTCCTATGTGAGCAGTTAAAGGTAAGGCATCTACACCAAGAGCCATAAGCCAAACCTCTAGAGTTTTCCTAAAAGTATGGCTAGATATATTCCAAAAGTCTTTTATGCCAGCTTTCTTGCCAGCTTTCTTATAAGCAATATTTAAAGCAGAATTAGAAAGTATGCCTAGATAATCATCATTGTTAAGCTTTCTATTTGTTACTTCTTTCTTTAAGTATCTTGTAAATTGTGTTGAGACAGGAATTGTTCTCATTCTTCCTATCCTCTCTTTTTTCTTTGCTTTTGTTTTAGTAATCCTTAAAACAATTCTTTTATTATTAAAGTCTATGTCAGAGACTTTAACATTTTTAGCTTCATTAATTCTAGCTCCAGTATTAATTAAGAACATAACAGAAAACTTTTGCTTTTTCTTTAAAGCATCTTCAAACTTCATATATTCTTTTGGGTATAAAAACCTATTCGGATTATCTTTAAGAGTGTATTTTCTTCCATTTTTTAGTGTTAAAGATTTTAAATTCGTCTTGTTTTCACCCATTTTGATACTATTATTAAATCTTTTATTATAAAGATTTTATATTATTTAAACTTTTCTAGTTGCTCTTTCAACTATATAAGCTACAACTTTTGGTGTTCCTGAATAATGTCTAAAGTGAGGACAACTATCATAATGTTTCTTTTCCCAATCACTACAACCTCTCGGAGTATGGCAAACCTCACTTAAAGGACACATATCAAACAATTCAGTTATATCTTTTCCTTGTATTTTAAATCTCATTTTCTACCTTTATTTTAACTGCTCTTTTTCCTAATAGTTTTACAATAGGTTCTAAAGCATATCTTATTTCATTTTCTGGAAAAGGAGTTTTAAACTCAACTTTCCATGTTACTTCTTTTGGGGCAAACTTATTAGTTTTGAACCAAGTTCCCCCAAAAAGAAAAATATAAATTCTTTCTTTTAAAGTTACTTCATAAATATTATCATATTCATCTTTCCATTTCACTTTGCTTTCTCCTTTCTAAAAGGATTAGGAATAATAAACATAAAAACATAAACTCCTTTATCATATTCATATCCTATTTTCATAAACTCATCTGATTTTATTCCTTGATGTTTTATATTTAAATCTAGTTCTTTGAAAGCTATTTCGGTTTTATTATTTTTTGTATTCCATATTATTGTTTCTTTCATTTTGCTTTCTCCTGTTCTGTATAATCAAAGTCTATGAAAATCTTCTTAAGCCATTTCTTTATTTTATTCATTTTGCTTTCTCCACTAATTTATCTCCGAATATTTTATCTATAACTTCTTCAAAATCCCTAAAATTACAATTATCATAATAATCTGTATTATCTATTGCTAAACCTTTAATTTCTTCTTTCAACTTCTTTACTGCTTCTTTGACATCTTCTTTATGAATAACTTCTGCATATATTTTCTCGCTTAAATTAAATTCTTTATCTTTCATTTTGCTTTCTCCTGTTCTGTATAATCAAAGTCTATGAAAATCTTCTTAAGCCATTTCTTTATTTTATTCATTTTGCTTTCTCCTTCATAATCCCACCTCAACTAACCAACAATACCAGGACATACCTAAAATAATAGCACTTGCTTCTGCTAAAAAGATTTTCTTCCAGTTTGGTATTGTATATCTTTCAAATATCATCTTCCACTAATTATTTCATTTATTTTATTTTCCAAAACATCAAAACTCTTTTTACAAAATCTACATTTTGTTTTATGTGTTTCCATAGTTTGTTGTTCTGTCAAACAATAGGGACATTTTACTATATTAAATTTCATTTTTGATTATGATAGACAAGGAACATCTACCAGTGATGCACCTTTGCAGTTTTCCATGGAAAATGACAAAACACCAGAAACCATGGAAAAAAGATGGGTAGAGGGGAAAAAAGAGGTGTTTGGAAATCTCTCTTAATTTGGTGCGAAAAACCCCTGGAGCATCATTTTTGGCTGTTCCTTGTCTTTTGTTTTAATAGGCTTTAAAGACTAAATAGCCTTTATCGTCTTCTGCAGTCATTACTTCTCTATCCTTTAATTGTTCCAAAGTTGGACAATTTAAGGCTTTAAGGAAACTAGCTAGTGCTGAGCCTTTTCTTATTAGCCCTTGGCTATCTAGATTAAACCATAATCCAGATACATCTAGCTTACCTTTATTCTCGTATTTAACACTGGAAATATCAATAGTTTCTTCTCTATCAGGATGTTTTACATTACAAACAACCTTTTTGCTGTTCTTTAATCCAACTTCTTCTATCCTAACATCTAGGATTTTAACTTTTGCTGGCTTTAAAGTTACAGCTTCTTCAGTTCCTATCGGTATTTTCAACTCTTCTGTTTCTGCCATTTTCTACCTCCATTTGATTTAGTTTAAGTATTCTTTGAATATTTTTATATGCAAGATAAATTAAAACACCAACACAAACAACTACTAATTCTACTACTATTACATCCCACCAAGTTGCAAAACAAGTCATCTTCTTCTTCCCCTTTTATTATTTTTAATTTGGTCAATATATTTTATAAAAAACAAAAGAATACTTGAAAATGATAAAAACCCAAAATACTTTAATCCATAACTTATATCTATTGCCATTATTAAAAAAGTAAATCCAAATACAAATAAACAAAGCAATTCAGCTTGATTTATACCTAAATCCCAAAATATTCTCTTCATTTTCTCTCCTCCTTTTTTAATTTATTTTTAAATATTTTTTTTACTTCTTTTTCCAACTTTTTAATTTCTAATTCTAAATATCTTAAATAAAAAAATAAAATAGTTAATAGCATAGGAATAGAAATCCAGACAAATACACCTAACCAATCTCCTAAACAAGCCATACTCATTTTTCCTTCCTCCTTAATCTTTTCACTTGTATTTTAGTTTTCCTGGAAAACCAAGTTAAAGCCCTGATTAATAAAATAAAGATTATTAAGGTTAAAAAAGCACTTAATACACCCATTCCAGTCAAAATGTAGGTAATTATAGTAGTTATGTCCATTTTCTTTTATCCTGAAGCCTTCATTGGCTTTGTAGAGGTATCTCTATAAGACTCTAACTCCAGATAGTTGTTGTCTCCTTCTTGTATTCCTTTTATCTCATCTAATCTGTCTTTCACTATCTCCTCAAAGGCATCAAATTTATTTTCTAAACTTTTTAATACCTGATAAGTCCAGGCAAAAGCCATTAACCAAATACCTTGCATAATAAATAAAGCTCCCTGGGAATAGTCTGTATAAGTTATAAAATATCTTAATAGACTTACAGCTATAATTACTGCTCCAACTATCATACCTACAAAACTCCAATTATTTAACTTCATCTATAAGCTCCTGGGCATTAATAACCCTCGCATTTTCTATACTTTCTTTTATTCTTTGGGCTATTAGTTCTCCCTTTTTGCTATTTGCTATTAGTTTTATTTCCATCTTTAAATCTATCAAATAGATAAAAGCCTTCAGGGAAAACCTTATCTATTTGGTCAAATGCTTTGCCTTCTACCTCCTTATACTTTTCTAAATGCTCTTTGCAGAGAGGATAGCCATCTAGCTCTCCCACTGCTTCTTTGCTACACTTATAAACTCTGCATAGTTTTTTCATCTTTTATAACTCCATTATACCTACTAACTAAAAACCTTATCAGCTCATCGTAGGTATTAAAATTTAAATAAGCTTTTATTATTTTTAGTTGCCTAACTAGGTTTTGGCTTATTCTTATATTTGTATATTCTTCGCTTTGTTTTTTTGTTTTTTTCATTTTATTTTTCCTTGGTTTGAAAAGCCTTCTAAATTAAAAGGCTTAAAAAATTAAATTTTTATTTCCTATTACTTTTCCAGATATTAAAGCCTTAATTAGTTCTTTCTTATTCTCAAATCCATTAACTTCCATAAGCCTTTCCCATTCTTCTTTATTAACTGGAGTATCTATTCTCAGTATATGGTATTTATTAGCTTCTTTTAAAGCTTTGCTTAAAGGCATTCCTTCTTGCAATAAATTACCAATAACCTTTAACTCCATTAAAGTTAAGGCTTCCTTTGATGCTAGATTAAGCAACTCGTTTATAACAGCGTCTTTAAAATTAAGTCTTCTTAAAGATATGATATAGTTTGCTGTTGCTACTGGGATTTTTCCTTTCTTCCTTCTCTTATCAGCATCTTTCATAAAGCTAACTTTATCTCTTAAATCTTTTGGAACGTGCTCATAAATATCTAAAGCACTTCTTACTTTTATTTGAGGAATACTTAATCTTGCTGAAATTTCTGAAACACTTAAATTCATATCTCTCAGCATATTACAAACTCTTCCTAACTCAAAAGCATTAACTTCTTTCCTCTGAATATTTTCAGTTGTGTTTAAGATTAGAAAATCTTCAGTGCTAACTTCTTCAAGTATCTTTGCTTTTATAGTTTTATAACCTAACTTCTCACAAGCAACTAGTCTTCTATTTCCATAGACTACTACAAAAGCTCCTTCGCCTTTAAGTTGGCAAACACCAATAGGTTGAAGTAATCCGTGTTGCTTTATACTTTCCATAAGTTCAGCAACTTCTTTATGAGTTACTCTAGCCCTTATATTTTCCAAGCTTCTTATATCTGATATGTTTATATCTTCATATTCTGCCATTTTCACTACACCTCCTTTCATTCAATTCACTATCACTATTCATTTGCTTAACCATTTCAGCTTCTTGTTCCTTAATCCTTTTAATCCTTTCAGTTACTACTTTCTCAGCATTACATTTATCGCAACATACTCCTTCTTTAATAGGCATAGCATTATTACCAAAACCTTTAAAACTTTTTCCACAGAGACAACATCTATTCATCTTCTTCCCTCCACTTCTTAATAGCTTCATCTAATCCAGGCACTTTGCTAGGCTCATCGCTATATTTTATTTTTTCTTTAACTACTGCTGGCAACTCTCCATAGTCGCCTAGTTCATCTTTTGCTTTTATGTTTTTCATAGTATTCTTTTCCTTCTTCTGGTGTGCAAAAATCATTACCAAACTTTGTTGGCTTTTTGCAAACCTTACATTTTTTTATTGTTTTCATTTTTGATTATTATAGGAGTTACTTGTCCCTTTTTGTCTGCTTAAACAGATAACCTCACCATAAGGCAAAGGGTTTTTCACTCCTACAAAATAACTTATTAAAGTTGGTTATTCTTTTTCGGCTATTTTGATTATTAGGAGAGAGAAGTTGAAACAACTCCTCTCCCATCATCTCGCGAGAGATGAGTATTATTTAATCTTCTGTGAGATAACCTCTCATAAATTTAATTACAACTTCTTCAAATTCTTTCTCACATTCTTCACATAAGTCAAAGGCAACATATACATAGTTTGGAAAGTGTCTCATTACATTATATCTTTTACACAATCTTTTCTTCAAACATCTATCACAAGTCTTTCTATAAGGTTTGACTTTCATTTTGTTTCCTCCAATACTAATTTATTAATTTGTTCTTCTGACAAACCCATAGTCAAAAGAACTCCTCTTAATTCATAGTAATGGTTTTTGTTTGTTCTTTTAAGATTTGTTAATCTTACTAAATCTTTAACAAACCTTTTTAGTTCTTTTGTAGGTTTCATTTTGTTTCCTCCTTAATTGCATTTGCTACAATTAAAACACTGGCTTCTTCTCCTCTCCATAATCCACCAAGTCCTAATTGTCTTACAATTGCAACTGCTTTATCAAAAAGTTCTCTATCTTCCTGATAAATTTTCATAACTTCTTCTCTTGCAAATTCCATTTCTTCCTTTGAAATTTTTAATGGATTTAAATCCATTATTTTTATTTGTTTTGTTTGTTTCATTTTGTTTTTCTCCACCAATCGTTTGATTGGGTTTGTTTTTAGTTAAGAACAACAAGAGAAAGGGGTTTATAAACTTTATTATAATTAAATATATACTTAATTTTAAGCCTTTTAGTAGTAATTATAATGTTATTACTTAAAAGTTAAAGTAAAATTATATAAAGCCTTTAGTTTTCTTGTTCTCGGTGAATTTAAATGATATTGAATAAAGAGTTGAGTGAGTTAAGGAAAATAGCGAAAGCTTATTCTGAAGCAAGCACTTTTGTGTTTATAGAAGAAGCAATTAATGAAAAGAATTCTTATTATAATGGTTACATTATTTCTGTTAAAACAGATATGATTATTTTTTATGACACTTTATTAAAAAAAGAGTTTCCTATTTTATTAGAACATATTAAGTTAATTAAACCTAGCCGAAAAGAGGAAAATGGAGAAAAAAGATTTAATTAAAGAAGCTTATGTAAATCCTGAAGTTTTTGAGTTTAACAAAGAAGAGGAAGAAAAAGTGTTAAAAGAAGCTGGCTCTACAGATATAATGAATGATTGGGTTTGTGAGAACTGCAAGCACTATAAAGAAGGCTTTTGCCAAGTTAATAATAAGAAAGTTAATGTTAAGGAACATTGTGGTTTCTTTGATGAAAGCTTTGAAGAAGAAGAAGGAGCTTTAAAGCTAGTCTATGATGATATTATAGAATTATTAAAAAAGTATTGTGACTTAAGGGAAGAATATTATCCTGTTGTAGCTTTGTGGATTATAGGAACTTATATGTATAAGAACTTTCCAGCTTATCCTAGGTTATACTTTAATGCTATGAAAGGCTCAGGCAAGACAAGGATTTTAAATTTAATAAGTCACCTAGCTTGGAATGGGAAAATGGTGTTGAGCTTAAGTGAAGCAGTATTGTTTAGAACAGCAAGCCAAAGCACGTTTTGTATAGATGAATGTGAAGGAATAGGAGGAAGAGAAAAGCAAAACTTAAGAGAGTTGTTAAATGCTGGTTATAAAAATGGAACTGGAGTTGAAAGGGCTAAAAAGACAAAAACAATAGAAGGAGAAAGCTATAATATAGAAAGATATGACGTTTATTGTCCAGTAGCGTTAGCAAACATATGGGGAATGGAAGAAGTCTTGTTTGACAGATGTATTAGTTGCGTATTGGAGAGGTCTGGAAACACTACTATCACTAAAAAGATAGAAGATTTTGATGACAACGACGCTATTTTAAGAATTCGCAAGAATTTAGTAGCGTTTAGTAGTATCAAAAAGTATAAAAACAATAAACTAAAAAACTATAAAAATATGTATAAAGAATGGAATCAATACGTTCATAACACTACTAACCCTACTAACCTTATTAATAATATAAGTCTAACTAACCCTACTACTATACTATTTGATAAGATAAATAAGACAGAGCTTAATAGTAGAAACCTTGAACTATTCTTACCTTTGTTCTTAATTGCAAACCTAGTAAGTCCAGCTGTTCTAGATGATTTAATAATAATAAGCAAAAAAATGGTTGAAGAAAAGAAGGAGTCAGACTTGGAGGAAAGCAGAGATGTTAATTTAATAGAATTTGTTTCAAAGTATGATGGAGATGGTAATTTTGTTAGCCTAGGAGATATTTTAAAGGAGTTTAAAGCCCAATATACTGAAGAAGATGAAGATGTTAAGTGGATTAATAGCAGATGGTTAGGAAGAGCTTTGAAAAGGCTTAATTTAATAGGAAAAAGAAGAAGGATAAATGGGAGAAGGCAAATTATATTAAATGTTGAGAAAGCAAAGAAACAAATACAAATATTTAAAATAATTGAACCTGAAGAAGAAAAACAGCCTGAAGAAGAGAAAATAGAAGTTAAAACAGAGAAAGTTGATAGTAGTAAGGTATTAGATTTTACAAAATAAAATGGAAACAAAATATATATGCAATAAAGCTATAAGTTTTATAATACTTGTAGATGGAAAGAGAAAGCAAGTTGATTTAGAAGCTGGCAAAATATATAGTGAAGATAAGTTTGGAGAGAATAAACAATCAATAGAAATATTACTAGAAAGCAAACATATCTCCAAGATAATAATAAATGAACAGCCAAAAACTCTAGAGAAGCCAGAAAGATATTACAATAGTCCTTTAAGTCTTACAACTCAATTCTACTTTTGCCCTGTTCCATTAAGGCTAGACACTTATACAGGATGCACTCACGCTTGCAAGTATTGTTTTGCTAATAATTCTAATCAAAAATATATAGGTAATACTAGCCTTATGGAAGAAAATACTGCTGTTGCTTTCCCTACAAAATTAAAGTATGTTAAAAACTATTTTGATGCTGCTTTTGAAGGTGCTCCAAATAAGTTTAGTCACCAAGAAGCATTAGCTGTTCAATGCTTAAAGCGAAAAGTTCCAATACATTTTGGAGGAATGTCCGACCCTCTACAACCTTTAGAAAATAAATATGGAGTGACTTATGAAGTTTTAAAATTGCTGAAGAAGTATGAATATCCTGTTATCTTTTCTACAAAAGGAAAGCTTATCCTAGATAAAAAATATCATGACTTAATAGCAGACTATAAGAACTTTGCTCTTCAAATATCTCTCATAGATGACAGACAAGAAGTTATAGATATTTTAGAGCCTGGAGCTGCTTCAGTTCAAGAAAGACTAGATGCCTTTGAATTATATAAAGATAAATGGACTGCTTGTAGGATACAACCTTTTATTGTAGGGCTTACTGAACCAAGAATTATTCCTTTATTAGATAAGTTAAAAGCTAGAGGAGTTAATCACGTTATGGTAGAGGGTTTGAAGTTCTTTTCTGGAAACAAACAAGCTAATAAAGTAATAGGAAAAGCCTTTAAAAAAATAACAGGGAAAGAATACGATTTGGTTTCTTATTACAAAAGCCTAGGGGCAAAGTATTCTGGAAACGATATAGAATTGCCTACTTGGAGAAAGTATAAATATGCAAAAGTGTTTAAAGAAGAACTAGCCAAGCGAGGAATGACTTATGGAGCTGCTGATAATGATTTAAGGTTTTTAGGAAAAGATGCTTGTTGTTGTGGGATAGGTGATTTGCCTGGCTTTGAAAATACTATTAAACATAATACTGGAACAGCAGTTTTTAGAGCTATAAATAAAAACGAGAATACTTTTGATAAATCAATAATACAAAGTGAATGGTTTCCTGAAGGAACATTTAGACTTCCTATGAGTAATGAGAAAGCAAAGAAACTATTTGCAGATGGAAGTTCTAATAGACCTCTTTGTGAATTATTTGATAAGGCTTGGGATAAAGGCAATAAAAACAGTCCTTGTGACCAATGCAATGTTAAGTGTTTAGGAGCAGGAAAATATAAATTACTAACCAAAGAAGAACTAGAAGGAAAGCTTCGGTTTAGAGGGCATCAAAAAACTTTATTTTAATGGCAAAAATAGAAACAAGTCAAGTTAAATATTTAAAAGGAAGAAAGAAAAACTATAATTTAAAATATGCTATCTTAAATGAAGTTATAGCTAAAGAAATTGATGCTAGAAGTGTTGTTGTAGAGTTATTTGGAGGAATAGGAATAACTTCTAAACTAATACAATCTAGAAGCCCACTAGCCCATTATGTTGTAGAGCTTAATCAAGATTGCCTAGAATATTTAAATAAAATTCCTAATATAAAAATAATAGAAGGAGATGCTTTTAAAGTTCCAAAGCTTGCTTGCGATATAATCTTCCTAGACCCTAATTCCTTTAACTTCACTAACTTGCCTAAATACGAGAAAATATTGAAAGCTTACAAACATAAAACTTTAGTTATAACCGAAACAGGCTGCTTTAACCTAAAGTTTAACTCTATAACCTCCACAGAACACTTTGCAAGGCTTGCTGATAAACTTTCTAGGCTAGGGTTAAACTTGGCTAGGGTGTATCACACGCCTAATTTCTCTATATTAGTTGTTAAACCTAGCCATAAATTAATTATAGAGAAATGGGAAGATGAATGGACTGGCTGGAAAAAATTAGTCGGTTAATTCACCTCTTTTCCCCAGCTTCACTTTTTTATTTTCTTTTTTAATTTAATTAAGAATTTTCTATGACGTGACTCTTCTTTAGCAAGTTTAAGTAATCCATATTTTCTATATTCTTTGCTACCTTTAGCTTCATCTTTAATTAGTTCCTTTATTTTTTTCCTAGTTAATTTTGCCATCAGTGTTTCCTCATATATGTTTTAGCATATTTAAGAGCTTGAGATTTAGTATTAAAAGTTTTTCCACCCATTTGAATATATATTCCACTTGCTGTTAAGTTAGTTGTTTTTGGTGTATCAACATACCATTTATTAGAATATTTAGAAAATAATCGTTTAGGATGATACTTACCTATTACTAGTTGGTATGTTTGCCAAGGTTTTCCTTTTTTATTATAAACAATAAAAGTATTGTCGTTACGAATTTTCTTCCAATCTTTTAGTGCCATTTTTTATAATTTAATAATAAATTTGAACTTGTTTAATTCTTTTAAATTTATAATCTTTATATTTCATTAATTTATGCAAAGCAATTTTATCTCCTCTCTTTCTTGCTCTTTTAATTGCTTTTATTATTTGTGATTTTTTATTAAATGTTCTATATCTTCCACTCATTTTCTCCTCCTTTCACTTTAAATTAATTTAAATTTTTCCAGTTTATTTTCTTTGTCATCTTAATTTATTCCCAACCCGATTCAACAACACTTTCTGAACGGGCTTCGGTTTTTTTTCCTCTGCCAACTTTTTTAATAAATTTAGCCAAAGCCAATTTTTTATTTTTAGCAATAACTCTATACTTTACCCCGTTCGGGTCATAGATGGTATATCTTTTCTTTTTTGCCATTTTATTTTCTTAAATACTTCCTCCTATATATATTTTTATATTTTTTCTTTTTCCTCTCTTCCCCAGAAGGCATATTAAATTTTTAATTTTGGTATTTTAAATTTATAAATGCCTGTAATTGACTTATTCTTTTTTCTTTTCTTCTCTAAATCTTCTAGATGTTCTTCATAGCTTTTCTCTGTTCTAAAATGTTCTTCACTACTATACCAATCTAGTTCTGCCTTTGAAATTTTTCTTGACATCTTATTTCTTTCTTAAGTGTCCCTTAACTCTAACTTTCTTTCTAGAGCCAGGTACTTTTCTTAAGTGTCCTTTTACTCTTGTTTTCATTTTTATTATTAACCTCCTTACATTTAAATATTTTACTATTTATAGAGAGGGTTTCGATTAAGTTTTCCCTCTCTTTAAACATAATCCTTTCAAAAAATAAAAAGGAAAAAAAACAAATTAAATTTGAGCCACTGTTGCTCCACTTCTTCCACCCAGGCTTGGGAAAGTTCTAAACACAATTACTAATAAAATTCCTACGATTGCTATTAAAACTATAATAACTAACCATCCTGGAATTTCATCAACTGCATCTGTTGTATTTGCTAAAGCACTACAACTTTCACTAGTTCAATAGTAGTATGTATAAGTTACATTCGCTGCTGCTCCTGTATGCAAACTATCTGAGTCTAGTATAATTTTTCCTGTTGCTGTTACATATGTATAGTTTCCAGGAGTATCTAATAGTTGTGTGCTATTATAAACTGCACTTACTGTGAATGTGTTAAAGCAGTTATCTGCTGAAACATTGTTATCTGCATAAGTTCCTGCTGTTGCTAATATTATACTTTCATTAGTTGCTGTTCCTAAAGTATCTCCTCTATTGTCTGCAAATTCTTGCAAAACAACAAATCCTATGCCTAGCACCAAGCCTATAACCAATAAAGTAATGATTATAGGAACCAAGGTATCCATTTGCCCTTTCTTATCCATTTTTCAGATAAGAGAAGTTTAAATAGCTCCTTGTGACCTTGGTAGAACAGTGAAGACTATTGCTAGTAATATTCCTACAATCGCTATAATTACAATTATACTTAACCAACTTGGAATTTCTGCGACTGCTTGTATTGTGCTATTTACACCAGCTTCTGCTTCTGTTCCAGTATCCATTTGGTCCATGAATTCTTCTAGAACTACAAAGCCAATTCCAAGAACAATACCAATTACAACAAGTGTAATTATAATTCCCTGTAAGTTACCTAGCTGTCCTCTCTTATTAAACAAACTTCTCATATTTTTAACCTCCTTTGATTTAGTTATAAACATTAAAGATAATTATAACCAAATCTTTAAATAGTTTTTTTTAATTAAAAGTAATTTAAATTAACTTTTTTAAGTAAAATATTTAAACTCTTTATTACTAGTGTTTTTATGGTTAAAGATTATATTCACGGAGCTTACCATAAAGAGTTGGCAGATGAAATTAATAGAGTTTTATTAAATTGCGAAAAGAATGGCATTTTTATTAATAAAAAAAATGCTTCAGCAATTGTTGCAGAAAAAAGTAAAAAAGGAAAGATGACTTTGGTGGAGATTAAGGAATATGTAAAGAGGCTGAGGAAAATAACAGATGAATAAAAGAGGAGATTCAACTAGCTTAATAATTACTTTACTAATAATTTTATTTATGGTTGGTTTAACTTCTATTATATTTTCTAATGTTTTTTTAAGTGTTTTAGGAGAGTTTAAAACCCAAGAAGGTTTAGGAAACAATACTATTAACACAGTTGAATCAGTAGAGCAAAAAACAATACCTTTTCTTGATTACTTTTTCTTATTTAGTTTTATTGGAATAGTAATAGGGCTTATAATTTCAGCGATTTATATTGACACTAATCCTGCTGTTGCAATTATATTTTTAATCGCTTTAATAGTTACGATAGTTCTAGGTGGAATATTTTCTAATGTTTTTACAGAAGTTTCAGAACAAGAAGAACTATTAGCAACTACAAACCAATTTACTTTAACTAGCATGATTATAAATCATTTGCCTTTAATTATATTATTTGTTGGTGTAATAGTTGGAATTATCTTATTTAGTAAATCTCGTAGTGAAGCTGGAGGATTACCTTAAAAAATGGGAAAACTAGAAAAAAAGGCTTTAATAGAAGCCCACTGCTTTAAGATTTTAACCCTAGTAATAGTTTTACTAGGCTTAATTTCACTAGTTTCAGCTTGGGAATTTGATAATATAAAAAGCTATAATCAAGATACAAAAACTGCAACAATTACAAATGCTTTTGGTTTAGGAGATACTATTGCAGAATTAAAACTAGAAAGTGAATTAAATGTTTATGTTATTCCAGGAAAAGATAGAAAGGTTGCAGAATTTACAATAAGCAATTACCAAGAAGGTTATAAAGATGCTTTTAAAAGAATAAGACTTTATAATAAAAGAGATATGAGAAGAACAGATGATAGAACTTTTGTTTATAAATATGCAACTTATTCTTCAAAAGAAGTAGATGTTTATGAAAATGTTTGCGATAAAGAAAACAAATGCCAAAATATTTATCAAGGAAAAAGAACAGACACAAGAACAACTTGGAATACATTTACTTCTTTATCTGAACTTCCAAAAGGAGATGTAAGAATAGGAATATTCACAAATGTTTATGAAGGAGATTATGTAGAGTGGATACCTACTTTCTTTGGAGTGGAAATAGATGAGTGGGCAACTTGGAGCGATAGTTTAAGTGTAGATTTAGAAAGATATTGGGCTTTTGATGATAATTCAACAACAACTGCAAGAGAAGATGTAAATAGTAACGATTTAACTATAATCGCAACTCACTGGACTGCTGGAAAGATTAATTCTGGTTATAATGTTACAGGGGAAAATTCTCCAACAACTTTTAATGCACTTGGAGTAAAGAACTTGACTATAAACTTGTGGCTTATGAAACTTGCTACTAATGATTGGGAAGCAGGTTATCATATCTTATTATCTAATCAACCAGATAATGCAAATGCAGGTGCAGGAAGAATTAGTTGGATGACACAGAATAATCCTATAATGAGAATGACTTTAAATGATGATGGAGGAGCAAATAACTTTGAATGGACACAAGGAGTAGGAACTTGGAATATGACTACAATTAGATTAAATGATACTGCTGTTGCTTTCTTTGTTGATGGAGAAGTTGAAGATGTTGAAGCAGTTACTAATTTTGATGCTTTAAATGTTCCATTAGAATTCTTTTCAGATACAGGTGCAACAAATACTTTAAGTGAAACAAGAATAGATGAAGTTGGAATATGGAGTAGAGCTTTAAGTGAAAGTGAGATTAGTGATTTATGGAATGGTGGAGCAGGTTTGCAGTTTCCAGGAACACCTAGTGTAACTTTAAACTTACCTGCTGACGATTATGAAACAATTAATAAAGACATAACCTTTAATTGCACAGCAACAGATAATAATAATGTAACAAATATTACTTTATATATAGATGGTGTTGCAAATTATACTGAAATAGAAGGAACAGGAGATTCAGGTGAGTTTTATCAAACTATTAATGATTTATCTTTAGGAACTTATAATTGGACTTGTTCAGCTAGAGACGATGAAAACCAAATAGGTTGGGCTTCTACAAATAGAAGTTTATCAATACAAACATATGAAGAAACTAGTGTAAATTATAATTCAACAGCAGTTATTACTAGCGAACAAAATATAGTTTTAAACCTAACTTATGATTCAGGAGTAACTTCTAATATAAATGCTGTTTTAAATTATGCTGGAACTAATAGAACAACAACTAAAACTGGAAGTGGAGATAACTTATTATTTTCATCATCTTTAAATCCAGCCAGTTCAGGTAATAACACTTTTTACTGGACTATAATAGCTGATTCTGTTGCTTCTATTAGTAATCGTTATAATCAAACTATAAGTGAAATAACTTTTGGAGTATGTAATGCTAGTAATAGTGTTGTTTTCTTAAACTTCACTTCTTATGATGAAAAAACAAGTGATTTGTTAAATATAACTTTTGACTCTAACTTCCAATATGGACTATCAACTTCAGCACTTACAAATTTTACTTATACTAATTCAACTGCTATAAACGAGCATCTGCCTTTCTGTGTAAGCCCAGGATATTTAAGTTTAGTAACCAACCTAGAAGTAGAATATGATGCGACAAATTATCAGCCTAGAAAGTATTATTTATCAGAAGCAACAATAACAAATACAACTTCAAATATAAACCTATATTTATTAAATGATACTTATGCAACCAAGTTCTTTTTTACTTTAACAGAAGATTTAACACCAATAAGTAATGCAATTGTTTCTATTGCAAAATATGATGTTGGAACTGGTGCTTATAAAAATATAGGAATAAGAGAGTCAGATGAAGTTGGAGAGTTTATAGAGTATTTAGAACTAGACCAAAAATACCAATTCTCAATATCTCAAGATGGAACAGCACTTGGAACAATATATAAAACAGCCACTTGCTCAGCTTCGCCTTGCGAAATGGATTTAGAACTTACAACAGAACTTATTAATGCTTGGGCAGAATATTATGATACCTATGCTAGTAATGTTGTTTATAATTTATCATATAACCCAACAACTAAAATGGTTTATTTTGTTTTTACAGATACAACTGGTTTGGCTGACTACTTTAGGCTAGAAGTTTCTGAGTTTAACTATAACCAATCCTCTTTAATTATTTGTAATAGCACTTTGTATTCTACTTCAGGAACACTAACTTGTAATCTAACAGGTTATGATGGTGATTTTAGAGCTGAAACTTATATAAGTAGAAGCCCAGAAAAACTAATAGAAACTATATTTATTTCTATAAAAGAGTTTTTGGAAGAGATTGGAACAGAGGGTTTGTTTATTACTTTATTATTAATTGTTGTATTGGCTTTTATAGGGCTTTATAATCCTCTAGTCGGAATCTCTCTCACTGTGTTAGCAGTATTAATTTCTTTCTGGCTAGGCTTTTTCGGTATAAGTTGGGGTGGAATTATAGTAATTGTTTTACTAGCTTTATATATGATGGTTAAAATGGGGAGGAGTTCTGGAGTATGAAAATCGGAACAACTTTTTTAATTTTATTAGTAATTGCTTTTGGCACTGTTGCAGTTACTTATTTAGTTAATGATGTTAATACTTATTATCCTAGTGAAGAAAATATAAGCACAGATAGTTTTTATGGCAGGTATGACTATACAGAAGAACTAAATGAGTCAGCTAGTAAGTTAAAAGATAAGTTGCAAGAAATAGGTGAAGAAGAAAGTGGCTGGAAACAATTCTTTGGAACTTTATATGTAATCCCTCTAGCAATAATCACTGTTGTTAAACAAATGATTTTATCTATCCCTTATATAAATAGTGTTTTCATAGATGTTACTAATGACTTAGGAATACCTGGAGAGATTGTTGCTATTAGTATCTTGGCAATAATGGTAAGTATTATAATAATGTTAATTAAATTCTGGCATAGACCAACAACATAAAATGGCAAATCCTTTTCCCTATCCGGGTGATAATTGGACTTCAGTATTAGATATGTTTAGCTATGCAAACGATATAACAGAAGGAAGTATTGGTGTTGGCATTTTAGTATTTATTGGTTTTATTAGTTTTTTAATAGCACCAAAAAGAGGAAATATGGCTGGTGCAATAAGTTTCACAGGCTTTATACTTTTAATAGTTAGTATTATCTTAAGGCTATTGCAATTAATTAATGATACAATATTCTATATTGTAGTAATTATATTTATAGGAAGTTTAGTTTATTTATCTATAAGAAAAGAAAGTGAAAGTGTTTAATACTTATACTCTTTATTTTGATAGTCCCAGTTACTTCCATATTTGACTATACTTTTTCTTTCCCTTATTTCTGCAACTACTTTAAAAGTTAAGAAAACTAGTGCTATAAAAACCATACCAACTAAACCATAGGTTATGGTTAAGAATAGGCTAGTTTGAGGTGCTGATGTTGAAGCATATAAATAATCTCTACTATAAACAACTCCTAGATATAATCCATAAACAGCTATTAAAATTGAAACTACTAAAAAGAATAAGCCTATTGGATAAAGCTTTTCATAACTTATAAATTTAAAGCCTAAAAGTCCAAAGAAAAACATTATTAAAATCATAGTTATCATTATTCCAAAGCTTAATCCAGATTGTGCTGTTGTAGGGCTAACACCTGCATGAGTTATTTCAAAATTAATACATCCAGTTACTTTATCAGTTGCATCGCCACATTCATAACAATACTTGTGTGTTCCTAAAGTAGTTGTATAAGCAGCGTCTAGAGTATAATTATAAAATGTTCTATCTCTAGTCATAGGTTCATTATTTAATATTGTTGAACTATTAGGATATTGAATACTAGATATATTGCAATAAATACAAGTATTGCAAGTCTGTATTAAATTAACATCTTCTCCTGCTTTAAATGTTCCTAAACTAGCAGAAGTAATTGGCAGGGTTAAAGAGGTAAGCATAGCAAAAGCTAGAATTAACCCTGCCAATATTATAAAGTTGTTGAGTTTCATCATCTTCTTCTCCTTTTTATTTTTGGATGCCTACAAGTTGAAGTTCGGTTTCTTCCTCTTCCACCTTTCTTCCTTCCTCTTTGACTTCCATCTTTACTTCCATATGCCATTTTAAATTAATCCTCCTTTCATCTATACTCCTCATCTAAACTATTTATATTTGGATATATTCCTTTTTGGTTTAAAGTAATTGTTGTTTCTAATCTATCGTTTAATGCTAACTCATCTATTTTATAATCTAAATATCCTTCTTTTGTAACTGTTAATGTAAAGTTTCCATATTCTGTTGTTGCTGAACCATCTGTTGTCTTTATAGTAACTTCTGAATAAACATTTCCTATTGAATCAGTCTTAATTGGAAAAGCCACAGAACTATTTACTTCATTTCCATTCCTATCTTTTAAATCTACATTTGCATCACTTAAAGGATTTCCTGCATAATCATTAATAGTTAAATTTAATCTGTGTTTAAAGAAAATAGTATTTGTTAATCTTCCAAAATCTCCTCCATTTATTGTAGTATCTATTAAATGAAGGTTACCACTATAAGCATAAGCTTTAAAGATAGTTCCATCATAAACATAATCATCATCTGCCTGTGTAAAAAACAAATTATCTGCACCTCCACCTAATAAAAACAAATCTTTAAAAATCTTTCCTGTATTATATGTTTCAATTCTTTTCCAATCAACTAACATTAATCTTGTAGCATCAATTAAATCACCATAAAGTCTTAATCTATCACCACCTGATAAAAAACTATCTCTAAATTGAACATTTGAACCATCTGATACATCTACTCCTACATATCCACTATCTGTTGCAGTTCCCATATCATAATCTCCTAATACACAACCAGACATATTTAATAATCCACCAGGTCTGACTACAATACTATTCCAACCTACCCACTGTGGAGTTAAAAGATAACCTGTATTTGTTCCATAATCACTTGATTGACTTCCACACTTTAATGTTCCGTGAACATGAACTTTATAACCACTACCAAAAATATTATGAGTTCCATAAGGTGCAATCCTAACTCCTCTTTGCATTAAAACCTGTTCAGAAAAATCAACTGAAACTGAAGGTGCTATATTCAAAGCACAATTTAACATAAAATATTCATTTGGTTCTGTAGTTTTTCTTGGAAAATGTGCTGACCTATCAATACATCCCCATCTGTCTTGTTCAACTGTTAAATAACCAATTCCTGCTGTATCTATATTTGTAATAGCAAAAAAAGGATAAGTTAATGCTGTTCCATTTCCATTACCAGAAACATTCATTTCATAAGCATTTCCATCACCATCTTCATAAGTAATATTAATATCCCAATCACCTGCCCATTCATTTGTAAAAGTAATCGGAATAGGTTTATTTGCTGGACTTTGAATTTGTAAAGATAAATTCATAGATATTCCAGATGTTCTATTATTAATTAAATACCTTGTTACTCCTTGGTCATCATTAACTAAATCATTTAAAGTTCCACTTCCTGTTGTAACATTCATAGAAGATGAAGGACTAAAATACATACCATCTTTATCTTCTCCATTACCTAT
>Ga0272443_10002009_pt1 | contig 27383 bp, 12 predicted proteins | sample SSMAcet12_FD_193581 | JGI IMG/M metagenome (GOLD analysis project Ga0272443, IMG submission 193581) | Marine sediment archaeal communities from Little Sippewissett salt marsh, Falmouth, MA, United States - SSM-Acet-12 | ecosystem: Environmental > Aquatic > Marine > Wetlands > Sediment ... | reverse complement strand
AAACAGGCCCTACTACTTGGGAAAATCAAGGTAATATTCAAGGTACACAAGGTATTGTCGGTTCTCAAGGTACTCAAGGAAGACAAGGAATAACAGGTTCTCAAGGTACTCAAGGAAGACAAGGAACTATAGGTTCTCAAGGAGCTATAGGTTCTCAAGGAACAGATGGTGATACTGGTGCTCAAGGAACTCAAGGAACGGCAGGTTCTGGTGCTGATCTTTCATTAGATAATCCTTATGATGAATTAGGAGATCCAGATTCTCAAGGATTATATGTAACATTTACTGCTGGAGAAACAATTGCACCAAGAAAACTAGTTTATATGTCAGGTACAACAGGAAAAGTTTATTGTGCTGATGCAGATACTTATACAAAAATGCCTGCTATAGCAGTAAATGCTTCTGGATCAAGTTATAGTAGTGGTAATGATTATGAGTTTCTTGTAATAGGTATTTGGAATAATTCTTCTAATAGTTTTAGTGCAGGAAATGCTGCATGGGTTGGATCAGACGGATATCCTACAACTAATCAACCTTCTGGAACAGGAAAGTGTTGTCAAGTAATAGGACAAGCTGTCAGCGGTGACGCATTATTCTTTAATCCTTCGGCTGATTTTGTAGAACTAGCTTAAATTAACATAAAGAAATCTAAAAACAATGGCAGATTGGGTATATGATTGGAATGAGATTAATTATAAAGATGTATCTGGATATAATTATAATATAAATGGAGAATATGATGCATCTTCATGGAATCGTATACGATTGCCTCCCGATTATGATGTAGATATTTCATTTGAAGAATCAACAGATTATGGTGAAGGATCAAATCCTGATGATGGATTCAGAAGTTTAGTAATTACAGGAAGAGAAGCAACTGATATAATTGATATAAATTTTCAAGCTTCTTGTGTAATTACCGGAGATTGTACAGCAACAGTTTATTATAGAAAAAATGGTGGAGCTTGGCAACAAGTTGCGCAATTTACAAGTACAAATACTGGTACAAATGAACAAGTTCCTAATGTAGATTATGATGATACTGTAGATATTAGATGTGAATCTGAAATAACAGGATTAGGTGACGATGTGACTACTACAGTATTATTAGTAAATGGAACATTTGATGTTGGAAGTGGTACTATAACAGTTAGTGAACCTAATACTTTTAGTACTACTAATTCACTATAAACTAAAAATGTAAAAGAAAAAAATAAAAATTAATATTATGCCAAATGTAAATTCATTTTCAGAAATAGTTAATACTCTTGCAGAACAAGTTAATATTGCATTAACAAATGTTGTTAATTTAAATAAAAGTGTTACTACGCAAGATGATACTATTAGTTTATCAGTAGAACAAATAAATCCATTAACTGGAGATCCTTCAACTGTAACATATTCATTACCATCTTATGCGTATGTAACTAATAAGTTAAATGCTCTTGCACAAACAATGGATGCGTTTGTTAATGGTGAAGGAGTTGTTCTATTAAATGATGGAACATATAGAAAAATAAGTACTCAACCTATAGCAATATCACCTACAGAAATTACAGGCGTTTCTATACCTACAAGATTTACAACAAGAAGTAATTGGTTTTTTGAATCTATGATGTCTCCACAATTAATTGTTTCTTTTGATCTTAAAAATAAAATAGATGATCAATCGGATAGAGTTGTAGTTAAAAGAATTATATTTGATAATTATAATGATGAAGAGACAGAGTGGTTTTTAGATAATATAGTTGATTCAGAAAGAACATATTATGAAACAATAACATATCTTAATGAACAAGAAAAACAATATTGGGAAGATGAAGAAACTCAATATCTTCCATTAGCAACTGAACCATATTATGGATATTTTGTTATTACAGATAAAAGAACAATTTCTGGACAAGAATGGTATTATTTTGATACTTTAAGATATGGAGAAACATCAGATGAACCTATAGTTAAAAATTATCAATTATCTGTAGATGATTATCTTCGTTATGGAAATTCAATTTGGAAAATAGATGATATTAATATTAGTGAAAAAAGAGTTCATTTAATTCCATATGTTGGAACTAATCATCCTACAGTAAATAATAGATTTGAAATTTATACATCTCCATATGAAACAAAAATATTACAAATTCCAGTAGGATATAATGAATGTAATATAATTTTCTTAAAAGGCGTGAATGAAAATTTTAATATTCTTGGTGATAGTTGGGGATATGGAATTCCGTTTTGGACAAATACTTTAATTAGATATGGACAAAATACAAGTTTAGAAGATTATTATAATTATTATGTTTCTGATTTTGGAAAACAATTAGAAGGACAGGCAAAAGAAAAATTTATTCCGGCATATTTTGGTGTTGCACCGAATCCGCCTCAATTATAAAAAATTAAAATAATTTAATTATGGCATACGCAAATTTTGAAGTAAAGCAGATTAATAAACAATTAAATGCTACATTAGATACTAATACTATTACAAATACTCAAACACAAATTGAGTCATTAAAAACAATTATTAATAGTTTAAAAAATACAATTAGTCAACAAAAGGCAAAATTAGTAGAACTAATAGATGTAGGTGATAGAGCAGATTTAAATGCAAAAATTAATGCAAATATTAATGATTTATCTAAAAAGACCACAGAATATTATTCTTTAGTAAGATCATTATCAACAATGGCTTATGAAAATTCTGCGGTTAACACAGATCCTAAATATCGTATTAGAGGTTTTTTTCCTATTCCTGAACCTAAAGGAAATCCTCCACAACATATTATTCAATTTGAATATGCATATCGATATCTTAAATTAGATAATACCGGAAATGAATTAGATACATATGAAATGATTGATCCAAGTTCTGGTCAAAAAATGAAAGGAACATTTACAGATTGGAACATTATTACTGGACCATTAAGAGAAAGATATTATGATTCATCAACAAGAACATATAAATGGAATACTGAAAATATTGGAGATGGTGATATAAATAATATTAATCAAATAGATATTCCTATTACAAAGGGAGAAAAGGTTGAAATAAAAATACGTTCAATTTCAGAAGCTGGATGGCCTCTTAATCCTTTAAAATCTGAATGGTCAAATTCAGTTGTAATTGATTTTCCAGCTAATTTACAAACAACAAATCAGATTATAAATATTTTGAATGATGCACAAGTAGAAGAAGAAACTATTAAACTTGAAGAAACATTGGCATCTTCTGGTGTAAATACACATATTCAAGATAGTATACCTAATCCTGCATCAGGAAGTGGAACATATTTTAAGCATCAATCAGCTAATCTTTCTGTTGATATTAAACAGAAAAACGTTGACAATAATTTATCAGAAATTAATACTACAGATTTGCAATCACATTTAGAAACTTTATCATCAAATACATATATTACAATTTCAAGACCTTCAGGTTCTTCAAGTGCATATTTAAGTGCAACCGGAACATTACAGCAACTTTTTCAAGCTATTGTAGATTCGTCAGCAGCTATATATGATAATTTTGTAAGTTATATAACAGAATAAAAATTAAGTAATAATATAAATAAATGAAGCAATTTCACAATACAGCTATATTAACATCTCAAAATCCAGAAGCATTTTTAAATTTTACCTTTGATTCTTCTAATTTATGGATAATTCCTGATTGTTGTATAGGAAATAATATTTTATATATAAATGGATTAGATGCAAATGATTATTTAGGAACACCTTCATTAGGTTATGCATTAATTCTTGATTCATCAAATGATATGGCTTCATTTCATATTTATACTTCCATTAATTATGAATTTGATACAAATTTAACATTTAAATTTTATGATACGAATACATTTGTATCCGAAGTTTCTACTGCGGATGTCTCTATTTTAAATCGTCCTTATATTATTAATGATATTAATATTTATAATAACGAAGATCTTCTTGTTGATGATGAAGCTTCGTATCTTTTAATGAGAACAAATCCTAAATTTACGGGAAATATAGTTATTAATATAGATTCAAGTAATTATATTTATTTAGACACATTTAAGATTTCCGATATATTATCAAATAAGATGTATCGTAGACAAAAAGTTTCAGGAAATAGTGTTTTATCTAGTGATATTAGAAATATATTTTCAACATTACCATTAGGAGAATTATATCGTGTGGAAATAGATAACACACTAGATATTGCTATTCCTAAAACAGACATTGAAAAACAATTTTATACAACATATAATTATGGCGCAAAATTATTAAAAGATGAATTATATACTGAAGATAATGCAATTTTAGCACCTTTATGGATAAATTCAAAATTACCTGATTATTTTGCAGTATTTAGATTATCTGGAAATTATAATGAAGAAACATATGATGGATCTTCACTTTCTAATTTAGCTAATAAATATTTAGAAGAAAGTGATATTATTAAGAGTTGGAATATGAAAACAGAAGTACCGTTAGGAAAATATTTAAATGCACATATGAATAACTCTAATGAATTTCGTTCACCGTTATTTTTATCACTAACAGATCCAACTTTATATGAATCTGATCCTAATACTTGGTATGGAATTGCTGTAGATAAGGGTGTTATAACTGGAAGATCAGAAACAACTTATTTCTTCGATCAAAAATCTGCAAATTATACAACCTTAAATGCATTTGTATCAGGTGGATTTGAAAGAAATACGCTAGTTTCTTCTAATTTATTAAATCTTCAATTTCTTTTTAATGATGAAGATGTAAGTCTTTATTCAATGAATAGATATTTTGGTTTTTATTTAACAGAAAATGTATTATATAGAGTTGCATATTATTCAGATTCATCAGGAGGTCCTATATCAATATTGTCATTAGATGGAAAAGATAGTAGTGTATTCTTTAATTCATCAATTTTTAATTCTGATGGAAGTATAGTAGATACATATAAAAATAGAATATTTGTTGTTAATGATGGAACTCAATTACATAGAATTACTAACGTTAATCAAATTAATGATTCTTCACAAAATGCTTATATAAACAATTCTTATATAAGCAAATCTTATGAAAATTCTTTTACTACTCCTGTAGAATTAGCAAATCATAATCCTTTTATAGTGTTAACACTAAATAATGAATTAGAACCTGGAGAACATCTTAGAATAATTAATAAAACTCAAAATAAAATCTGGGAAATTTATAGTATTGATGCAAGTAATTTAAATTGTTCAAGATATTGTTCTAAAACTGTAGATACATCAGGAAATTACCCTACTCTTTATCGAACTTATTTTGATATATCTGGAGATATTGAGGATCAGTGTGAAGAAATTCAAGATGCATTTGATTTATTTGCTGAATATGAAGGTATGAATTATTTTAGAGCTGGAATAAGTGGAAATAATTGGGTTTCAATTGTTCTTAATGATGATGCATCAGCCAGTGAAAAATGGATGTTTCAAAGAATTTCTGCTATTACACTTAATGATATTACTAATCCATCTTCAGGATTTAATAATGCAGCTAGTGCTAATGATATAACTTTCTTTGGAAGATTTACACCAAATGCAAGTGACTATGAAACAATTTCGTATGATGCATCATATGGTCCTATAGATTTTGAATTATTTGGAAATCGCAGAAGTATAATGCTAGATTTATTTAATAGAGAAACATATAATTTATATTCTTTTGAATCATCAGCAAATATAATAGATAAATTTGAAGATACATTACTTTATCAAGATCCTTCTTTATGGTATAGAAAAATTATTGATTTTGATGTATCAGATAATTTATATCAATATATTAAAGATCCTTTAAGTTTAGAGGATAATATATTAATTATGACAAATGCTAGTATTAATATACTTAATAATTCATTAAAAACGATATTGAATACATATAGCATTTACCCTGTTAGTATTTCTTTAATGGGAATTAATCCCGTAAAAGATATTGATTTTACTGTTTACGATTCTTCAGAATTAACATTTGAAAGTCCATATTCATATAAGAGAGAAGATGATGCAAGTTCTTATAAATTAATATTAGAACCAGGTGATAGTTATAATCTTGAAATTCCTAATTCATATATTGTAGAATCAGGAGTATGTTCTATTACACGAGAAGGTGCATCTACTAATATTTATGGTCCTAATAATATATTTAATACTTTTAATAGTAGTGTAAATATAACCAATGATACATTAGCAACTAATAATGTTGTAATATCTTATGCAATTTTAAATGGTACGTATAATTATAATGCATTAAGAAATGGAACATTAGGAAATGAAGAAAATATTAATGATTATTATGATTCAAGTGTATTATTAAAATATGGTTTAACTGTACCTTATATATCAAAGTGGGTTAATTTAGGAAATGATTGTAGAAATAATCCTTTAAGACTTATTTTAAATACAGATGCATTGGATGTATGTACAAATTTTATTCCAACAGGAGAATATTTTACAGAAGAAATATCATATCCTTCAGTTAAATATTTATCTTCTGGAACAAGAGCATGGGAATCATATGTATTTTATGATATTAATGATGTTATATATGATACTTCTACATCATCATATATAACTATTAAAGATGCAATATTTGATTATCCTTATATTGATTATTTTTCAAAATTAGTTTATTCTAATTATCAGATAGATAATAAAATGACTCGTTCTTCTATAGTATATTATAATCAATATAAAAATACTATAGAAACAATATTTTTAGGATTAAAATTATCATTTTCTGTTCAAAATGTAGCTAAAAATATAATAGATATTAAAAATTATGATAGATATAGATTTTCATTTATTTCAACAGCTTCAAGAAATAAAGATAATAATCGTCCTATAGAAGTTATTATTAATGAAAATACAAAGACAATTTTAATGATATGGTATCAGGGAAATGATGTTCTTAATTATACGTATCGTTATTCTACATATCTTCCAGGAAAATCAATATTTAATTCTGATGACGAAGGATTTGTTACAGGAACTGATATTGAAGAAACTCATTATTCATATGTTAAAACACCATATTACATTAATAATTCAACACTTAGAAAATCATTAATTAATTTTTATGATATTTATTCTACATATAATGATGATACTGCAAATAGATATGCTCAATTTAATAAGAATTTAAATGAATTAAATTCTGTATGGATTGCTCCAAGAGATGATAATCAAATTGCATCTGTAGGAATATTTGTGAACGATGTATCTTATTATACATATAATACATTTCCACAATATGTCACATATTCATATAATCAAAATTCTAATACTTATAGTGATTATATTATGAATTATGGATATAATTATACAACAAATAAAAATTGGTACACATCTAATACTACAGAAATACAAAGTTTAGCATATTTTTTATCACCATCAAAATTAACAGTAATGTACTATATTTTAAGAAATGATGAAGAATATAATAGTTTTGATTTTGGAACTACAAATCCTATAAATATTTCTATTGAATCTCCGAGAACGTATAGAAGTATGATAACTTATAATGGATGGTTTAAACCAAAATTTAATAATATAATTAATTTTAAATCAAATGAAGAAAATGAATTAATAGATATTGTTGATAAAGATTTTATATTTAGTAATACTAATTTAAGATCTTATAGTTATATACCTCAAATGTGGTACAATAAAGTAACTAATACAGTTACATCTGATGATGTTGATGAAGGAAACGCAATATATTATATTAATAATTATAATGTATTTAAATCTCGGTGGGATGCAAGTTATTATATTAAAGATGATGTATATATAAATGGATATGAATCTTCATTAGAATTACCTTCATTCTTTGGTTCTAAATTACCTAAATTTCCAAATACAATAACATTAGAAAATTGGAATACTACAACAGTTTCTACAGAAGTTTCAAAGGTAAATGAAGGAGCTGCATTAATAGATCAATATACATTTAAATTTAATTTATCACGAGCTTTAATTAATTTATTTAAAAATAATTTAGATTTTCTAGTTAATTGGAGTGGATTATCTAATTCAAATAATGTTATAGATTCATATATAAATGATACTGTTATTTCTTATTATAATATGAGACAATCTAAATTACAAATAGATTTTTATAAAAAGTCTCGTCAAGGAATGGAAATATTAGCATATACATATAACGATGATTTTATTTTAGATGAAAAACAAAATTTTGATGGACAATTATTATATATAAATGATGAGTATATTTATAATATTAAAATTACAGATAGAGGAGATTATTCTTATTTTGTAAAAATTACATTAACTGAAAAATAATTAAAAAATAATAATATATGAAATTTCAATATTCACCTGGATTATTTGGTTATGGGCCTCAAGGAGCAGATGGTTCTGAGGGTATACTTGGAGCTGCATTTTATTTTACAGATTATAATCCTATTTCAGATTTTCTTCGTATTAATAGTGCTATTGAAAATGATGAAGTATTATTATCAAAAGTATTATCTGGAACTAAACTTCCTAATGGAAGAACATATAATACAGGAGATTTAGTTATGGCTGTAAATGGTGATGTTTATGAAATAGATGCTGAAACAAATGAACTCGGTGATATGCCAATAGGAAGTTTAAGTAAAGTTGACTTTTTTGATAAATATCATGAAATTTATACAGATAATGAGTATGAAAGATGGGCTAATTATTATAATGCTTCTACTAATTATATTATAGATAATGTAATGTCAACAACACCGGGCATTATTTATACTACATATCCATCTAATATTTATGGAATTCAGCCCAAAAATTTTGCAAGAATAGAATATACAAATGTTATTAATTCTTCATATAATTCTTTTTCAGTGTATTCTTCGGGTGAAAATTTTTTAAGTGATGATAATAAAGCTATCGCAATCGTTAAAAGTTCATATGATAGATTATTTAGAATAGGAAATTTAGATGATGATGCAAATATAAGGAATGTAAGTTTAATTTTAGATGTTTCATCTTTAATTCATACTAAAGAAACAGGTAATACATTTTCAATTGATGCATCATTAGGAAATATTTTAACAAATAAAGAAATAAGTACTAATATACTTTTCGATCCTGTATTAATAAGAACACCTACATCATTTAAAGCAATAACTGGTGCCACAGATGTTAGTATAGAATGGAACTTATCAGATTTTACATCTGATACAGATATAACTGCATCATTATTTTTCTATAAAAAACAAGATCCATCTGGATCATATAATATTAGTAATGACACAGTAAATCCTTTAATGCTTTATGATTTAGATTCATCTGGAACAGTTAATTTTTCAGGATTGACACTTGGTTTAACCTATCAATATTATATAGTTATAGATAAAGATGGTTGGGAAAGAATGTCATCAATTAAAAATGTAACTACTTCTTCAACTATCGCAACACTAACTGTTAATGATCCTTCATCATTAGAGCTAAATGCTGATGCTTCTGGGTGGTTCTCTTCTATATCAAATTATACATATACGGTTGATATATCAACTGATTCAGTTACAGGATGGAATGTTACTGATATTGCTCTACCATCATGGATAACTATAACTCCTACATCTGGACCTGCAGGAGACGATACATTTGATGTAAGTTTATATCGAAAAACAGATCCTGGATCAAGAGAAGGATTAATTACAATAAGTTCACAAGCTGAAGATGTGTCAATTAAGGTTACACAAACAGGAACTATTGGAACAACTATATATTTCAATAATGATGGATCTATACTTATTGATGATTTAAGTGAAGGTAGTGCTATTGATATATCACTTATGGCTTATGGTAAATCATATGCACAATCTAGAGACGATATTGCAATATCTTCAATTTACATATATCATAAACGAAAAGGTGGATTAGATACATTAGTAAATATATCAGCAACTTCTGGTATAGGTGAAGATCCATCAACTAGTATTACATATGGTTATCTTAATGCATATGGATTTACAGATAATTCTGTAAATGAAGTTTATTATTTACAAGAGCCTGCAACAGAACAAGATGATACTGGTGCCTGGAGATATTCTACAGGATATATGAGAATAACTAATGCTGAAATTGATGGTGAATCTATAAATGTACCATATAACACATTTCGTATATATGCAGATGGAACTACATTAGCGCGTAATGAATAATAAAATATATAAATAAAAGAGTATTATGAGCGATAAATTTAAATATGCACCCGGGAAACCAGGATTTGGATCTAAAGGAGACCGTGGCGAAGATGGACAACAAGGTTTATCTATGTATTTTACTGATTTAGATCCAGTTAATAATGTTACTATAATTAATGGAAAAATAACAAATGATCAAGTTTTATGGTCATCTAGTTCTAGTATATTACCAAGTGGAAGAGTTTATGAGACTGGAGATTTATTTTTTGATAGTGATGGAAAATGTTATGAAATTAATGCGTCAACAAATACTTTTACATATAAATTTGCAGAATTAACACTAGCAGGATTCTTTTCTCCATTAGGAGTAACTACTAATAATGATTTTGAAAGATATTTTAATAATAATACTACACCTAAATATATAATAGACAATATTTATACTGATAGTGGTGGTATTGATTATTCATTAGTTCCAAATACTATTTATGGAATTAATACATATAATTTTACAAGAATTGAATACTGTAATGTAGAATCAACAGGAGATTATAATCCATTTACTGTATATTCCTCAGGAGAAACTCCTATAACTGATGATCATAAAGCATTAGCTATAGTAAGAGATTATACAACAAATACATTTAGAATAGGAAATTTGGATAATAATGGAAATATTAGAAATATTAATTTAATATTTGACGTTTCCTTATTAAGACAAACAAAAGAATCTGGTAATTCATTTAATACTAATACACCAGAAGGAACAATATTAACTAATTATGAGATAAATGCAAATTCATTATTTGATAATAATTTTGAATCAAATCCAAGCGATTTTTATGCTGTATATGATTCTGCTAATTTAGAAGCATCATTATATTGGACATTAACTAGTTTTACAAATGATTCTGATGTAAAAGGTACTATGTTCTTTTTTACTACACAAACACCATTTAATGGAAATAGTTATACTATAGATGCTTCTATTGTACAACCATTAATTTTTCATGATATAGATTCTTCAGGAGAAATTAATATATCTGGATTAGATAATACGAAATCATATAGTTATTATATGAAATTATCAAAAAATGGTTGGTCAAGAAATTCAGATATACAATATATTTATGGTGGATCATTTGCAATATATCCAGAAACATGGCAATCAACAGATGTATCTACTGGATACGGTCCTTTTACAGGAGATGATAGTATAGGATTTTTTGTAGATTCAGATATAACATGGACACCTGCCTTTTACGAAAATCCATCAACATTTATGACAAATCTCGCATATAATGATGATGGAGCTGATCATGATGGTTCTATATTTGTAGAATTAACAGAAAATGAAGGAACAGATAGAACTGGTATAATGAGAATAACTACTCAAAGTAATGATACTATTGATGTTTCTATATGGCAAAAAGGTCCTATAACACTTGTATCATTTGACACAATTGCAACTGTAGATAATTGGTCGTCAGATGGAGCCGGAAAATTTGAAGGAAACTATGATTCTTCTATTACTCAATTAAATATGCCAACAGGTGATAATGTAACACATGTATCAATTGATATATCTGTATTGAATGCTGTAAGATTAAAGAATACTTATAAAGCACTTACTAATTGGTCTAATACATTTTATTTATATGATGTAAATGATACTTTACTTGATTCGTTTACATCTTCTGGAGCATTAGGAGGAACAGGAGTAACAGGAACATTTACTGATAGTGATAATGGTAGGTTATATGTAGCAGATGTATCTACTACCGATTTTCCATTAAAAGTTAGTATGGTACCTAATACAAATACAATATTCCTTAATCAAAGTGGTGATTATGTATTAATAGGAATGGCGTTTGGAAATGGTTCTGTATTTTCAGGATCTGCTGGAGATTTAGATATAGCACATGTATCAGGAGATTCTATATCAGCATCATATATAGATAAAGGAGAAAGTAAACAAAAACAAGATACAATTTCATAATATTATAAAATAAAATAACATGACAGAAGAAACTAAAAAAATAGATTGGAAAAAAATATGGAGCTTTATTAAGAGTAAAATATTTATAGCAATAATAATAATTGGATTAATTATTTTAAATGCTATGCAATGTTCTCGTATAAAAGAACTTAAGAGACAACAAGATATTAGTGATCAAAATAATATTGCTCTTAATGATTCTATTAAATATGAAAAACAAAAAAATGGTGATTTACAAGCATCAATTGCAATTTATATAGCTTCTGAAAAAGAGCTAAAAGATCTTAATAGAGATTTATATGATAGAATAAAAGAACAAGATGGAAGAATAATTTCTTTAGGAGAAGCTATAGTTCAATTAAAACAAGATTCTGCTATATTAGCTCGTTATCTTGTTGAAAAAGAAAAAATAATTTCAGATCTAAAAAAAGTTGATGAAAATACATATGTAGCTCCATGGTCATTAAGATATCAATATGATTCTTTAAACTTTGATGTGTTTACAGGAAGAACATATATAGGAGTTTCTCTTAAAGATTCATTAAAATTATATCATCTAGATACTGAGTTAATAAAAAGATTAACACAAATAGATTTAATTTGGGGTCAAAAAGTAGAAAAAGGACAATATAGAGTATTTTTACAAAGTGGATATCCTGGATTTACAGCTGCACAGTTACAAGGAGTTTTAATAGATCCTAATACTAATCGTGATATTAAGAGATTGATTAAAGAAAAACATTGGTTTCCTGGATTTACTATTGGATTAGGAGCTACAGGAGGATTTAACATAACAACAGGAAAATATGGACTTGTGGTAGGCCCAACAATTACGTGGAATATTTACAAGTTTTGAAATATTATTAAAATAAAAAATATAAATGGCTACAAACATTTCAAAATACTTACAAATCGATGATTTTCTTCTTCTCGAATATGAGTTTAATAGAGATGGTGTTGAAACTACTTTAACTAATCCTTATGTTATAGATACATGTTTAGGAAGTAGATATTTTTATGAAGGAAGTGGAGCTTTAGGAGGCACTAATAATATATTAGCGTTAAATTCAATTCCTACTAATGCTACACGTACAGAATGGTTAATTGATAGTGATGATCCTATTGGAACATATTCTCCATATTGGGATAGCTCAACTGCGATTAATACATCTTCATATCCTATGGACACTGTTAAACTTCACATTGTATCAGGATATAATTTTGATGATGTAGATGGATTTTTACTTCAAATTAGAGCTATTAATAGTTCTACAAATACATATGCTGATTTAGCAAACTTTACATACGCAAAACAAGATCAAATTGTAACAGGAAATGTTATTCAATTTGCAACAAATACGTTATATTTAGGAAACAAATTCTATGATAAATATTTTGAATTTCAAGTTCCTTCAGTTCAAAATTTAGGAGGAGCTACAGATACATCATTAGGACAATTATTAAATGTAACAGCATTAAGTGACGTATATATTACATATAGTACATTATATGATATTATTAATAATGAATTTGTTCTTGATGAACAAACACATGCTCAATTACCTGTAACTAGTGCTGCTGATAGATTTAACTGTTATATTGCAGAATCAACAGCAGGAGATTTTATTGAATATTATGCAACTTGGGATGGAAATGTAATAGGTGATTATATTAACGATATTGAAAGCGGATATATTAGATTGTATACATCAAATAATCCTAATGATAATTATTCAGAATTTTCATCTACATATGGAACTGGTGCAAGAAAATGGGTATTAATTCATGAAATTTCTGTTTATGAGCATATTCCTGGAGGAACAACACTATTAACTCAAAAATTTGCATTTACTCAAGATAGTAATTATTCTGATGCTAATTATTTCCGTCCAATTCTTAGAAATTCTGATATTGATTCATCTTATACAATTCAATATGTATGTAGATTAACAAATCGAATGGATGGAACACAAATTATTAGAAAAGCTTCATTTGCCTCAACTGATCCTAAAAAATATGGATTATGGTTTACAAGAATAACTACCGAAAATTTAATACCGTATAAAGTATTTAATAAAGTCGAATCTGAATATACAAATGTAGTTTCTGGATCAAGCGCAACAAAAACAAAATATGTTAAAGTATTTTTTGATACTGCAAAAGTGGTTATGAATGCTTTTAATGAAGTATTTCCAAGTGGAACTGGTCCTTTATTTTTGAAATCTTTTGACTCTGTTTATAAGTTAAAGTTTGAAAGAATAAACACACAAGGTGATAGAGTTAATGTCGATTTATCAGGCGCATTTAATTATGCGTTATTATTTAAATTAGATGATAATACAAAAATAGAAGTAGGACCAACATATTCAACAAATATGAATACGACTATTGGAGAACTTGAGTTCAAATTAACTGAAAATCAATTAACAACACTAAAAAAACAAGTTAAAAATAATTATTCTGTAATTGTTAAAAACCCGAATGGAACATCATACGTATTATATGAGGGGCCATTTTATGATATATCTGATGAGACTAAAGTTATTGAAAATTATCAAAGTTTATATTCTGTTACAGATTTACAAACTAAAATAGGAGAACTTGAGGCTGAAGTAAATAGATTAACAGATGAAAATACAGAATTGAGACAGACATAAAAAATTATTTAAATTATTAATTATGAGTATTTTAAATGCAAAATTAAATCAATTTGCAGTTTGGTTTCCAAAAGACTTTCTTTATCCTGAAATTAGAGAAAGATGGTCTCCTGTTGTGAAACGTTTAAAATTACAATATCAAACACTAGAAGATTATATTAATGCTACAGTTCAAAGTGTTACATTTCCTGAAATCTCTTTAATGCCTGTTACTCAACAACAATCTCAATTCGATATTAAATATAGAGGAGGAAAAGAATTAGAGCCTATTCTTGATAAAAATTTAATTGTTACATTTAAATTAACTGAAGGATTTATTACTTATTGGATGCTATTTGATCAAATAGATATGTTTCAAACCTATGCAGAAACAGAACCATTTTGGCCCTCAATGTTTGTAAGTTTTATAGATCATCATGGATTTGAACTAATGGCGTTTGAATTTCAAAAAATTATTCCACTTGGAATGTCACAATTTAATGTTAGTTATGCAACTGTAGCAGCAGAATTTAATACATTTACATTAACATTAAGATATAATAGATACAAAATTACAAGAAGATTATCTAATGAAGTATACACCGCAGGAATGACAAGATAATTTATAATGATTTATAAGAGCAAAATTTATATATGAAAAATTTAAAGAAGAATCTGATCCTATAAAAGATATGGGAATTGGCATAAATTCAATTTATAATATAGAAAAAAATCCAGGAGAAATTACATTTAAAGTAAATCATAATAAAGTACATACATTAATAAGAAAATACATAAAAGGAATAAATGATAATGAAATTGAAAGATTTATGGCTTTTCAATTTAACAATATAATTGATGAAATTCCTACTAGTTATTTCAGAAATAAAAATTATAAAGCAATAGATAAATATATTGAACAAGGTATTAAAAATCATTCATCTTCATGGATGCAGCTTCATAGTGATGAAGCTATTAAAAGAGGATTAAGATGACTAGCATAATTAAAAAAATATAATGAAATGAAAAAGGAATTTCCAACTTACTTAGATTTAAAAAATTCAAAAGAATCAAAAATTTTTGAATCAGAACAGATAAAAAATATGACGGCTGAGCAGGTAAAAGAAGCAGAAGACTTTTATAATAAAGTTTTAGAAAAATTAGAAAAAGGTGAAGAAATTGATGAAGGACTATTTGGAGCTATAGCCGGAGGTGCTGTAGGTGCACTGATAGGTCCAGCAATAGGAAAAGCTATTTGCAAAGTATTAGGTGTAGATGAAAAAGGAAGTTTAGGAAAGCTTTTAACAAGTAGATTAGTGACAACTGCAATAGGAGTTGCATTAGGAAAATAATAAACAAAAATAATAAAAAATAAAATGGCAGAATATTATGTAGCAATTAATGGAAGCGATAGCAATTCAGGAACTATAGATAATCCATGGAAAACATGGAAATACGCTTTTGAGAAACTATCAGCTGGAGATACTCTTTATATAAGAGGAGGAACATATTACGCACCTAATAATGGTGCTGCATTTGATAAAATTACTATCACAGGAACTTCATCTAATAATATTATTATTAGTAACTATCTCGACGAAATACCAATATTGGATTTTTCAAATGTTACTACAGATACTCATTCTGAATGTTTTGGATTAGTAACTTCAACGCAATATGTAAAATTTATAGGACTTATACTTCAAAATTTTAGAGAAAATGATAGTAATGATTTTATGAATATGTGGCATATGGAGGGGAGCAACACTATTATAGATAGATGTGTAGTGAGATATGGTGGTGGAAGAGGATTCAGAACATGGGAAACAGATGAATTTTATTTCTATAATTGTGATTCATATGATCATGTTGATACATTATCACCTTCTTTACCTGGTAATGATGGATATGGATTTAGTCACTCTGGAGCTTCTTCATCCGATAAAATATATTACTATAATTGCCGAGCTTGGGATTGTGGTGATGATGGTTTTACAGCAGGAAGTCCTTCTCATGTAGAATATCATGGGTGCTGGTCATTTAATAATGGTAAATTAGAAGGTGGTGGCCATGGATTTAAACTAAATAGATCAAATTCAGAAGTCAATTCAGATATAAGAATAATGTACAATTGTATAGGTGCATATAATAAAGTAGCAGGATTTACTTCTAATGATCAAGGTTATTATTCTATTGCATATGAATTATATAATAATTTATTTTATCATAATGGTTATCAGGGTAACCCTTATTGGGGATATGGAGGTGTATTATTTGATACAGAAAGTAGTCAATTATATGAAGAGAATAGAGAATTAAGAAATAATATTGCTTATGATAATGAAAGAGGAAATATTTATTTACAAAGTGGAGGTGCTTATACACACTCAAATAATACATGGGATGGCGGAGTAACAGTAAGTGCTGCTGATTTTGTTGCATTACCCTCTTCTGCAGAAAATGGTATAGCACTTCTTAAATCTGCACGTCAGTCTGATGGTAGTTTACCGGATCTTGGCAATTATTTTCAGCTTGCAGAAGATTCAGATCTTATAGATGCAGGTATTGATGTTGGATTACCTTATAATGGAAATGCCCCTGATATAGGAGCTTTTGAAAGTGATGGTGGTAGTATTCCTGATCCTCCTCCATCAACTAATTCTATTATAGCAGATCATACTATTGTTGATAAGTATAACGAAATACCACAGCAATATATAGATGAAGTTAAGAAAATGTGGCTATCATATGCTGGACAATCACACTCAGAAGCAATAAGAGATGGATTAGATGCGCTAGAATTGATAGATAGTAGATTTCAAGTTAATGTAACTGAAGACGGCACACCTGAGGCATATACATCTTCTCATTTAAGAGCAAGTAGAGCTACGTGGGGTAGCTATTATAATTCTTCGGGATGGATATACAACTATAGTACATATAGTTGGTTTGTACAAGATTTAGGTATATCTAGAACGAAGGCTGGAATACAATATTGTCATGATCATGATTTAACATATGGAGCACTTGGTTTTGGATGGTGTTGGGATTCAGAAATAGACTCTCAAACAGAGTTTCAACGATACATATATGCTACACAAGAGTATGTAGATTATTGTAATGATAATGATATTCCTACTGCTATTCTATTTACGACGGGTACTGTTGATGGAGGAGAAGATACATTTGGAGAAACAGGTTATAATAAACATTTAGGATATGAATTAATGAGAAATTATGTATCAGAAAACGAAGGATTATATTTATTTGATTATGCTGATATTTTATGTGTAAATGATGCAGGAGATGTAAATACAACTTCATGGGATGGGCATACATATCCTATTTTACATCCTGATAACAATGATGGTACTTATACTGGACATATAGGAATGAATGGTGCTATAAGACTAGCAAAAGCTATGTGGTGGTTATTAGCAAGAATAGCAGGATGGGATGGAAATACTACTACTGTAAGTACACCTACTGTTATAACATTAGCAGTAACAGATATAACTACAAATTCTGTAATAGCTGGAGGTAATGTTACTGATGATGGCGGAGCTATAACTCATAAAGGTATATGTTGGAATACTACAGGAAATCCTACAGTTTCAGATTCTTCTACTTTACATGGAATTACAGGAGAAGGAACTTATAATATAGAGATCTCAAATCTAGACGCTGATACAACATATTATGTTAGAGCTTTTGCATATAATTCTGAAGGTTTAATTTATGGTGATGAAATTAGTTTTGATACAGAAAATGATAGTCCTGTAATATTAACATATAGAGGTGTATGCTGGAGTACATCACCATTACCTACAATAAATGATGCATCTATATTAGATACAGGTACTGGTGAAGGAACATATAGTATGGAAATATCTGATTTAGATGCTGATACAACATATTATGTTAGAGCTTTTGCATATAATTCAGCAGGATTAAGTTATGGAAATGAAGTAAGTTTTGATACGCTACCCATTATAGAATTACCCGTTGTTACAACATCTGATGTTACAGAAATAAGTAATAATAGCGCAATTGCTGAGGGTAATGTTACAGATGATGGCGGAGATACAACTTATAGAGGTATATGCTGGAGTACATCTGAAATGCCTACAGTATTAGATGCATCTGCAGTAGATAGTAATACAGGTGAAGGAACTTATAATATTAATTTAACTGATTTAGATGCTGATACAACATATTATGTTAGAGCTTTTGCTTATAATTCTGAAGGTTTAAGTTATGGAGAACAAATTACTTTTGATACGCTACCCATTATAGAATTACCCGTTGTTACAACATCTGATGTTACAGAAATAAGTAATAATAGCGCAATTGCTGAGGGTAATGTTACAGATGATGGCGGAGCTATAACTCATAAAGGTATATGTTGGAATACTACAGGAAATCCTACAGTTTCAGATCCTTCTACTTTAGATGATAATACAGGAGAAGGAATATATAATATTAATATGACTGATTTAGATGCTGATACAACATATTATGTTAGAGCTTTTGCTTATAATTCAGTAGGATTAAGTTATGGAAATGAAGTTACCTTTGATACATTATCTGATATAGAATTACCCTCAGTTACAACATCTGATGTTACAAATATAACTACTAATTCTGCAATATTTGGAGGTAATGTTACTGATGATGGATTGAATTAAATACAAATTAATATATTTTTAAAAGTAAAAAATGGCAACATATTATGTATCTACTAGCGGAAGTAATAGTTATCCTGGTACTTATAGTTATCCTTGGTTAACATGGCAATATGCTTTTGAGCAATTATCTCCAGGAGATACTTTATATATAAGAGGAGGAACATATTATTCTCCTAATAATGGTGCAGCATATGATAGAATCACAATTACCGGAACTTCATCAAATCGTATTACTATTAGTAATTATTCGGATGAAGTTCCTATATTAGATTTCTCTAATGTTACTACAAGTAGTCATACAGAATGTTTTGGTCTTGTTACTGATACAGATTATGTTGATTTTACTGGATTAATATTACAAAATCTTCCTGAACAAGATACTAATGATTTTATAAATATGTGGCGTATGTTAGGTAGTAATACTACAATAAATAATTGTACAGTAAGATATGGTGGAGGAAGAGGTTTTACTACGTGGGATGTAGATGAATTTTATTTCTATAATTGTGATTCATATGATCATGTTGATTACTTATCAGAGGAGGATCCAGGTAATGATGGATATGGTTTTAGTAATTCTGGTAGTAATTCATCAGATAGAACATACTATTATTATTGTCGTGCATGGGGTTGTGGAGATGATGGTTTTACGGCTGGTGGCCCTTCTTATGTAGAATACATAGGTTGTTGGTCATTTGATAATGGTAGATTAGATGGGGGTGGAGATGGATTTAAACTAAATCGAGCAAATTCACAAGTTAATTCAGACATAAGAATAATGCGTAATTGTATAGGTGCTTATAATATGAAAGCTGGATTTGTATCTAATGATCAAAATTATTATTCTATTACATATCAAATATATAATAACTTATTTTATCATAATGGATATTTAGGTAATATACACTGGGGACATGCTGGTATACTAGATAATTCTGATAGTACAGAGTATTATGAACTTGCAAGAGAATTAAGAAATAATATTTCCTTTGATAATGAAAAAGGAGATCTATATTTATACGATGGAGGTGCTTATACACACTCAAATAACACATGGGATAGTGCAGTAACTGTTAATTCAGATGACTTTGTTGCATTACCATCTTCAAGAACAGCAGGTATTGCACTTCTCTCTGCAGCTCGTCAGTCTGACGGTAGTTTACCCAATCTTGGTAATTACTTTCAACTTGCAGAAGATTCAGATCTTATAGATGCAGGTATATATGTAGGATATTCATATAATGGTTCTGCTCCTGATCTTGGTCCTTTCGAATATGATGGTACACCCACAACATATGCACCTACTGTTACTACATCTGCTGCAACAAACATAGATAGTTATACTGTAACTCTTGGTGGATATGTAACATATGACGGAGGTGATACACCAGTTTATAGAGGTGTATGTTGGGATACGAATACAACACCTACTATATCAGACTCATCATCTTTAGATGATACAACAGGTGAAGGACCATATACTATAGATATAACACAATTAGATGATGATACAACTTATTATGTTAGAGCTTTTGCATGGAATTCTGTAGGATTAAGTTATGGAAGTCAAGTTAGTTTTGATACATTAGAAGCTCCTCCTGAAGTAACTGCTCCTACAGTTACAACATCTGCCGTATCAGATATAAGTACTTATAGTGCAGTAGGTAATGGTAACGTTACTGATGATGGAAATGGTACAGTACGTAGAGGGATATGCTGGAGTACTTCAGAAACACCTACAATATCTGATCCATCAGCCTTAGATGGAACAACAGGAACTGGAGTTTATGATGTTGATATGGAAGATTTAGACGCTAGCACAACATATTATGTCAGAGCTTTTGCATATAATTCTGCTGGATTAAGTTATGGAAGTCAAGTTAGTTTTGATACATTAGAAGTTCCTGTTGGAATAACTGCTCCTACAGTTACAACATCAGCAGTATCAGATATAAGTACTTATAGTGCAGTAGGTAATGGTAACGTTACAGATGATGGAGGAGGATATACAGCATATAGAGGTGTATGTTGGAGTACTTCAGAAACACCTACAGTGTTGGATCCATCTGCTTTAGATGAAACAACAGGAGCTGGAGCTTATGATGTTGATATGGAAGATTTAGACGCTAGTACGACTTATTATGTTAGAGCTTTTGCTTGGAATAGTGTGGGTTTAAGTTATGGAAGTCAAGTTAGCTTTGATACATTAGAAGCAGCAGTTTATTCAGCTCCTACGGTTACAACATCAGCAGTATCAGATATAAGTATTTATAGTGCAGTAGGTAATGGTAATGTTACAGATAATGGAGGATATCCAGCATATAGAGGAATATGTTGGAGTACATCTGAGACACCTACTATAACAGATTCATCAGCTTTAAATGAAACAATGGGTGAAGGAGCTTATGATGTTGATATGGAAGGCTTAGATGCTAGTACAACATATTATGTTAGAGCTTTTGCATATAATGATGAAGGTTTGAGCTATGGAAACCAAGTTAATTTTGATACTTTAGAAATAATACCTATATATACTATACCTACAGTTACTACAGTATCAATAACGGATATAAGTAGTTTAACTGCAACATTTGAGGGAAATGTTACAGATGATGGTTCTATAGCATTAACATATAGAGGTGTGTGCTGGAGTAATTCAGAAGCAACATCAATATTTGATTCATCAGCTTTAGATGGTAGTACCGGAGAAGGATCTTATACTATAGATATATCAGGCTTAACTTCAGATGCATCATATTATATTAGAGCTTTTGCTTGGAATAGTGAAGGTTTAAGTTATGGTGATGAAATTCAATTTGATACATTAGAATATAGAATTACTAGAGGTAATACACACTTCTTTAAAGAAAATAGTTATATATTATCATATGAAGAATTAATAATCAGATCATTAATAGATATATCAATATTTGCTCCTACTGTTACTACGTCCGCAGCTACAAATATTGATGTATATAGTGCAACATTAGGTGGTAATGTTACAGATGATGGATCTATAGCATTAACTTATAGAGGTGTATGCTGGGATACGTCTGAAACACCTACAGTATCTGATTCATCAGCTTTAAATGAATCAACAGGAGAAGGAGCTTATACTATAAGCGCAACAAGTTTAGATGCTAGCACAACATATTATGCTAGAGCTTTTGCATGGAACTTTAAAGGATTAAGTTATGGTAATCAGATTAGTTTTGATACTTTAGAAGCATCTGCTGGAATGACAACTCCTACGGTTACAACATCAGCAGTGTCAGATATAAGTACTCATGATGCAGTAGGTAATGGTAATGTTACAGATGATGGTTCTATAGCATTAACTTATAGAGGTATATGTTGGAGCACTTCTGAAACACCTACAGTATCTGATTCATCTGCTTTAGACGGAACTACTGGTGAAGGAGCTTATGATGTTGATATGGAAGATTTGGATGCTAGCACAACTTATTATGTTAGAGCTTTTGCTTGGAATAGTGAAGGCTTAAGTTATGGAAATCAAGTTAATTTTGATACATTAGAAGAATTCTTCTATGCTCCTACAGTTACAACATCGGCAGTATCAGATATAGACATATACACTGCTACAGGTAATGGAAGAGTTACATATGATGGAGGACTATCTACAACAGTTAGAGGTGTATGTTGGAGTACTTCAGAAACACCCACAGTAACTGATTCATCAGCTTTAGATGAATTAACAGGGGGCGGTTCTTTTAGTGTTGATATGACTGATTTAGATGCTAGCACAACTTATTATGTTAGAGCTTTTGCATACAATTCTGAGGGTTTAAGCTATGGAAGTCAAGTTACTTTTGATACAGATGAAGTAGATATTACACCTCCCGGAGATGGAACAACATATTATGTAGCTACTGATGGAGATGATAGTAATCCAGGAACAATAGATCAACCATGGAAAACATGGGGTAAAGCTTTTAACGCTACTGAAGTAAATCCAGGTGATACAGTTTATTTCAGAGGAGGAGTTTATTATAGAGATTTAGCAGAAGATAATCCTTCTTGGTATGCTCCATCTAGTAAAGGATATTATGTAAAAAATAGAGGAACAGCTGGAAATTATGTTTATTATTGGGCATATCCAAGTGATACAGAAAGACCTATATTAGATTTTATTACTGTAGATCCAAGAGATGATGGTGTTTGGCCAAGTACATATACAGGAATAAATGGAGGAAGTCAAACATATAATTTAAGTTATTGTCATTTTAAAGGATTATCATTTAGAAACGTACTCCAATTAAATATTGCTATACAAGATGTTGAGTTATTTATTTATAATGGTACTGGAACAATCATTGAAAATTGTGAATTTTACAACGCCGGTGGAGGCGGATGTTGGGGAGGAAAATGTTATGATACATCTGTAATTAATTGTGATGCATGGAATTGCTACGATCCATATGGAGATGCTGGACAATTACCTGGGAATGATGGTACTGGTTTTGGTATTGTAGATTTAACTGATGATCCTAATACTTCTGCTTCATTTTATGGATGTAGAGCTTGGAATTGTGGTGATCAAGGATTCTCAGCAGGGAGTACAGGACTAGTAAAATTTGATCACTGTTGGTCAGTTAGTAATGGAATATTAGAGGGTGGAGGTGATGGATTTAAAATGGGCTGGGTGAAGTCAAACAGCGATCCTACAGCATTAAAACGAGTATATACAAACTGTATTGCAGCAATTAATAGAGTTAGTGGATTTAATACTAATGATGATGGAGATGATGGTTATGTAGCAGGACCAAATAGAGTCTATAATAATTTTGTATATCGTTCTGGTTATCATGATGAATTTGATCATTGGGTGGCAGGTGTTGTTATCTGGGAAACAGAAGGTGGAGTAACTCAAAATCAAACAAGAATATATAGAAACAATATATCATATGATAACGAAGAAACTGATTTTAGAATTCTTAAAATGGATGGTTCATCTACTCCAGATGATAATATTTATACACATTCAAATAATTCATGGGATAGTGGAGTAACTGTAACTGATGACGATTTTGTAAGTTTAGATACAGATCAATTATTTAGACCAAGAAAGTCTGATGGTTCTCTACCTGATATTACTTTTGGACATTTAGCGGCTGGTTCAGATCTTATAGATGCGGGTACAGATGTAGGAATATCATATAATGGTTCTGCTCCTGATCTTGGTCCTTTTGAATATAGTGGTGCAGCTACTGCTCCTACAGTTACTACATCTGCAGTATCAAGTATAGATATCTATACTGCTACAGGAAATGCTAATGTTACAAGTAGTGGTGGTGATACTCCTGTTTATAGAGGTATATGTTGGGATAATGCAACATTACCTACAATTAAAGATTCATCAGTAGAAGATGAAAGTTCTGGAACAGGATCTTATAATGTAGATTTAGAAGAGTTGACTCCAAATACAACATATTATGTTAGAGCTTTTGCATGGAATTCTGTAGGTTTAAGTTATGGAAATCAAGTTTCATTTACTACTTTAGAAGCTACAGAAGGCCCGGCACAAGGAAGTGGTTCAGTATATTATGTACATCCAGATGGAAATGATGAGAATCCTGGAAGTTTAAGTCAACCTTGGGCAACATGGGGAAAAGCGCTTTCTACACCAAGTCCTGGAGATACAGTCTATATTCGAGGAGGAACATACTATTCTGATTATACATCTAAATATGGATATCCTGTTACTATTGATGGTACAGAAAGTGATTATATATACATTTGGGCATATCCAGGAGAAACACCTATATTAGATTGTACGACTTTTACTGGAGAAGAAGATCTTCATTATGCTATATCTGGAGATTATGATCATATTCATTTTAAAGGACTTACAATAAGAAATGTATGGTATAATACAACACAGGAATGTAAAGGATGGAGATTTTCAAATTGTACAGATGTAATAGTAGAAAACTGTACAGTTCATGATGTTGCAGGAACAGGATTTAGCGCAATAGAATGTTATGATGTTTATTTTATTAATTGCGATGCTTATAATTGTTATGATCCACAGCATGCAACAGATCCAGGAAAAGCTGGTAACGGTTTCGAAAATAATAACACTGAATCAACAACAGGAAGTGTTTATTTAACTGGATGTAGAACATGGCAATGTAGTAATCATGGATTTTCAGGAAATTCGTATTCATTAATGGAATATGATAGTTGTTGGAGTTTTGATAATGGTAATATTACAGAATTTTCAGAAAATGAAGGACCTGGAAATGGTTTTGAATTTGGAGTTTGGTTTCAAGATTATGAAAGAACATATCCATTTAGAATATATAAAAACTGTATTGCAGCATATAATGAATGGGCAGGATTTACATTTAATGATAGCGAATATCTTGCGCATAGTAAAGTTTTATATAATAATATATCTTGTTATAATTCATATGGATATATGATATATAATACAAATAGTTCAGAACAAAATGAATTAAATAGAATTATTAAAAACTGTATATCTTTTGGAAATTCTAATATATCTGTATATTTTCAATATGGAGCATCATATACACATGAATATAACAGTTGGGATGATCCGCCAGATATAACATTAACTACCGCCGATTTTGAAGATTTATCACTTTCACAATTATATAGACCACGAAAAGCTGATGGATCACTACCAGATATAACTTTTGGACATATAACAGCTCAATCAAATTTAATTTGGGCAGGTACTAATGTAGGATTAACAACAGATGGTGAAGGTAAGCCATGGCATGATCCTCCTTCTTTAGGTGCATTTGAATATGATGGACCACCACCAAGTGAAGATACTGTTCCTACAGTTACAACATCTGCAGTAACAAATATAGATATGTATACTGCTACAGGAAATGGTAATGTAACAGATGATGGAGGCGTATCTTCAACAACTAGAGGTATATGTTGGAATACTTCAGGAACGCCTACTACATCAAGTTCTAAAGTAGTAGATGATGGAACTGGTGAAGGAGCTTATAGTGTAACTATGTCTAATTTAAATTATAGTACAACATATTATGTTAGAGCATATGCACAAAATTATAAAGGAACAAGTTATGGTTATCAAGTTAGTTTTACAACAGATGATCCTCCTCCTTCTCCACCTCCTCCGTCTTCTTCTATTATAGCTGATCATAATATTGTTGATGAATATAATAATATACCACAATATTATATAGATAGAGTGAAGTGTATGTGGCTATCATATGCAGGACAGTCACACTCAGAAGCAATAAGAGATGGTTTAGATAGATTAGAATCATTAAATAGTAAATTTCAGGTTAATAGAACTGAATCTGGTACACCTGAAGCATATACATGTTCTCATTTAAGAGTAAGTAGAGCTACATGGGGGAGTTATTCTAGTTCTTCAGGATGGATATATAACTACAGTACGTATAGCTGGTTTGTAAAAGATTTAGGTATATCTAGAACAAAAGCAGGAATTCAATATTGTTATGATCATGATTTAACATACGGAGCATTTGGCTTTGGATGGTGTTGGGATTCAGAAATTGATTCAACTACTGAATTTGATAGATACATATATGCAACACAACAATATGTGGATTATTGTGATCTTCACGATATTCCTACAGCTATTCTATTTACGACAGGTACGGTTGATGGTGGAGAAGGTACATTTGACGAAACTGGATACAGAAAACATCTTGGTTATGAACAAATGCGAGATTATGTAAATGATAATGATGGTTTATACTTATTTGATTATGCCGATATTCTTTGTTATAATGATGCAGGACAGGTAAATACAACTTCATGGAGTGGCCATACATATCCTATTATTCATCCTGATAATGAAGATGGTGGATATACAGGACATATTG
>Ga0272443_10002007_pt1 | contig 27399 bp, 25 predicted proteins | sample SSMAcet12_FD_193581 | JGI IMG/M metagenome (GOLD analysis project Ga0272443, IMG submission 193581) | Marine sediment archaeal communities from Little Sippewissett salt marsh, Falmouth, MA, United States - SSM-Acet-12 | ecosystem: Environmental > Aquatic > Marine > Wetlands > Sediment ... | reverse complement strand
TTATTTCTCAATTCGATCAAGTGACCTCCCTGTCAGCCTTCCCGTCAATGGGTTCTGTCAAATGTTCGTTCCCAGCGAATCCTTCCCCAGAAATTCAGGGCCGAATAAAATGCTGTCAGGGGAATCGAGCTCAAATCGGCCATACTAATGTCGGGAGCTCCTTCATCGGGAGCTATAGACCATTGGATAATCTCCACCTTACCTTCAATCAATTCCAAAGGGACGGGTCCCCAGAAGCGGGAATCATAACTGCGATCCCGATTATCTCCCATTGCAAAAACACATCCTTCCGGAACCCGGTACGGTCCAAAATTATCACGGATAGCATTACGACCGCTACGATAGATATTGGAATCTTCAAATTTGGAATATTCAGGATTAGGGAATTCTATACCGTCCACATAGAGGACTTTCTCACTGATTTGCACTTCCTGTCCGGCAGTCGCCACACACCGTTTGACGTAATCCGTCCGACCGTCACCGGGCCATTTGAAAGTTATAATATCACCCTGTCGGGGTTCACGGATGGCTGGCAGACGCCAGCCCAGGAAGGGAATCTTACCCCCATAGATCATCTTATTGGAGACAACAAAATCGCCGATCAGGAGGGTATCCTCCATCGACGATGAGGGTATACGATATGGTTCGGCGATGGTGGTTTTAACGAACAGGGCCAGCAGTATAGCCCATAACATCGGTTTTACATAACCGGCGGCATCATCTAAAATAGCTTTCAAAGGTCTTCTCTCTTTCTCCCTTGTTATCTCTTATCCTGAAATAAAGCGCACTATATCATTATACGTTACCAGCACAATCACGAGAAGAAGAAAAACCAGGCCAACCTGCTGGGCAATGGAACGCTGATTCATGGAAAGCGGTGAGCCTTTAATCTTTTCGATTGCCAGAAATACCAGATGGCCGCCGTCCAGAACCGGAATAGGCATGATATTAAGAACAGCCAGGTTTACCGAAAGCAGAGCCATAAAATATAACAGTACCGAGAAGCCAACCTGGGCCGTTTCGCCGGCCAGTTGCGCAATAAATACCGGTCCGCCGATCATTTTGGGGGATATTTTTCCCGTCACCAGATTGTAAACGAATTCCACCACCATGCGGACGAATCCCACGCTTCTCATGAATCCTTTGCCGACAGCATCAAAAAAACCGACATTGAGGTATTCTACCTGAACTCCGATCCCTATCATTCCAACCGGAACCTTGTCCCCGGTTTCATTATAAACGGTATCGGTGATTGTCGTTATGGACGCTGACATTTCTTGATCGTCCCTCATCCAGACCACATTTAGAGGTTTTTCCAGATATTTCGAAATGGCGGCCGTCATAGTTTCATAGTCAGAGATAGTCTCATCATTGACCGCAATAATTTTGTCGCCGGGCAACAGGCCCGCCATCTCCGCCGGGGTATTTTCCCCCACCTGAGCGATAACATTGCTGGAATAAGGCTCGCCTTCAAAGAAAAATAATCCCCAAAGGATCAACCAGGCCAATATCAGATTCATAATCGGCCCCGCGGCGACAACGGCCGCCCTTACGCCCACATTCTTGGACATAAATTCATTCGGTGCACCGGTCATATCATCATCGGGATTTTCCCCGGCCATACGGACGAATCCGCCCAATGGAATAAGGCCAATGCAATATTCGGTTTCACCCCATTTTTTCTTCAAAATCAGGGGCGGAAAACCGAGTGAAAATTGATGAACCTTAATTCCGGCTCGTTTGGCGACCAGGAAATGGCCCAGTTCATGAAAGAAGATGAGCACACCCAGGACAAATATCGTTGCTAATGCTGTTGTCATTTTAATTATTCCCGATTAAAAATTCAGTCTCAACCCTTACCTGCCGGTCATAATTAAGGATATCGTCAAGGGTGGGACTGCTCTCCACAATATGTTTAACGACCGCCTTTTCTATTAGTTCCGTTATCCGCGTAAATTGAATACGTCCCTCCAGAAAGGCCGCCACGGCGGCTTCATTGGCGGCATTGAAAACTGCCGGAGCCGTCCCCCCTTTTTCAGCCGCCAGCCGAGCAAGGGCCAGGGCGGGGAATTTCTTTTCATCCGGTTCCAGAAAATCAAGCTGTCCGGCTTCGGTAATATCCAAGAGACCGTTGTCAGATTCAAGCCTATCCGGCCAGAAAAGGGCATAAGCAATCGGCAGTTTCATATCGGGCCGGGAGAGTTGGGCTATAATGGAACTATCGATAAACTCTACCATGGAATGGACAATCGACTGCGGATGGATTACTATTCTAACCCGATCTGGCGGCAGAGAAAAAAGCCAGACGGCTTCAATCAGCTCCAGACCTTTATTTACCATGGTTGCCGAATCGATTGTGATTTTGGGCCCCATTTTCCAGGTAGGGTGATTCAGGGCCTCCTCGACAGTAATTTTATTGAAAGTCTCGGCCGGGCGATCCCGAAACGGTCCGCCGGACGCCGTCAGCCAGATTCTTTTGACTTCTTCCTCTCGACCGGCTTTTAAACATTGCCAGATAGCGCTGTGTTCGGAATCAATGGGCAGGATTTTTGCCCCTGATTTCTTCACTTCACTTTCAAAAAGCGGACCACCCACCACCAGCGATTCCTTGTTGGCCAGGGCCAGATCTTTGCCCGACCGAACAGCGGCCAGCGAAGCCCGCAAACCGTCCGCCCCGACCACAGCATTTAATACCATGTCATTGGTTCCGTCAACGGCGACTTCCTCAAGACCTTCCTGACCGTGCAGAATTTCCAGTTCAGGATATAAATCCAATCGTTGCAACTGCTCTGCTTCAACAACCGAATAAACAACAACCTTCGCCGGATTAAATTTGCCGATTTGCTCAGCCAGCAATGCCACATTGCGCCCGGCGGCCAAGGCGGAAATTTCGAACCGTCCCGGATGAGCAGAAATAACCTCAAGAGCCGCGCGTCCGATTGATCCGGTACTGCCCAGTACCGCTATTTTGCGAGGAGTTGTCATGTTAACTTAAACGAACTGCCAGCAAATTTCGTTGTAATTGAAAAAAAAGCCCCGACCGGAATACTAATCGGGGCAATCTTTTTAGTTTCCCTGAAATCAGTGACCCGCTTCGGTTTCAAGCGAATCGGATTCCATTGCCGGCGGTTCCTTGCCTTCCTCCCACATCCTGATAATCATAACCGGTTCGATCGGTTTATCCTTATCATTTGTCTCCACGGCGCCGATTTTATTGACCACGTCCATACCCTCGACAGTCTGGCCAAATACAGTATATTTCCCGTCCAGATCGGGAAGCTGAGCAAGACAGATATAGAACTGACAGGAAGCCGAATTTGGTCCCGGTCCACGGGCCATGGCCAGAGTTCCAGGCAAATGCGGCAGGTTGTTAAATTCTGCTTCAATCAAATATCCGGCATTGCCGGATCCGTCACCATTGGGATCGCCACCCTGAATGACAAAACCGGGAATTACCCGATGGAATATCAGGCCGTTATAGAATCCCTTGTTTACCAAGTCCAAGAAATTGGAAACATGATTGCGAGCGGCATCAGGAAATAATTCCAGAACGATTGTCCCGAGGCTGGTTTCCATATTCACCCGAGGTCGAGCCTGGGGAGCCTTTTCATCTTTCTCAGCCTTCTTCTCATCGCCTCCGCAACCGATCAGGGCCACAGCAACAATAAGAATAAAGGCCGCCAACAATAATTTGCGCATGACGGTAACCTTTCCACCCTACATTAAATTTGTGGCGAATATAGATTTGCCCCCGATTGATGTCAATTAAAAAGCCTGATATTTATATCAAATCGACCTGCCGCGGGCATGATTTTATTTGGCTGGGAGTTCCTCGCTGATATTGATATCGAACATGAAAATACCCAGAGTATCGGATACCTGCGCCGAGTCAAGAGATATTTCACTTTCATGGTAAATCCAGCAGAAAGACTTGATCTCCTCAGTGGCCGGCAAATAGTTAAGACCGGAAGGTGATACTGAGATAATAATGCGCAGGCTGTCATCGACAATATTATATTCGGCAGACATTCCGTTAACGCTGAAATTGGTGCTGTAAACCGCTCCTGAAGTTGGTAAAACCATAAATAAACCAGCTATCGGTTGTTCGGCAGTATATTTTATGGTCAGGTTTTCCGCATCCTGATGAACGGCATAAAGAGTCATTTTTGGCCGGGCCGATTGGATATCGCCGGTACATTCAAAGCCGTCACAATCCATCACCGCCCGGTACATTCCACCGTCAGTAATATGACCCCCGAGACTTTCATGCTCCCAGGTCAGTTCATAACTCCCGGCATCCTGGGTCTCATTAACCAGCTCGGTCACAACACTTCCAGAGGTATCGATAATATAGATATGTATTGAATCCTGTTGTGGCAGATCGTAGGCCAAGGTCACCGTTCCGCAATTGGGATTGGGGTACGCCGGATAGAAAGCATATTCATCAGGAATAATCCCGTCGGCATTTTTGCTTGATGTATAACACCAATCAGTCAAATCACCGCCGAGAACATTACCTTCGGTATCGGTTTCAGTTATGCCGCTAATATCGATTTCGTTTTCATCGACCGGACCGGCCGGATCACTTGAAGAACAGGCTATAACAAGAATAAAAATCGCCACTGCCCCAAACAGGAAAAAAATATATTTTTTATCCATCTCTATTAAACCTTATCTAATAATTTATTCTCTGGCAGTTAGCAGTAAGCTTAATTTTTAATCCCAAATCTTTCTTTGTCTTGTTCATTTTATTATACACTACTATTTCGCAAATTTGTCATATTTTTCGAAATCGTTCTGTTTTTTTCAATTATATCGTATTATTTTTTGTCAGGGAGACAGATCAAATGAAATCGTTTATAACCGTATTATTGATCTGGCCGGTCATTTTGGGCTATGCCTTAGCGCAGGATAAAGATGACATTACTTCAAAAATAGACGGCTGGGTTGAAGGACATATGCAAATGGGTCTTTCACAGGAAACGCTGAACCGGGCCGATTCGGTTTTCAAATCAAGACAGTATGAAGAATCAGCGGATATCTACCGGAAAGCCTTTAAAATAGCGGAAGATGAAAATAATATTGATGTACAAACCGAGGCTCTGGCCCAGATAGCCCGCGTGTTTCTGATAAATAACGACCTGGAAAACGGGCGTATCTGGCTGGAAAAGGCTGCTTCTTTGGCCGATTCGACGATGCCTCTGGGATGGTCCCGTTATATGGGCGTTAAGGGTCGGCTTTTATGGCAGGAAGATAAAAAGCCTGAAGCTACTCGACTGTTCATGGAACAATATGAATACTGCTCGCACCATAAACTCCACGAACGAGCCATCGATGCCGCTCATATGGTGGCCATCACCGGTGATCATAGACAGCAAATAGAATGGGGCCATAAGGGCATCAAAGAAGCCGAAGAGGGCGGCATAACTTCCTGGCTGGGACCATTGTGGAATAATCTCGGTGCCACCTACGAGGACATGGGGAAATATGACAGCAGTCTTCAGGCTTATTTGAAGGCGCGGGAATATCATTACCTGACCGGTACGGACGCTAATAAAATGATTGCTGACTGGGCTGTCGGCCATGCATATTTAAATTTGCAGGATTACAAAAACGCCCGAGAATGGTTGGAGCCCCTGATTGAATGGTGCCAAAATCTGGAAGAAAATGAATTCCTGGGATTGACTTATCTTGATCTGGGTGAAATTGATTTTGCCGAAGATAAATTCGACACGGCCTTAGATAAGTTTGAACAAGCGGAAACCCTTCTCAAAGAAGCGGGTATGCCTGAATGGGATCCGGATGGATTTGAGAAGATAGTCTCACGCATTGTAGATTGTAAAAAGCACAGCGCCGATGATTGAATTTCCTATTAGCGGCATCGAAACCTACTGGTGGCTTCCGATATTGTTTGCCTTTCTGGTTTCGACCATAACCTCGACGGCCGGGCTTTCAGGGGCTTTTTTAATTCTTCCCTTCCAGGTCAGCATACTGGGTTTTTTAACCCCCGGAGTTACCCCGACGAATCTTCTTTTTAATGTCTTTGGTATTCCCTCCGGTGTGTACCGTTTCTACCGTGAAAGGCGGATGGTCTGGCCGCTTGTCTGGACCATTTCTCTGGGGACTATCCCCGGATTGATTCTCGGCATTTATATCAGGATTCGCTTCATGCCCGATCCAGCAGTTTTTAAATTATTCGTTGGTATGGTTCTGGGGGGAATTGCTCTGCGTCTGCTGTATAGCGCATATCGTGAGAAAAAAACACCGGAAACAGGGCCAAATAATAACCATTTTCAGGTGGAACCTCTAAATTTCAATTTCAAAGAAATAAGTTATAATTTCAATGGTCAGGATTACCGCGTCTCTACCATAATCGTTTTCACTCTTTCATTAATTGTAGGCACCATCGGAGGCATCTATGGCATCGGCGGCGGCGCGATATTGGCGCCTTTTCTGGTAGCGGTTTTCGGCCTGCCGGTACATACTATTGCCGGAGCCGCACTCTGTTCCACGCTGGTTAGTTCGGTCTTTGGCGTAGTTTTTTATGTATTTCTGGGGCCTCTGTTTTCAGGCAGTGGACAATCGGCTTCCCCCGATTGGTTATTGGGGCTGATGTTCGGTATAGGGGGAGCCGCGGGAATTTACACCGGAGCTCGTCTGCAAAAATTCCTGCCGGCCCGCCTAATTAAAATAATCCTCTCGGCTCTGATGCTGTTTATCGCCATTCAGTATATCTCGAAATATTTCATTGAATAAAAAACCGGGGCAGTCTGGCTCTGACCCGGTTTGCAAATTTAAAACAGACTTTATCCCTTTAATGGTTTTCTATAGTCTTTATTCTGGAGGACAGATCGGCGGATTACCACCAAAGAAGATCCAATTAATGATAAACGAAGCATCCGCTATATTGGCACTGCCATCGGCATTAGCATCCGCCTGAGCGGCACAGGCATAGCCAGCGCCTCCAAAGAATATATTATTAATAATATATGATGGATCGGCGATATTCGTTTGGCCGTCATTATTGGCGTCACCGGGTTTTTCACAGCAACCCAAATTATCATTTACACAAAATAAAGGATTGTTTGAGATATAGGCTTCGGCTTTCGTTTTCATGTTCATGTATGAGACATCATAGTCATGACCCGTTATAAAAACCTCCTGGACTGTTAACGTATCGTTTACGCCAAGTGTAAACGGTGCTCCCCAATTGTGAGTGAAAGTAACCACCGTTGAAATGTCGGTATAGATAGAATCCGGATTCATTGTTGAGTAAGTAGTGAAACCTTCAGCCGTGCTCAGCATGTCATACATAATCGAGGGATCCAGAGGAGCATTGGCATGTGGTGACGTTTCCCGATCAACATAGGTCGCATTATCAATCGTCATCATGTTCTTAAAATTCGATCCGTCGCCACGAAGATAGAAAGCACCGTAACGATTGTAAGCCTCCTGACCGCCCCCTAGCGCTTCCGTCGAATCATCCTGATCATATTCCGCGCCGTACTGAAAAATCAGGTTATCAAAAGGGAGATAATTGGAACCGTTCCGGGCTAGCGAATCAGAGGGGATATTCCAATCGATAAACTCAGCTATTATCATGTTGGCCATAGGGCTACCACTCAGGTTATAGAACTTCCGCACCCCCACCACAAATTCACAAGTATCTTCCGCTGTCGGTGCAAACCAGGCCGTGTAAATGCCTATTGACATATCGGCCGTGGCATAATCACAATAAGCCCAGTCATAGCCATCGCTGGTACCCGTCTCCAGGGGGCCTTGAGGGCGCAAACCCTCATCATGGGTATAGTAGGTCATAAAATCCGTAAATTTAAGCGTATCAGGGCCTTCCACACGAAGGATCAACGGAGAAGCATCCCAAAGGTAAACATCTGTTATTGTATTGATATTGAATGTATCAGGATCATTGACAATATCAAGTGATTGACCATAAGTCCTGTTCACCATCTCGCCCTGATTATAAATCCGAAGTATGCGGCAGGCTGTTGAGATAACGGCAGACTCCAGATATGCAAAATGCGACGACACTAATAGGCATATCGGAATCTCACGAGGACTGTTTTGGGCATCGTGAGTAATAATAATCGTAGCTTCCAGCATTTCAGGGTCACCCGCACCCGGATCGTTGAACTGGAATTCAATTTCCTTGAGTTCCCCGCAACAAGGCAAAAAGCCCGGGTAGGGATCAGTCGCAGCTATCCAGTCACTGTAAGGTGACGCCGAATAATCATAAGATATGCTGTAGTTATTATCAGCCAAACCGTAGTTTGTCATCCGGACGGTTACGGTTGTACCACCGCCCGGCGGCATCACCAGCGGTTCATCACTGTAACATTCGCCGTAACCGCCCCCGGCATCATCAGAATATTGAGGTTCAACTACTGCGTCCCGGCACTTTACCCGCATCCACATCATCGGGTTTGTCGTCCAGCTATTCTCACCGTATTCAACAAAGCCGGGAGCCCTGTCATTCTGATAGAATACGTCCAGCACATATTGACCCGTCAGCGTATCGCCGGCACCAAGTTCCTCCACATCACAACCCTCGATTCGGCCACGTTGGGGCATCGTGGCATAGATTTCGCTCTCGCAGTCACCCGCGGCACAGTCTGGAGTGTGGGTGTTGGTCAGATTCTGACCACGATCCCAGTTCATACCGTTATCCGGTGATACCGCCATGTAAAGTTCACCATTCTGGTAACGATTACCCTTTGCATCAGCCAGAGCCATGTCGGTACAGTTGGCATCCAGACTGCCAAACTGCGTCCAGACTGCATATAATTTGCCATCGCATTGGGCCAGCGATACACGCAGAAGATCAAGACCCCAGGCATTGGTTTCGCAGATATCGTTATCTTCAGCAATGTCCGCCTGGTCAACCACCACCGGACGATAATACGCATCCCCATATTCCTCCGTCCAGTGGAAAATAGCCGCATGATGGTCGCGAGGATAGATGGTCCCTTCGGATTCAAGTATTTTGTTACACATAAACAGCAAATGCAGTTTATCATCGGTATCGAAAATTCCTTCTACTTCGTTATAACCCTGCCAGTTACCGTACGGTTCATCTATACCCAGAGAGTCAAACTTGGTGACGTTACCCCCGACATAGGGGTCATAATAGCCCCATAGTCCGGGATCTATTGAATGAGCCAACGAAACGCCGGTACCTATCCGGTCCACCCATTCCTGGCCCTGGTTATCCGACAGGGCCACCCACAGGTCGTTGTACCACGGGCCCTTAAATTCATAAGCGAAGCCCTTATCACGACGGTATTCGCAAGGAGCCATCCATACTATTGCCACGCGATCAGATATTGTCGAAGCAATCACATTGACACTGACTGTGATAACCGTATCGATCACCAATTGATCAGACCAAAGCCAATTGGGCGAATATTCGCCTATCTTACGGTAATAGGAACATGTCTTCGGTCCCTCGTCTGGTCCACCCGATTCGGTGGTTACCATGTGAATGACTTCCTCCGTGCCATATTGGTAGGCAATCTTGGGCCAGATATTGGGATTAGGAATACTTCCCTGAGTTCCATCGCTTAAGTACCATCCCCAACGGTCAAGTGGCGTATCGCTGTAAAACAAACCGGACGGCCCAACGTTCCAGAAATCATAGTAAACACGCGAGAAAAGAGATTCAGGACTAACTCCTTCGTGTGCCGCAGGTAGCGAGGCACCTGTCGGCGTATAAACATCAATATTACAAAACCCCGCCTTGAGAATATTGATACTCCAGCCGCTTATACCACCCTCTAACACGCAGGTTGACAGATTATAGGCGTTATAATTCACCGCACGAGTTGTCGTGAACGCAAACTGATATTCATACATCCAGACAAAATGTACCCAAGGAACACCACGATGGGCAACCTGACGGCCCATAGTGCCATAGTGCATGAATGAAAGCGTTGTGGGACACATCACCCGACCCGGCGAATTTGTGGCCACTTCACCCAAGGCTATTGGCGGAATTGATTCTTTGCTGTCGTACGTTACGCCGTTAGTATCATAAAAACCGTACGATCTAACCACAAGGTCACTTACGCTCATTTTTTGTGGAGTAGGCTTGCCCGCGGATCTGGCCGGTGCAATCATGAAGAAAGCAATAATTGTAAACAGCAATATACTTACTGTCTGCCTTATGATGCTTATCCTTGCTCTGGAATATCTTATTAATCTAAAGGACGAATACGAAAAGCCAGTTGCTTCATTTGTGATCTGCATCTTACCCTCCCAAAATACTATAGACAGGATATTCCCATCACGCCGATACTAATATCACGGAAGTTGTTGCGCCCATGAAGATCAGATGAATAACCCTTCCCCGATCATATAGGTTAAAACATCACAGGGAAATAATGCTGATGAAAACAATTAAGAGATCCCCCGCTGTGCAGTCACACAGTATTATAGTCCCTACCATTTTTAATATAATAGATACAAATATTGATGCAACGCTTTTCACCTCTAATCCTTAAATTAACAATAATGTATTATGATAAATTCCAATAAGTAACCTCTGAATCATTAATTAACTGGGACATTGAAACATATACGCACAGCCAATGGCGTGGCGATCTTCTGCGACTGTATAGAAAAAGGCCGATTGAATCAATCGGCCTTCGGTTTGGATTGCATTTACCTGTTTAAGGGATCTGTCACTTACGAGACTTTTACTTCAATCTGTTTCGGTTTGGCCTCTTCAGCTTTCAAAAGTTTGACTTTCAGGATGCCGTTTTTGTAAGAAGCCTCGATCTTCCGGGAATCAACGCCCTTGGGAAGGCTGAAACTGCGGCAAAAACTGCCGGACCGGATTTCGGTCCGAATGTAGTTATCGTCCTTTTCCTCATGGCGCAGATTCCGGTCACCTGAAATTGTAAGGATATCGTTTTCAATGGAGACTTTGATATTTTCCTTCTCCATGCCGGGGATTTCGAAGCTCATCATGATATCATTCTCGGTTTCCTGAATATCTACCGCGGGATAAAAATTGCCGCTATCACTCCACAGCATAGGAGCATTGAAGAAGTCTGAGAAAAAGCTGTCGATATCCCTGTCGAGTCCCAGTTTTTTCGGTCTTAATGTCAGGCTACGCATTTTACTCACCTCCTGTTTTTTGTTTACCGTTTCTGGCAATAGAATAATCAAACACCATGCCAAATTGCATAACCCATTGAATACCAATAAGTATTGTATCGGGGCCGTTGGCAATATGGATACCTCCGCCAGAATGGCTTAGAGAATCGATCATTTTGGCATACAGTATTTGCCAAGATGGCAGTCAGAGAATATTTTTTTAGTTTGTATGACAGCAAATAGTCATCAGAGATGGTGAAAAGGGCTTTTTTACCTACCTTCGAAACGTATTTAATTAGGCTAAGAGTAGGGTAAAAACCGCTTGCCTGTCGCTCATAAATCGATATATTTGAAAAGCTATAGAGAAGACGGTTGTTATTTTTTTCACATGAACCGTTAAAATATGAGGCAGAATCGTGGGTTTTAAAAAAATATATGTTGTCGGTGCCGGGGTTATGGGAACCGGTATCGCGGAGACGGTGGCATCAACCGGGACCGAGGTTTATTTAATAGATATGACCACCAAACTGGCCGAGCACGGAATTCAGGCTGTCTCCGAAAGTATGGATCGCGAAATCAATCGCTGGGGCTTAACCGAATCTGACAAACGCGCCATCCTAGCTCGCATTTTCCCCAGTGGTGATTTAACTATCGTAGCCGAAGCCGGAATGGTTATAGAAGCCATACCGGACAGGCTGGATGTCAAAAAAGAAATCTTCAAAGAACTGGACCGTCTGTGTCCATCCGATACGATTTTAGTGACCAACACTTCCACCCTGTCCATCTCTGAAATCGCATCGGCCACGCATCGACCGGATAAAGTCATCGGGATGCACTTCCTCAACCCGGTTCCCAAGATTCAAGTTGTGGAAGTTGTACGCGGTCTTAAGACCTCCGAAAATACATATTCCGCCATCCGCGAATTCGCCAATTCCATTAACAAGACCCCGATTCAGGTTTATGAATACCCCGGGTACGTTACCACCCGCATCATCGTTCCGCTTTTAAATGAAGCAATGCATGTTCTGATGGAAGGTATCGCTTCGGCCGAGGATATTGATACTGCCATGAAACTGGGCTTCGGGTTTAATGTTGGCCCTCTGGCCTTAGCGGATATGATGGGTCTTGATGAGGTTATGGCCTGGATGGAAAACCTGATAAATGAACTGTCTGAACATAAATATAATCCCTGTCCCCTTCTGCGCAAAATGGTTCGCGCGGGCCAGCTGGGTGTCAAGACTGGCGAGGGATTTTTCAGATATGACAAAGACGGTTATCGCATAAAAGATGAAACCCCAACATATGGAATCAGAAAATGAATATACTGGTCCTTAACTGCGGGTCGTCATCGGTCAAGTATCAGTTGATCGATATGAAAAAAGAAATGGCTCTGGCCAAGGGGTCGGTTGATCGCATCGGGATGTCGGCTTCCGTTCTAACTCATAAACCCCATGATCGGCCGCAAACCATGATTTCCGGCGAGATTCTCGATCATATTCAGGCCATAGATTTTGTTATTTCGATTTTACTTTCGCCCAATCACGGTGTTATCAGCGATAAGAGTGAAATTTCGGCCGTAGGACACCGCGTCGTTCACGGCGGTGAAAGGTTTACCGAGGCTATTTTGATTACTCCCGATGTTATGGGCGAGGTGCGCAATCTGATCGAACTGGCCCCGCTTCACAACCCTCACAATATTCGGGGTATCAATGCGGCATCCAAAAGCCTCAGCGATATTCCCCAGGTAGCAGTTTTCGACACCGCCTTTCATCACAAGATGGCCCCGGCGGCTTATATTTATGGTATCCCCTACCTGCTTTATAAAAAATACGGTATCCGCCGTTATGGCTTCCACGGACCTTCACATTTCTATGTTTCTCAGATGGCCGCCAAGGAGATTAACAAACCTTCGGAAGAACTGAAAATCATTACCTGTCATCTGGGCAATGGTGCATCGATGGCGGCTGTCAAGGGCGGGACTTCCATTGACACATCCATGGGTTTCACCCCTCTGGAAGGTCTTCTTATGGGTACCCGTTCGGGTGATATCGATCCGGCTATCATCCTTCATATCATGGCCCGTGAAGAGTTGACACTCCACGAGGCCAACACGCTTTTAAATAAACATTCGGGATTGTCCGGTATCTCCGGGATATCCTCTGATGTCCGTGAGCTTTTAAAAGCGGTTACCGAAGGCCACCCCAATGCCAAGCTGGCTCTTGACGTTTTCGCTTACCGTATAAAAAAATACATAGGTGCCTATACGGCCGCTCTGGGCGGACTGGATGCCCTGGTATTTACCGGCGGTATCGGGGAAAACGCCCCACCGGTAAGGTCAATGGTTCTGTCAGGCATGGAATTTTTCGGTCTGAAACTGGACGAAGAGAAAAACCGTAATCACCAGAAAGGGATTGGGACCATATCAACCGATGACAGCCCGGCCAGAATAATGGTTGTCCCCACCAATGAAGAACTGGTAATTGCCCGGGAAACATTCCAGATAGTCTCACAAATTAAAAAGCGATAAAAATGACAAATAAAAGGACAGGATTCGTAAATATTGTGATCTTTTCGTCGCTTTTGCTGTTTGTAGTATTAGCGGCATGTGATACTACTCCTGAAGGCCGAATGCAGGAACGCCTTGATAGATTCCTTCAACTCCTGCCGGAAACTCAGCGTCAGGAATTTGAACAGGCCGCCTTTGATGAATTGGTCATTGCCATCGATTCGCTGGTAGCCGAGGACAGCGTTTTCACTGAAAAGTGGAAGGCGTTAAAGAAATCAGAAGGAATCGTTTTGTTTACCACCACAGATGTCGTCAATTACTATGCCGAAAATTTCAAAAATAAGCAGACATCCGATTAGTTGGAGGTTTCGTGTATAAGATAGTCGATAAAATAGAATTGTGCCCCAAGATTTGGCGTTACCGCATCGAAGCACCTAAACTGGTTGGCAAAGCCAAGGCCGGACAGTTTGTGATCCTGCGCAAAGACGAAGTCGGCGAGCGCGTCCCGATGTCGATTGGCGGTCTGGATAAGGAAAATGGTATTTTGACCATAGTTATCCAGGAAGTCGGGAAAACATCGGCCAGCATGAATCGCGATATGAAAACCGGTGACAGCTTTCTCGATGTCGTGGGACCGCTGGGCCTTCCCAGCCATGTGGAAAAATTCGGCCGTTGTATCTGCATCGGCGGCGGCGTGGGGATTCCACCGATATATCCTATCGCGCAGGCTTTGAAAGATGCGGGCAACCAAGTTGAGACTATTATCGGGGCGCGCACCAAAGACCTGCTGATTTATGAGGAAGAACTTCAAGGTGCATCGGATATCCTGCATATTGCAACTGATGACGGCTCTTTCGGGACGCATGGATTCGTTACTACCGTGCTGGAGAAACTGATGCAGGACGGCACTCCCATCGACTTCATTATGGCAATCGGGCCGGTGCCCATGATGCGCGCCATTGCCGAAACAACTCGTCCCCACAAAATTAATACCTGGGTCTCACTCAATCCCATTATGGTCGATGGTACCGGCATGTGCGGAGCCTGTCGAGTATCGGTAGGCGGCAAGACCAAATTTGCCTGCGTGGACGGGCCGGATTTCGATGCTCACTTGGTTGACTTCGACGAAATGACCAGCCGCCTCAAGATGTACCATAAGCAGGAAAAGGTTTCATACAATCATTATCTTGAAAAATGTAAATGTGGAGACCACTAGGATTAATTGAAAATCTTAGATTTGAATATAACGAGCTTCAGGAGATAAGTCGTGGCCGATGACAAAAATAAAAAAGAACTGACCCGCAAAGAGCGGATGCAACTTCCTCGGCAAAAGATGCCCGAACAGAAGCCCGAGGATCGCGTCAGGAACTTCAACGAGGTTCCCCTTGGTCTGACTCCCGAACTGGCCATTGAGGAAGCCAATCGTTGTATTGCCTGTCCCAAACCCAAATGTGTAAGCGGTTGTCCGGTGGAGGTTGACATTCCCGGTTTTATAAAACTTGTTCAGGAAGGTCATTTCAGTGCGGCGGCCCGCAAAATCAAAGAGACCAATGCCCTGCCCGCTATCTGCGGTCGCGTCTGCCCTCAGGATGAACAATGCGAAGCCGTTTGTGTGCTGACCAAAAAATATCAATCGGTTGGAATCGGCAACCTGGAGCGGTTCGTCGCGGACTGGGAACGCGAACATGACGAAATAACGATTCCCAAACTGGCTCCCGCGACAGGCAAGAAAGCCGCTGTGGTCGGTGCCGGTCCGGCCGGTTTGACCGTAGCCGCCGATCTGGCCCTGCTGGGACATAAAGTTACCATATTCGAAGCCCTGCACAAAGCCGGCGGTGTTCTGGTTTATGGGATTCCCGAATTCCGTTTACCTAAAGCCATCGTGGCCAAAGAAGTCAACTACCTGGAACAACTCGGCGTGGAAATCAATACCAGCTTTGTCGTCGGCAAACTCGATACTATCGACGAACTCCTGGAACAGGATTTTGATTCGGTCTTTATCGGAACCGGTGCGGGACTGCCTAATTTCATGCGCATTGAAGGTGAGAATCTCAAAGGCGTTTATTCGGCCAATGAATACTTGACCCGATCCAACCTGATGCGCGGTTACGCCTTCCCTGATTATGACACTCCGATTTTTTCGGGCAAGAGCGTGGCCGTCCTTGGCGGCGGGAATACCGCCATGGACAGTGTTCGCACTGCCAAACGACTGGGTGCCGATAAGGCCATGATAGTCTATCGCCGCAGTCGCACCGAAATGCCGGCTCGTACCGAAGAAATCCATCACGCCGAACAGGAAGGCATCGAATTTCATCTGCTGACCAACCCAGTTCGGTTTATCGGCGACGATGATGGCTGGCTGACCCATATGGAATGCGTCAAGATGGAACTGGGCGAACCCGACAGCTCCGGCCGCCGCCGCCCGGTAGTCATTGAAGGCTCCAATTTCCTTGTCGCAGTTGATACAGTGGTCGTCGCTATCGGAAACTCATCGAACCCCCTCATTCCTCAAACCACACCCGGTCTGGAAACCAATCGCTGGGGCAATATTACTGTCGATGAACGAACCATGATGTCATCTCGTCCCGGTGTTTTTGCCGGCGGCGATATCGTTACCGGTGGAGCGACTGTTATTCTGGCCGCCGGGGCCGGTAAAGTCGCGGCGCGCGCCATGCATCGCTTTATGATGGGTCTGCCATTGATTGATCCTGAAGAAGAAAAACAGCGTCTGGAGGAGGAAGAAAAGGCTAAGCGCAAGGCTGAAGCCGAAGAAAAGGCCGGAAAAGCATCCAAATAAAAGCCCTCCTAATTAGTTAACGTTCCTTTGCTCATAAAAAAAGCCCCTCTTAAAAGAGGGGCTTTTTATTTAAGCTGGTGATATTGAATCTCCGATAGTTTTCCGGCCTTTAATTCTGTATAGCCCGCAATTGTTAGAGGAATGAGATTTGTACTTGAGTGATTCCTATACTCCTTATAAGTATCCATTAAATCTTCTGTTATCTCTATTGTAAATTCTCTAACTAAATCAGCTTTTTCATTAGCAAGCGTCCAAATCAGAAGTTCACATTTATACGTCCCTGTTGCTAAAGGGAACTGATTTCCCTCTAATGAATAAATAAAACTTGCTGTTCTCTTTTGTATCTGATTGGGCAGAAAATAAATAGGTAATTGCTCTTCTGTAGGTGACCATACGTCATCTACATCTTTAAACCTAAAACTATTAAATTTGATAAGGTATTTATCGAGAGGATTTGCAGCCTTATACATTATTAGTACCATTTGGGTCACCATTCCTCTATTTGGAGAAATATTTTGCATGTCGATAGACACATATAACCCAAAATTTATTTTATGCTGCATATATAAATGCGGGTCGACTCTTACATCTAAGGCAAATGGTTTTATTTCTTTATTATATGTAGCATAAATACTTAAACCCATTGCAAATATTGACAAAACAAGAATCAACCAATTGGGTATTTTTAATAATAATTTCAACCTTGAATCTTTACTATTGCTAGTCATCTTTACTTCCCCTTAAGTCAATTTGTATCCTATAATAATTGAATACGTTTTGTCAAATAAAAAAAGCCCCTCTTAAAGGAGGGGCTTTTTATTATCTGAAAAATATGAAAGAGCTTTCGACTATTTCATATTCTTGATGATCGCGGTCGCATACTGAGAAGTTGACAGTTTCTTGGCGCCCTTCATCAAACGATGCAGGTCATAAGTTACCGTCTTCTTGATGATCGTCTTCTCGACAGCTTTGTTCACCATATCGGCGGCCTTGTCCCAGCCGAGATATTCCAGCATCATAACACCGGAGAGAATCAGTGAGCCGGGATTGACCATATCCTTATCAGCATACTTGGGAGCCGTCCCGTGGGTGGCTTCAAAGAGTCCGATAAAGTCGCCCATATTGGCACCCGGAGCCATACCGAGTCCGCCCACCTGCGCGGCGGAAGCATCAGAGATATAGTCACCGTTCAGGTTCGGTGTAGCAACAACATCATACTCATCAGTACGAGTTAGAATCTGCTGGAACATGGAATCGGCGATGCGGTCTTTTATAACCACTTTGCCTTTAGGCTGTTTGCCTTTGTATTTGCTCCAAAGTTCATCCTCGGTGATCGTCTGCCGCGGGAAATACTTCTTGGCTACTTTGTAACCCCAATCACGGAACGCGCCTTCGGTGTATTTCATGATGTTACCTTTGTGCATTAGAGTCACCGAGGGACGTTTGCGGTCGATAGCATACTGGATAGCCTTGCGAACTAGGTTGGTGGTTCCCTTCTCAGAGATAGGCTTGATGCCTATACCGCTATCGGGGCGAATATGCGTTTTCATATTCTTATTCAGCCAATTGATAACTTTCTTGACATCCTTGGTGCCCTTCTTCCATTCAATACCGCTGTAAACATCTTCGGTATTCTCACGGTAGATGACAATATCCATCTTTTCCGGGGCTTTTACCGGCGACGGTACACCCTTGAAATAACGGACGGGACGGACACAGGCATAAAGGTTTAGAACCTGGCGCAGGGTCACGTTCAGGGAACGGAAGCCGCCACCTATAGGAGTGGTCAGCGGGCCTTTGAGAGCCACATAATAATACTTGATGGCATCAAAGGTTTCCTGCGGGATCCATTCTTTATAAAGCTTAAAAGCGTTTTCCCCGGCATAGACATCCATCCAGGCAATTTTCTTTTTGCCCTTGTAAGCCTTTTCGACGGCGGCATCAAGCACGCGCCGGGTGGCTTTCATGATATCACGGCCGATACCATCACCCTCTATAACGGGGATAATCGGTTGGTTGGGAACAACCAGTTTTTTATTTTTAACGGTAATTCTCTTACCGTCTTTGGGAATTTCTATTTTCTTGAATCTAGGTGCCATTTATAACTCCTGTTTAATATCCGATAATCTGCAGAAATTCTTTGTAGGTATCGGCCGATTTCTTGAGCATACCCAATTCTTCATCATTGAGTTTCAGTTCGATAACCTTCTCCACGCCATTGGCGCCGAGGACAACCGGAACACCAATGTACAGGTCTTTGATGCCGTATTCGCCTTCCAGATAAGCCGATGCCGGCAGGACCTTCTTTTCATCGAAGAAAACCGCCTTGGCCATATCTACCGCGGCCGCACCGGGGGCATAATAAGCCGAGCCGGTCTTGAGTAGTTTCACGATTTCGCCGCCGCCGCCGCGCGTGCGATCCGAGATAGCGTCGATGCGATCTTTGGAAATCAGTTCACTGATCGGAATACCGGCCACGGTGGTGTAACGCGGGAGCGGGACCATGGTGTCGCCATGACCACCCAGAACCATCGCTTGGGTATCAGTAACAGCCACACCCAGCTCCATCGCTACGAAGGTACGGAACCGGATTGAATCCAGTACACCCGCCTGACCGAAGACACGGTTTTTGGGAAAGCCGGTTTTCTTGAAAGCATGGTAGGTCATAATATCCAGCGGATTGGAAACCATCAGGAAGTAGCTATTGGGAGCATACTTGGCTACGTTCTCGGATACACTGCCGATAATATCGGCATTCTTATTCAACAGGTCCTCGCGGGACATACCGGGTTTACGAGCCAAACCGGCTGTCATAACCACGATATCGGCCCCTTCCATTTCTGAGAAATCGTTGGTACCGGTAACGCGGCAGTTATAACCCCGCATCGGCCCGGCCTGGGTCAAATCAAGGGCTTTACCTTGCGGCATACCTTCGATAATATCGACCATAACGACATCTGCCAGATTGGCTTCGGCAATATACTGAGCCACGCTGGCGCCGACATTTCCGGCTCCGACGACTGCTATTTTCTTATTCATTTAAGCCTCCGATTCTTATTATGCTTTAATCCGATTTTGTTGCCAGAAGTCCGGCATCACGGACGAGCAAAATATCTATTTGTTCTTTGTCTTTGGTTTTCAGTTTCTGTATCTCAGCCCCCAGCGAAACAGCCGGTTCTATAAACACCTGTTCCAGGATTTCATGTTTCAGACCGGTCAGGGCTTTCACGTCAAAACGCTTTTTCATCTCGATAATGCGCGACAGTTTATGTATCCCCAGAGGCGGATTTTCCATTTCCGAGTATGACAGGACCATTTCCTCGTTTTGCAACCGCCCCGCCAGATCATAGAATTCCTCGTTGCCGATACCTTCACTGCACTGCGAAACGGCCACCAGAGTACCTTCATCGGCTACAGCCGCGGCACAGTTTTCAATCGCTTTCTGCAATTGATAAAGATTACGATCCAGCGGCGGCCGCATCTCAGCAATCACCAGATCATACTCTTTTTCGGGCTTAAAGGAATACACCCGTTCGGAAAGAGCGACGGCGTTGGTAAAGGATGATTTTAAATCACCGCAAAAGACTTCGATTATTTTCTGATTCCGCCCGGCCACAATCTGAATAGAAATAAGCAACGGTAAATCAGTCAGGGCTATAAGCTTCATCAGATTCTCATGAACCGGATTACCTTTCAGGCGCAACGGTTGCGCATCAAAGGATACGGCCCGGGCATGATTACGCCTATTGCTTTCAATATCCGACAATCCCGGAATAAGCGACTTCCGACCTCCAGTAAAACCGGCAAAATAATGCGGTTCCACCGATCCGATAACTATTATTGCCGGATATTCAAAAAGCAACTTATTGAGAAAAAGCGGTTGACCTTCAAACTCACCAACCTTAACCATGTCGTCTATTTTTCGAGAATCATGAAAAAAAAGCTGACTGTCGGGACTCCGTTCAAAGCCACCGAATATTTCATTGACCGCATCGTTGGAAGGGGCGGGATGATTGCCAGTAGCGATAATATAATCGGCCCGGAAATCAGGATAGATTTTTTTAATTTCTTTCAGGATAATACCGCTGGGCGTGGGACGGTAAGCATCATTTAACACCACCAGCGGACGGCCGCCGGAAATGATATCATTAAATAACGCACCACCGAGACCGGTTGGAAATGATTCAATGTCCCAGTTCAGGTCAGAATCAAACGGTTCCACTTCTGTCAGGGAATCGCCCGGTTCCAGTTCAAAAATCAAATGTTCATCACCAAAAGAAACTTTTGGCATAAATTATCCAAAGAAAAAGGAAATTTCGGTTTCAGCCGATTGCGGTGAATCGGACGCATGAACCGAGTTTTGCTGTTTATCCCGTCCTATTTCCTGACGGATAGTACCGCAGCCCGCCTCGGCCGGGTCGGTTGCGCCTATTAGAGTTCGCAAATCCCCGATGGCATTATCCTTTTCCAAAACAATCGGTACTATCGGCCCCGAAGCCATATAAGCGGTCAGATCATTGAGAAAGGGTTTGCCTTCGTGAACGGCATAGAATTTCCGTGCCTCCTCGGGAGTCAGACGGGTTTTTCTCATTTCAACGATATTGAAATGAGCCTTTTCCAGCCGTGAAATTATATGACCGATAAGATTCCGACCGGTCGCATCCGGCTTAATGATGAGAAGCGTTTTTTCCATAACAGCCTCTAATCTTAATTGGATCGCTTGGCTTTTTTGGCCAGATCAAAACCGACTTTAAGAGCCTTGAGGTTTTTCTCCTCGGTACCTTTGGGAATCCTCTGCAGAAGCACTTCTTTTAAAGCCTCAAAAGATACCAATCCGGTCAGTTCGGCAATTGCTCCCATCGCGATCACATTAGCCACCATAGGATGACCACATTGCTCCCGCGCGGTTCGGAAAAACGAAAAGCCATAACTGTTCTTGGTCGGGACTTTGGTAACCATATTGGAATCGACCACCAGCAAACCACCCGGTTTGAGATCACCATAATATTTGTCGCAGGCTTCCTGGGTGAAGGCTAAAAGCAAATCCAGTTTCATGGTTTTGGGGTAGTAAATTTCACCGTTGGAAACCACCACATCGGCGCGGCTGGCTCCACCTCGAGCTTCCGGACCATAACTTTGGGTCTGGACTACGTTTTTACTATGATCACCACCGATGGCCTGAGCCGTCATAACAGCCGCCAGAATCACTCCATGACCGCCCGACCCGGAGAATCGAATCTCATAGCGATCACCCTGATGCGGTTTATTGTTCTTCGAATTCTTATTCGCTTTGGTTTGTGTTGTTGCCATATAAAATCCTAACCTTTTTGAAGCCGATCAACCAGTTTCTGGTATTCATCGCAGAATTCCGGCAGATCAACATCCCACAGTACGCCGGTTAAAAACTTGCCTTCCAGTTTTTCGGGAGACATATTCTTGGCGGCGCGAGCCGGTACAGCATTTTCCTTCATCCACTTCAACATATTGACGGCATCACCTTCCTTGTTGAGGCGTCCATAATAAGTATGGCAGTTGGAAATCGCTTCAACCATGGCGAAACCTTTTTTCTCCAAGCCACCCTTAATCATTTTATCAAGTTGATTAACATGATAAACCGTACCACGGGCCACATAGGAAGCCCCGGCCGCTTTCGCCAGCGAGGTAGGATCGAAATTTTTCTCGACATTACCATAGGGAGCTGTGGTGGCATAGGCATTGTGCGGAGTAGCCGGTGATACCTGGCCACCAGTCATGCCGTAAATCTTATTATTTACCAGGATGGTGGTAATATCAATATTGCGGCGGCAGGCGTGAATGAAATGGTTGCCGCCGATTGCCAGACCGTCACCATCACCGGTGACAACTATAACTTTCATGTCCGGTCGGGCCACTTTGACGCCAGTGGCAAAAGCCAAAGCCCGGCCGTGAGTGGTATGCAAGGTATTAAAATCAAGATAAACCGGCAGACGACTACTGCAGCCGATTCCTGATACCAGAGCGATCTGATCCTTCTCCAGACCCAGGGAATCAACGGCGCGAATAATCGAACCCATAACCGTGCCTATCCCGCAACCGGCACACCAGACATGCGGAAAGCTCTTTTTTACCCTTAGATAGTGATGGGTAACATCCGATGCTTGTGTTTCAACGGGCATTATTTCACCTCCAGCAGGCGTTTATAGACTTCAACCGGGTTCAGCACTTCCCCGTCATAGCGGTTCAAGCTGAAAACCTTGCAGGACCGCGGGGCAATGCGTTCAATTTCGTGAACCAACTGACCCATGTTCAATTCCACCACCAGGGCTCGTTTTGAATGAGCCAGGTGTTCGCGAATCTGCTCTTCAGCCAGCGGCCAGATCGTAATGGGCCGGATCATGCCGCATTTGATGCGTTTTTCCCGAGCCATCTGAACGGCCTGACGACAAGCACGCGCGGCCATGCCATAAGAAATCAATGTGATATTGGCATCTTCGGTGCCGTCCACATCAAGTTGATAAATCTCGTCGGTAAAACGCATAATCTTGTTACGCAATTTATCGAGCTTATCCTTGATCTGGACCGGATTGGCCGTCGGGAAACCTTCAGGATCATGGATTAGACCGGTAATGTTGTACCGATAGCCTTCGCCGAAACTAGCCATGGGCGACACCAGCGAAGGTGTTATTTCAAAATGATGATACCATTCGTGCGGAACATCCGGTTTCTGCCTAATAGTAACATCCAGTTCACCTTCCTGAGGGACATACATCATTTCCCGCATATGGCCAAGAACTTCATCGCTCAAGACCGTTACCGGCGTCCGAAACCGCTCGGAGAAATTAAAAGCCTTGACGGTTTGTTCGAAACATTCCCGAACCGAGGCCGGAGCAACCGTGATACTGGTGTAATCACCATGTGGCCCGTAGCGGGCCTGCATTGTATCGGATTGCGAAATCTTGGTCGGAAGTCCCGTGGATGGGCCTCCGCGCTGAACATCGATTATCACGCAGGGAACTTCAGCCATATAGGCATAGCCGATATTTTCCTGCATCAGGGAGAATCCCGGTCCGCTGGTAGCCGTCATGGCCTTCTTGCCTCCTACCGAGGCACCGATGACGGCGGCGATGGAACCGATTTCATCCTCCATCTGGATAAAGCGGCCGCCGTATTTGGGCAATAATCGAGACAGGCCCTCGGCCACCTCAGTAGATGGCGTAATGGGATAGCCACCAAAGAAGCGGCATCCGGCATAGATTGCGCCTTGAGCGCAGGCCTCATTGCCCTGCATAAGTCGGCGAACCGGTTTATTATTTTCAGACATGTTCTACCATCCTCATTTGTAATTCGAGGTTATGACAAAATCAGGGCAATGCAACCAGCAAATGGCACATTGAGTACATTTTTCGGGGCGCGCCACAATCGGCTTGCCATCACGATCGGGATCAAAGACTTCCTGAGGACAAAGGGCAATGCAGATATTGCACGCCTTACACCAATGCAGATACAGATTCAACGGCGGTAGACCCTTACCTTCCTGAAAAGGATACTTGATCTTTTTCGCTTCCTTCTTTTCACCCGCGGCCGGACTGGTTTTAGCCTTAGCCTCCGGTTTTTCCTCAGCCATGTTGTTCACTCCTGAGGGGTGTGAAATATCAATCACTACCTCTTTTTAGATTTAATGGACGGACGAGCCGCCGTTTTTTTACTCGTTTTCGATTTTTTGGATGCCGCTTTAGCAGTTGTCTTTTTCGCGGCCGCTTTTTTTAGAGACTTTTTTGCTGGCGCAGCCTTTGTGGTCTTAGTCTTCTTCATTTTCAGTTTTTCAACCATCAGGGTGGGAATATCCAGCGGCGAGGTCGCTACCGGAATACCAACTTTGTTCAAAGCCTCCACTTTATCAGCCGCCGTCCCGGAGCTTCCGGAAATAATAGCCCCGGCGTGCCCCATGCGTTTGCCGGGAGGCGCGGTGCGCCCGGCTATAAATGCCACTACCGGCTTAGTCATTTTCTTCTTGAAGAATTTGGCCGCTTCCTCTTCATCGGAGCCGCCGATTTCGCCGATCATGACTACCCCTTTGGTGGACCGGTCATTTTCGAAAGCTTCCAGACAATCGATAAAGTTGGTCCCGATCACCTGGTCACCACCAATTCCGATACAGGTTGATTGACCCATTTTAGCCAGCGTCAGAGCAAAAATAACCTCATAGGTTAAGGTGCCACTGCGCGAGACAACGCCTATATGGCCTTTCTCGCAAATGTTGCCCGGAATAATTCCAACTTTGGAAAGTTCGGGAGAAATCAAACCGGGGCAGTTGGGGCCGATCAGCCGGACGCCGCGGTGTTTGACATAATGATAAACCTTCATCATATCATTGGCCGGAACACCCTCGGTGATACACACGACCGTCTTGATGCCATTGTCAACCGCCTCGAGGATCGAATCGGCCGCAAACGGCGGGGGAACATAAATCACTGACGTATTCGCACCGGTTTTGGCCACGGCTTCGGCCACGGTATTGAAAACCGGGATTCCGGCGACTTTGGAACCACCCTTACCCGGAGTCACGCCACCAACAACATTGGTACCGTATTTCTTCATCTGTTCGGCATGAAACGAACCGTCACGACCAGTAATGCCCTGAACGATCAACCTGGTCTTTTTATCTATGAAGATAGCCATCGCTTCACACCTCCTCTTCTTTCAAGCCCGCCAGACTGATCGCCTTTTTGACGACTTCATCAAGGGTCGGCGCGGTCGGTAGCTTATAACCGGCCAGGATTTTCCTGCCTGCCGCCTCATTGGTTCCGGTCAGCCGCACCACCACTGGAATTGAAGGGTGGAGCTCTTCAAAAGCTCCGGCGATGCCCTTGGCCACATCGTCGCACCGTGTAATACCGCCGAATATATTAATAAGAATAGCCTTCACATTGGGATCGCGCATAATAATGCGCATGGCGGTCAAAACCTTTTCGGGATTGGAAGAACCGCCGATATCAAGGAAGTTGGCTGGATCACCGCCATAATGCTTGACCAGGTCCATAGTGGCCATAGCCAGCCCGGCACCGTTAACGATACAGCCGATATTGCCGTCCAGCTTGATAAAGCTCAAACCGGCCTCACGAGCTTCCACCTCGGAAGTATTTTCGGCATCAAGATCGCGCATCGCGGCCACATCTTTCTGGCGGAAAAGACCGTTGTCATCGATGTTGACTTTGGCGTCAATGGCAATCACCTGGTTGATGGGAGTGGTTATCAGCGGGTTGATTTCGACCAGGGAGGCATCCACCTTCCAGAAAACATCATAAAGCTTGCTGATAATATCAGCCACCTGCCGCACCAGACCGATATCACGGAAAAGCTTGAAAGCCAGTTCGCGCGCTTGGTATGGTTGCAGGCCGGTGCGCGGATTGACCGTCAACTTATGGATTTTCTCGGGTGTCTTAGCGGCCACTTCCTCGATGTCCACACCGCCTGATGCGGAAACCATAATAACCGGCGACTTGGTGGCCCGGTCGAGAATAATCCCGATATAACTCTCCGATGTAATTTCAACCGCTTTTGTGACCAGAATTTTCTTAACAGTCAAACCTTTTAAATCCATTCCCAGGATTGACTGCGCCCAGATTTTGGCCGCCTCGGTGTTCTCGGCATACTTGACGCCACCGGCCTTACCCCGGCCCCCGACATGCACCTGAGCCTTGACCATAACCGGCGGGATAATTTCCTCGGCAATGGCTACCGCTTCATCCACCGAAGTGGCTGCGCGGCCGGCCGGTACCGGAATTCCCGCCTGGGCGAAAAGCTCCTTGGCTTGATACTCGTGAATCTTCATGTAATCTGCTCCGTAGCGTTTTATTTTATGTTAACTTGTTTTTATTTTTCAAAAACTCAGAAGCATAGCGCAACAGGATTTCACGATCATTATCTTCCGGAACATCCAGGACTTTTTCCATTAAATGTTCAATCACTTCGCCTATCAGCGGCGATGAAGGTAAATCGAATTCCTTCATCAGGTCTCGCCCGTTAAGAGCCAGGTCAGACGGTCCGAAAGGTGGTTTTCGTTCGATCTCATCATGAATAGCCTGTTGCATCTCATCCACATCATCGGTATTGCCACCCATACTCTGCGCGATAACATCGGCCCGGCGCAAATCAAGCAGATCGGGGATAAGATTCTGCCCCACCCTGCGGATGAAACGGCGCAGTCCCTTGGGACCCACATCGGTGGTAAACATGTGACGATCTACCAGCAAGGAAACTTCCCTGATCAATTCATTGGAAAAGCGCAGACGCTTCAATACTTTCCCGGCGACCCTTGCCCCGCTGGATTCATGGCCGTAAAAGGATGCTCCGGTATCAGTCGGGCGTTTATGATCCGGTTTCGTGATATCATGGAATAAGGCCGCCAGCCTCAGACGCAGGCGCGGCGCGGCGGCATCAACGATATGCATGGTGTGCTCGAAAACATCGTATTTATGATACCCGCCGGGCTGTTCACAGCCGATAGTCTTTCCCAGTTCCGGGAGAATAAACGATAATAAACCCATATCGCGCATTAGCCGAAATCCGATTGATGGTTTCTCGGCCCGCGTCAGCATCTTGGCCAGTTCCTCGGCAATTCTCTCCGGCGAAACAGTGGCAATCAGGGCCACGTTTTCTTTTAGAGCTTTGAGAGTTTCCGGCTCGATTTCAAACTCGAAACGGGCCGCAAACTGAACCGCCCGCAACATCCGCAGGGGATCTTCCCGAAATGAATTTTCCGAAACCATGCGGATGGTTTTGTTCTGCAAGTCTTTAAGACCGCCATAAGGATCGACCAGCTGATTACTGGCCATATCGCGCGCCATGGCATTCATTGAGAAATCACGGCGCAACAAATCCTGTTCTACCGGGAGATTCGGATCAAAATCGACTTCGAAATCACGGTGCGCCAAACCGGTTGAAATTTCCTTGCGCGGCAGAGAGATATCAAAAGTAACCGGGGAATCAACTTGCTGTCCCC
>Ga0272443_10002005_pt1 | contig 27409 bp, 27 predicted proteins | sample SSMAcet12_FD_193581 | JGI IMG/M metagenome (GOLD analysis project Ga0272443, IMG submission 193581) | Marine sediment archaeal communities from Little Sippewissett salt marsh, Falmouth, MA, United States - SSM-Acet-12 | ecosystem: Environmental > Aquatic > Marine > Wetlands > Sediment ... | reverse complement strand
AATTGGAGGTTCTGGACAACGCTTTTTTTAAGGTGAACCGCTTCGGCACCGCGGGTGTCCGGGGCCGGCTGGCCGCGGGGACGGCAAATTTCAACAAAATTGTTCTCGGCCTCGGGGTTGAGGCCCATGCCCGGTATATCGATCGCACTTATGAACAAAACGGGTCTCGGCTGAACCGTGAAAAAGCGGTTGTTCTGGCCTATGATTCGAGACGGGGCTCTTATGATCCGGATACGAACGGTCCCGGGTTCCTGGTGAAAGAGGCGGCTTCCATTTATTGTGCCCATGGGATCCGGGTCTATCTGTTTGATTCGGTGGCGCCAACCCCCGAGCTGTCCTTCGCCATTTCAGAGCTGGAAGATATTCGGCCCTATGCCGGCGGTGTGTTTACCGCTTCGCATAATCCCGCATCCGATAACGGATTTAAACCTTACGATTTTTACGGCGGTCAGGTGGTCCACGATCAGGTGCAAAAGATCGCGGACAGTATCACGGACTACGGGGATGTTCAAAAAACGGACTATGCGGCGGGAATTGAAAAAGGCATGATCCGGATTGTCGGACCGGAAATCGACGCAGCGTATATCGAAAAGGAGAATCAGACCGCCGTATGGGTGGACGGCAACGGGCATTTTCTCGAAAACAAGATCGACCGGTCCGTCACGGTTGTTTTTTCGGCGCTGAACGGCACTGCGCAGCGGCTGGTCCCCCGAGTGCTTGAGCGCCGCGGAATGGATGTCGCAAAGCAGCTGTTTTGCGTTTCCGAACAGTGTGTTCCCGACGGCAACTTCCCTTCCTGTCCGAAACCCAACCCTGAAGAAAAAGCGGCGCTGAATGCATCCGTTCGCCTGGCCGTGGAAAAGGCGGCGGACATTTTTCTGGCCACGGATCCGGACAGCGACCGCATCGGCGTGGGGGTTCGGCTCGGTGACGGCGAGGCTGAAGATTATGCGGACGATTCCCGGGTCAAAGCGGGGTATTACCTGCTGAATGGCAACCAGCAGCTGATTTTGCTGACCGATTATATTTTAAGTCAGTTAAAAGCGCGTGACGGGGCGCTTCCGGAAAACAGCGTCATTGGCAAGTCCATTGTTTCAACCGATTTGGCCAGAGAAATTGCCGGTCATTACGGTGTCATGACCATTGAACCGCACGTGGGATTTAAATACCTGGGTGAAAAACTGTACCGTTATGCGGAAAAAGCATTCGCAGCGGCGGCAGCGAACGAGGTGAAATACAGAAACCGGTGTTATTCGTCCCTGTCCCGGCGGGAGCGGATAGCGGTGATGCGGAAATACGGGCTCTGTTTTTTATTCGGCGGCGAGGAATCTTATGGCTCCCTGGTCGGTGATTTTGTCAAGGACAAGGATGCCGTTACGGTGGCGGCCATGTTTACGGAAATGGCCGGGTATTATAAAAAACAGGGGCTTACCCTGACACGGCGATTGAAAGATATTTATCAGACCTTTGGCTATGCCCGGGAAGAGACCGTTTCCCTGAGTTTTGCGGGCGCATCCGGCAACACGGTGATGAAAGCGGTCATGACCGATTTTCGCAGGAACCCTTTATGCAGTATTGCCGGCAAGGCGGTCCTCGTTTTTATTGATTATCAATCTTCAGCGACCGGCGGACCGCGCACGGCCAGAGATTGTTCGGGAAACGTCCTGTTTGATGATACGGTGCCGGAAACACCTGAAAAACACACCGGGTATGTAACGGTCGCCGATATGGAGGTGCCCCATTTCTGGAACGGGGACTATAAACTGGTGGGGGATGCGGCCAGGCTTCGCGAGGCCGATATGCTTCTGTATGTACTGACGGACGGGTCTAAAGTGATTGTGCGTCCGTCCGGGACGGAGCCCAAAATAAAATTTTATATTCTGGCCAGGGGCAAGCGCGGGAAAAGCCGCTGCCCGGCCGATGACCGGGCGGCAGTGAACGCCTTTTATAATGAAACCCGGGAGGACCTGATTCGCCAGATCCGCAGGATAGAAAAGAATGTTTTGAACAGATAAACGATTCGGAGATAATATGTATATTTGCCATCACTGTAAAAAAGAAGTCCACGTGGAACGAAAGGTTACCCGTTCGGAAACCTGTCCGCACTGCAATGCCGATCTCAGATGCTGTTTGAACTGCGCCTTTTACGATGCCGCTGTTTATAATGCCTGTATGGAGTCCCAGGCGGAAAGGTGTGTGGAAAAGGATAAAGCCAATTTCTGTGCTTATTTCAGTTATGCGGATTCTGAAACGGTTCCGCTGTCCGGCATGAACCCGCCGGAGCAAAAAAAACGCGAAAATCCCCTGGACGCTCTTTTTAGGAAGAAGTAGTTTTTTGTGGTGCGAAAAAAGAAGAAAAAAATAGATCCTGATCCGACCTATCGCTGGTGTGACCGGGATGAAAAGTTTGTGCCGGTTTCGGCCTGCCGGGAAAAGGCCCGGACCAGGAACAGATGTAAGAAATGCTTTGAATCATGGGATAAAACCCGCTATCAGCTGCCGTTGCCGCTCAAGACCAATGACGGAAGAAAACCGCCGGGTTCGTAATACCGGTTCAGGGAGACAGGCGCAGTTTCTGCCCTGCCAGAATTAACGATCCTTTGATCCCGTTCAGCCGGCGCAGGGTCCGCACAGGAACCCCCGTCCTTTCTGAAATATGTCCCAGTGTATCCCCATATTGAACCGTGTACATGTTTCCCGGATATTTTTTGAAACGGTTTAAAACGCTTTTTGCCTGAGCCGTGATGGTTTGCCGGAGTTCCCGGCCGGATCCCGGAGGTGCTTTGAGCCGGTGTTTTCCCGCGGGCAGATAGTCGCCGGTGAACTGAGGATTCAGCTCCTTCAGGGTCTTGTAATCCATTGCCATGTTACCGGTGATATCAGAAATGCGAAGTGGGGTTTTGATGGTGACGGTAACCGTGTCGCAGGGAATCGGCCGGTACACCCTTTCGGGCGAGACGTGAAACCCGTATTTTTCGGGGTGTTCCAGAATGAGTTTCACGGCGGCAATCCGGTAGATGTATCTCTCGGTTTCAAGCGGCAGATTCAGCCGGAAATAGTCGGTCACTTTCTGTTCCTGAATAGACTGGTAGAGCCGGTTTGCGCCGCAGTTGTAGGCGGCTGCGGCCAGTGTCCAGGAGTTGAACCTGCGGTGAAGCCGGGACAGGTAGTTGAGGGCAGCCTCTGTCGACTGTTCGAAATTCAGCCGTTCATCGGTGAGCCGGTTTTTTCTCAGACCGCTTTGCCTGGCGGTATGTTTCATGAATTGCCAGGGGCCCCGCGCGCCCGCGGTTGACAGGGAGTGAGTAATCAGGGCGCTCTCTGCAACCGCCAGGTACTTCAGGTCATCGGGCATGGACCGTTTTTGCAGTGCCTGTTCAATGTGGGGGAAATATCGTCCGGACCGTTTGATCCACATCAGGACCTGGGCCCGGTCACAGGCGGATATGATGATTTCCCGTTCAAGCATTTCATAGACGGCCCGGTTTTCAAGGGGGATGCGTTCCTCCAGAACGGTCATGGTTTTCGGAATAAAAAAATCGTCCGGCGCCGCCTGCAGATTGGCGCATAAAATGACCGCAGAGAACAGCAGGAGAAAAAACAACCGCATGGATTTACCCTTGGGAATGGCTTTTTTTTCAGGCATGGAAACCGGTTTGCAATGCTTTTTTGAAAATCATAACACATCCGCCGGTGAAATCAAAATTTCCCGCCGGCTTTTTTTGCCGGGCGGATTGTTTTTTAGAAAAAGGATGACAACCAGCAGCCATGTCTGGTAATGTTGTCGAGTCCGATAACTTTACGAGGAGATGCTATGTATGTCGTCATTATGGCCGGCGGCCGGGGAACCCGGTTCTGGCCCCGCAGCAGAACCACGAAACCCAAGCAGCTTCTGGATATCGTGGGTGAGCAGACCATGATTCAGCAGACCGTGGAAAGAGTGCTGCCGATTGCTGCGCAAGCGAATATATTAATCGTTACCCATAAAAACCAGGTGGATGCGCTTAAACAACAGCTGCCCGACATCCCGCCGGAAAATATTATTGCCGAACCGCTGGGCAGAAATACGGCCCCCTGTATTTGCCTGGCCGCAGCGATTATTCAAAAAAAAGATCCGGAAGCGGTCATGGCGGTACTTCCGGCGGATCATTATATCGGTGATCCTTCGGGGTATTGCGAGTGTATTTTGAAAGCGGTTCAGGCCGCAAAGAACCGGCACGCGCTGGTAACGATCGGCATCCGCCCGGACCGTCCGGAAACAGGGTACGGATATATCGAATTCGATCAGAACAGCGGTTTGGAAACGGAGGAGATTTACCGGGTCGTCAGTTATCATGAAAAACCGGATACTGAAAAAGCGAACCAGTATCTTTCCCGCGGAAATTATCTGTGGAACAGTGGTATGTTTGTCTGGCCGGTCGCAACAATTCTGCAGAATATCGAGCGGTTTCTGCCGAACATTTACCGGGAGGTTACGGATGCTTCCGGTGCTTTCGGGACATCCGGTTTTACCGCGATATTGACGCAGGCCTATGAGAAGATTGAATCCATCTCCATCGACTACGGGGTCATGGAAAAAACGGAATCGGTTTTAACTTTTGAAGGCGATTTCGGCTGGAACGATATTGGAAGCTGGTCCGCCATTTATGATATTTCAAAAAAAGACAAAAACGGGAATGTCCTGTCCGGCGATGTGATTCCGGTGGATTCCCGGGAGTTGTTTGTCTACAATAAACATAAACTTACCGCTGTGGTGGGGTTGGCGAATGTGGTGGTGGTCGAAACGGATGACGCGCTTTTGATTTGCAGCAAGGACCGGGTTCAGGATGTGCGCAACGTGGTGGATGTGCTTGAAAAACGCGGAGATTACGAATATCTCTAGCCGATATCATGCTTCATAATTTACAATGAATCCGTCCATCTGTTCGATATTTTTGATGATTTCGGAAAATTCCTGATGTGTGATGTTTTTTCGAATGGTGCGAACGATTTTTTCGTTTTCATCCAGAATGACCAGATCGATAAATATTTCATCCTTTTCCCGGTAGACACGGAACCGGTTCAGTGATTTCTTTGCTTCAAGAAGTTTATTGATCTGTTCCGCCGCTTTTGTCAGATCCTGAAAATGGTCTTTCGCCTCGTCTTCACGCGTGCTCTGTTTTCTTTTTTTCGGGGGAGGGCGTTTCCTTTTTTCCCCGAAACCTTCCGAACGGTCGATTTTATTTATAAAATAATCGTAATCATCTGACATTTATTTGTTCCCGTAATTGCAGATTTTTTTTTTTGCTGTTATCTATTATATTAGTTATGTTAAAATAATTGAATAGAACATGTAAAGTTTTTTATGAAGTTCAATAACAAAAAAGGAATTAATTAGAAATAAATTACATATATTACAATATATATTATTTAAATAATAAATAATATATAACTTATTTCCTTGAAACATTTTGATATTGTGCTTATATTTTTAACTGTTTTGATTTTTAGATATTAGATTGAAAATTTAAATGTATATTATTTTCATAATAAAGTAAATGCTAGTACTTATTAAATATATTTCTAAATATTAGATAAATATTGACTTTTATATCAGTTTAATATTATAATCACTATGTTGGGAAAGAGGGGACAACATCGCTTTGCCGAGCAATGATGACTCAATGAAAGGAGTACCCCATAATGGTAAAGGAAAAAGATTCAATCATCATGACAGTGGATGAAGTCGCCGAGTACCTGAAACTTTCAAAAATAACGGTTTATAAACTGACCCAAAAAGGAGAGATTCCCGGTTTTCGCATCGGAAGCTCATGGCGCTACAATCGGGATAAAATTGACGAGATTGCCCGGGTCGGGACCAAGAAAAACGGTTAACAACCGCAAGCCCCCGAAGCGATTTTCAGGCGTTGTCTTCGGGGGTGAAACTTAAGTTGTATTGTTGAAGCCTTTGACTTTTTCAGGTCAAAGGCTTTTCGCTATTCCGGAATAAAAGGGTTGAAAAGATGTTGAAAGTAGGATATCGTTATATGATTTTCAATCGCGCGCAGTACAGCATTATTATTCAATACCGGCCTTTGTTATTGTGAAAAACCGACGGATCCGGTGAATCATTAAAGGAGCCAGCATGGGAAAAATCAGCCGCACGCAGTCCGCCAAGAGAAAAAGAAGAAAAAGAAAAGTGAAACGAATCGGCAGGGGTAAAAGAAGATAGAGCCGCTGAATCAAAAAGAAAAACTTTTGCTTCATGCCTGTTGCGCACCCTGTGCAACGCATGTGATGGAAGTGCTCTCACAGTCTTATACCCTCACCGTATTCTTTTACAATCCCAATATTCACCCTGAAGACGAGTATGAAAAACGTCTCAAGGACGTGGTCACTCTCTGTAAACTCATGGATACCGAGCTGCTGGTTCCTGAATACCGCCCGGACATCTGGCTGGAACAGACCCGGGGGATGGGATCTGCGGCCGAAGGCGGTGACCGCTGTGCGGTCTGTTTTGATCTTCGTTTTCAGAAAACGGCGGCGGTGGCCGTGACGCGCGGGTTTGGAACGTTTGCGTCGACGCTGACGGTCAGTCCCCATAAAAATGCCGGAGTGATCAACCGGATCGGCCAAACGGTGGCCGCGGGCCACGGTATTTCATTTTTGGCGGCTGATTTCAAGAAAAGGAACGGTTTTAAAAGAAGTTGCACGTTAAGCCGGGAATACGAATTTTACCGGCAAAAATATTGCGGATGTTTATACAGTATGGGGGCCTGATATGGAAAAAGAAAAGGCATTTGGCTTTATTGCTGTTGCTCAAAGAGCGGAAAAACCCCGGGGTACGGGTCTGACCATGTTCCTGGACAAGGGGCTGGGTTTGTATCAGGCTCAGGACCTGATGCAGGGAGCGCCGTATATCGACATTATTAAACTGGGCTGGGCAACACCCCGTCTGGTGGCGGAGGGGGATATTCGAAAGAAGATTGCCCTGTATAAGGAAAATGATATCCGGGTCGGCAACGGCGGTACGTTCCTGGAAATTGCTTATCAGCAGAACAAGATCGATGAATTTCTCGAATATTGTAAAAAACTGGGGCTGGCGCTGATTGAAGTGTCCAATGGTGTGATGCCGATCAGCCTTGAAGAAAAAGCCGGAATTATCCGTAAGGCAAACGCAGCGGGGTTTTATGTAATATCCGAGGTCGGGAAGAAGGATCCTTTGGAGGACAGGAAACTGACGCCCGAAGACCGCGTCAGAGAGGCGCGAAGCGATCTTGATGCCGGAGCGAATTATGTGATTATCGAGGCCCGTGAAGGCGGCCGGGATATCGGTGTTTATGATGATCAGGGCGCGCTCAAGGAAGATATGGCGAAATTCCTTCTTGATGAAATCGGTTCGGAAAATATCATGTTTGAGGCGCCGGAAAAAAGCCAGCAGGCCCGTTTAATTCTGCTGTTCGGTGCGGACGTGAATCTCGGAAATATCAGGACAGATGATGTGATACCGCTTGAAACCCTGCGGCGGGGGATAAGGGGCGACACATTTGGCAAATTATAGAATCGTAAAACCGGATATTCGGCCGGAAGATGTTGATCCGGACGAGCGGATTGTGCTGATCGACAATCTCAGGGCGTCCAGTACCATGGTCACCGCGCTGGCCATGGGTATTGAAAAGATTGTTCCCGTGACCGACGATGAACAGGTGTTCCGGGTCCGGGGAGCGCATGATCTGACCGCGGGAGAGTCCGGCGGCCGAAAGATTGCGGGATACGATATCGGTAATTCCCCCTGTGAGCTTGCGGCGGCCTGTCAAGGCGGTTCCTACCATACCCTGTTCATCAAAACTTCCAATCTGGTGCCGCTCCTGTTGCGTTTTTCCAAGGCTTTGATCTGTTCAAGTTTAAACCTTTCTGCGGTGGCCGAATATCTGGACAACCAAAAAGCCTGCATTATTCCGGCCGGCGGGCAGTACGGCTGTGCCGAGGACCTGGGCGTAGCGCTTGCGCTGGGGGCGAAAATAAGCCATGCGGTATTCGATCACAATAAAATTGCCTGCTTTACCCGGGAGTCGGCAGCGGCAAGGCATCTGGCCGAGATCGGTTATGCCAAAGATGTGGAATTTATCGTGCAAACCGACCGGTATGATCTTGTCCCGCGGTTTGACGGGCAGAAAATCGTGAGGGGCCGGCCATGATTGATCAAAAAATTACGGATGTTCTCGCGGCGGCAGGGATCGATCTGGTGCTGAGTCTGCCCTGCAATATGCTGTCCGGGATTATTGATGAGGTCAACCGCCGGCAAATCCGGCATGTGCCGGTCTGTCGCGAAGAGGAAGGGATCGGTATTGCCGCGGGTGCGGTGCTGGCCGGGAACAGACCCATGCTGCTGATGCAGAATTCCGGACTGGGAAACTGTGTCAATGCACTGATGTCGCTGACCGCGCTGTATGAACTGCCGCTTTTGATGGTGATGAGTCACCGCGGCGGGGCGGGAGAAAAAATATCCGCCCAGATGCCCATGGGAAAAACGGTTCCCGGGCTTCTGGATGCGATGAACATTGAATACATGAACATCTCCAGCGCAGAGGCGCTTTCGGGGCTGGCGGAACATATTTCCAGCCGATTTGCACAGAACAGAATTATCGCAATACTGTTGAAAAGAGAGCTGTGGCATGAAACGGATTGATATTGTCCGTGCGGTATCAAAATGTGACGGACTGATTGTCTGCAATATCGGCTATCCCTCGCGGGAACTCTATGCTGTGGGAGACCGGTCCGAAAATTTTTACATGCTGGGTTCCATGGGCATGGCCAGCTCTATCGGTCTCGGCCTCGCGCTTTGTCAGGATAAAAGGGTTTTTGTCATTGACGGGGACGGCTCCGTTCTGATGAACCTGGGAACGCTGGCCACCCTGGCCAACAACAGAATCGACAACCTGTGCCTGATCATTGTGGATAACCGTTCATACGGCAGTACCGGCGGACAGAAGACCTGCACGTCCGGACAGACCGATCTCGCGCTTGTGGCGCGGGGTGCCGGCAACAGGGATGTGGTTCGCGTAAAGACCCTGCCGGCCCTGGCCGACGCGCTTGCGGCCTTTGACCAGAAAAATTTGATCATTGTTGCCGAGGCCGAACCCGGCAATGCGGATGTTCCGGTCATTGATCTGGATCCGGTGGCAATCAAGAACCGGTTTATGGGAAAAGGGTTTGCTCCCGGTGCCTGACCGGGAACAGGTCGCGCATCCGCCGACCGCTGGTTCGGCGTCCCCGTAAAAAAACAGGGTTTCCACTTGGTTTTAGCAAACGGCATATCTCCACAGCAATGATGCTTTTTCGCATAGTCTGCGGCCGCTTTCCGGGGAGGATCATTAACGGACGGATTAGCTTCTCTTGCAGTAACGGCTCTGCCGGACTGCTGTTGCGATAAGCTTAATTACCATTTGCCAATTCCCCTTTTTTCAACTATAAAGATAATATAAGGGGGCCGGGAACAACCGGCGGTTTTTTCATTGTTTGCCGGAAACCCGGCGCTTTGCGCAAGGCGGCAAAAGGAAACCGTCCACTTCCGTGGACCCTGATCATTCTGGTCTCCGGCCGCAATGTTCAAGCCGGGCGCTCTGAGCCCGGTTGTTTACTTTACCGGCTGATTTTGAAACGGCCGCGCCAACGGCCGTTCGGCACCATCACTGTTTTTCAATTCGGGAGGTTCGCGATGTTTTTCAAGCAAATCAAGGTGGAAGGTCTCGGCTGTCTTTCCTATATGATCGGATGTCCCCGGGACGGCCGGGTTTTTGTGGTTGATCCCAAGCGGGACGTTGATGACTATATTCGTATCGCGGATGAAAACGGTCTTGTGATTAAAGGCATCATCGATACGCATGTGCATGCGGATCATATTTCCGGCGGACAGGAATTAAGCGCGCGGACCGGCGCCGATATTTATATTCATGAAAATGCCGGTGTTTCCTATGCGCATCGAAAACTGAAAGACGGTGATCGAATCGAAATCGGCAAGGTTCTGCTCGAAGCTGTTTATACGCCGGGGCATACGCCTAACGCGGTCACCATTGCCGTGACCGATACCTCCCGAAGCTCGGCCCCGGAGATGTTGTTGACCGGTGATCTGCTCTTTGTCGGCAGTATCGGCCGGCCCGATCTGGCCGGGGGAGAGCTTTTGGATGAGCAGGTGGAAAACCTGTATCACAGCCTGCATACGACACTGGGGCGATTTCAGGACCTGGTCGAGATTTACCCGGCCCACGGTGAAGGCTCGTTGTGCGGTTCGGGCCTCAGCGCCAAACCATCATCAACCCTGGGATTCGAGCGCCAGAACAACCGTTTTTACCGGTTGTCCTTTGAAGCCTTCAAGCAGGAACTGACGGCGACAACGCCGTACCGGCCCCTGAATTTCCCCCATATTATCAGCCAGAACAAAAAAGGGCCGCAACTGACGGCAGCTCTGCGTAAACCTTTGAAATTCGGCACGGCGGAGATACAGATGGCACTGGCGGAGGGGGTTAGCGTGATTGACCTTCGGGACGCCACCGCTTTCGGCGGGGCCTATATCCCCGGAAGCCTGAATATCGGGTTTACGCCGCAGTCCGCAACCTGGCTCGGGACGGTCGTGGATCCCCAAAAACCGCTTTTGCTGATGGCCCATCACGCTGATGAAATCGACGCGGCGGTTATTCATTTCAGAAGGGCCGGATACGATCATATTCGCGGATTTGTCATCGGGCTCTCGGACTGGATTTCACAGGGCGAAGAAACCGGATTTCTGCCGCAGCTTTCTATCCATGGGCTTCGGCGGGTTATGGAAAAATATTCCAATCATCATGTCATCGATGTGCGGACCCTTCAGGAGTGGCAGCAGGGACATATCCGGCAAGCTGTGCACCTGCCGTTGAATGAACTGATCGAACAAGGGGTGGACCTGAACAAGGACGATCACATCAGCGTTATCTGCGGGTCCGGATACCGGTCAAACATTGCCGGCTCTCTGCTGAAATCCCGGGGGTACAATCATGTGTACAGTGTGGTCGGCGGTATGAACGCATGGCGGCGGAAATATGATGTTGATATTTAACAAGAAAAAAAAATCAATCCAGCGCCCGGTCATTATTGCCGTTTTTGCCGTAATGCTGCTCTTTCCGGCCGCGGCCGCGGCGGAACCGACAACCATTACCGTTAAGGTGCTCAGCAAGGGCGCGAAATTTATCGGCACCAGCATGGGCGGCGTTCAAATCATTATCAGGAATATGGCCACCGGTGAAATACTGGCACAGGGCGTGACTCAGGGAGGGACGGGAAACACGGCCGTAATCATGAAGGCGCCGAGAGACCCCGGCCGTCCGCTGTCAGATGCTTCCGCAGCTTTTTTTGCCGCAACCATTGACATATCCTCTCCCGTACACGTGCAGGTTTCCGCAACCGGTCCGCTGTCACAGATACAGGCGCAAAACACGGCGTCGGTCACCCAGTGGGTGGTCCCCGGCAGACATATCCGTTCCGGTGATGCCTGGCTGCTGGAGCTGCCCGGGTTTGCCGTTGACATTACGGCTCCCGCTTCCGCGGCCAAGCTCAAAAATGAAGTGCGGGCGGTGCCGGTTCAGGCGAACGTGACCATGCTGTGCGGGTGCCCGTTAACACCGGGCGGGCTCTGGGATTCAAACAGGTTTGAAATTGCCGCGCTGGTGTATAAAGACGGTCAGAAGATTGCCGAAACACCGCTTTCCTATGCCGGTGCGCCAAGTCAGTTTCAGGGCAGGGTCAGCATCGTGGGCCCGGGAATCTATGAACTGTTTGTGTATGCCTATGATGCCGGTAACGGCAATACCGGACTGGACCGGGTGACGTTTGCCGTAAAATAGGCTTCTGCGCAAAACAGAAGCATGATGCTTATTACAATGAAAGGAGATGAAAATGCCGGAATTTTGCAATCCATTTACAGTAAAGAAAGAGGACCGAAAGCTCAGCCATGACGAGCTGGTTCGTGCGGTACGTTTCATGATTTCTGCGGAATACGAAGCGATTCAGCTTTACCAGCAGACGGCTGAAAGTACGGACAACAAACTGGCCAGAGAGGTACTGATGGATATTGCCGACGAAGAGAAGGAACATGCGGGAGAGTTCCTTCGTCTCTTGCGTGAACTGGCGCCGGATGAAGAAAAGTTTTATCAGGAGGGGTATGAAGAGGTCGAGGAAATGATAGCAAAGATCGAAAAATAACGAAGGTCAATGGTGTTCCCGTCAAACATCATCTTCTTATCAGTCATCTGTATTGTTTTTTATACGGATGGATATGCATCTGTCGGTTACCCGAAGGGGTCGAAATAAACCGGTTTTTGAATTAAAGTAACAAAAGGCGCCCTTTGATCCCGCAAGGCGGGACACGGTCAAAATGGGGTCCCGTTTTCCAACGGCCCCTTTGGGGACCATCGGAAGGCCTTCTGTTCAACCGGAGGATATGCTGACCGGGTTATGCATGTCAAAAAAAACAGGACTGCTTTTAAAATAAATTTAATACGGGTCTTCTATGCCCGGTTGGGTTGAACGGGATGATGAATTTTTTAACCCTTCTGGGGACTGCCTTTGCCCTGGCCATGGATGCTTTTGCCGTATCGATTGCCGCCGGGGTCACGCTAAAAAAGGTCAGCTTCCGCCAGGCTTTTCGCCTTTCATGGCACTTCGGTTTTTTTCAGGCGCTGATGCCGGTTCTCGGCTGGAGTACCGGTTTGACTTTCCGGTCCTATATTGAACGTTTTGATCACTGGTTGGCCTTTGGCCTGCTTGTTTTTGTGGGCGGCAACATGATCCGGGAAGCGCTCAAAGCGGACAGCGAAAGAAAACAGCCGGCAGATCCCACCCGGGGGGGGACGCTTGTCATTCTTTCTGTGGCCACCAGCATTGATGCTCTGGCTGTCGGTCTCGGTTTGTCTTTGCTTAAAATATCCATCTGGTTCCCCGCTTGTATTATCGGTGTTGTGGCCATGTTGTTTACCCTTATCGGGCTCTATCTGGGTAGGAAAATAAGGACTTCTGCGCATTTGTCCCGTTATGCGGAAATTGTCGGCGGGCTGGTTCTGATCGCGATCAGCCTGAACATTCTCCATGAACATGGTGTTTTCGGGTAAAATATTGTGTCTTGCTGTTGATTCTCAAGACTGTTATAATGCGCTCCATCAGTGTCAACCCCAGCGCACGGTTTCATTCAACTCTTATGATCAGCATCCGGTCGCGTATGGCAGTTAGAAATATACTGAAGATACTGTTGCTTGTGGTTGCCTTCATGCACATGGTGTCGTCCCCTACGGCGCGGGAACAGCTGTCCCATACTTCTTGTTCCCTGACGTGCAGCCTGGCGATTTGGCAGCAGTTGAAAAAAATATCTCCGCTTGGCGTCGGAGATGATTTCCTTGAATCGGCATGCGTCTGGTTTTTTCCGAAGTTCGATCCGGAGACCCCAGGCCGGCTTGCTGAATTTCCTAAACCTTCCCCTATCCTGTTTTTGATCGCTTCCATTGTGATGCTCCTGTGAATAAAAAGCTGCTGTTTTTTCAGAATTCTCAGCAGTATGTTTCACTGATCGAATGATGATAATATAAAAAAGGAGCATTTGAGATGATATATGTATTTTTGGGCATAATCATTGCCCTGTTACTGCTTGTCGGTGGTTTATATGTGCTTTACAAATACAAGAATCTTCCCCCGAAGCCGGACTATTATGATTACTACAAAAATCAGGATACCGTTCCGGTGGGAAAGGTGGGTGTTTTTGCGACGTCACTGATCATGACGGAAGATCACAGCCATGCCATGTTCCACAATATCGTGTACAAGATTTTCAATAAAGTCGTTCCCTGGCCGTTCAGGAAATTTGCCTTCATCGACAAGGGGATTGCTCTTTATGAACCGGAACGACTTCTTGCAGACAAGGAGTTCACTCCGCAACGTTTGGTGGACGCTTTTGGCAATGACCGTGACCGGGACGGCTATCCCTATATGGAAAAGTACAAACAGGGACTGGTGACATGGGAACCGCCGTCCAAAAGGATCTGGATGGACAATGGCTACTTTGTCTACAAGGGGCGTAAAAGCGGGGAACCTACCCTGTGCGGCAAACTGGCCGGTAAGTCCAGGCATTACTACTATGGTTTCGGCATCAAGCAGAAGAAAATCCCGCACTGGCAGGGCTCTTTTGATTTCATTAACGGTGCCTTTAAAAAAATTGAGGCCAAGTACCCGGCGGTGATGTTGCGGGCGGAAACCAGCCTGCATCATTATGAATGCCGTGAGAAACTTCGGGAGCTTTTGGAGGCCGGCTGTGATACCATCGTGCTGGCGGCCCCGATGGGGATCTATTCGCATTTTGAAGAGTTTAACGGCGGGTTCCGCCATGCCTTCGAGGATATCGAGGAATGGGAAAAAGAACATCCGGGAAAGAAGATCAAGGTGATCATGGCTTCCCAGATGGGTAATTTTCAACCGTTGCGTCAGGCTTTTCTTGAAATGCTGAAAGACCGCCTGGATACGCTGCCGGAAGGTTCTGATGTCAAGGTCTGTGTAACGGTTCACGGGATGCCCTGGGATTTTTTCGACTGGGAGGCCTGGCTGGAACTGGCGCCGCAGTACCGGGACAAGCTGGCCGAGGAATGTGAAACGCTGATTGAAAAATATAAATTCAAACGTACCCAGGTGGTGGTCTGCCAGGATGAATTTTCGAATCCTGTCTGGGATCCCGACGAAAAGTATCTTTCCACCAATCGGGCCTACTGGGAGGGGATTCGGGAGGCGTTTGATTATGTTATCGGATTGCCCATAGAATTTTTTGCCGAGAATACGGATACCCTGATGCATCATGCCCAGGAAAACTATCACGGGTTTGATGATTATGATGTTTATGAACCGATTGATTATCCGGACTGGTCCGTTCCTTATACCCGCCAGATTAAACAGGGCAAGACGACGGTGATTTACAATGGTGTACCGGTGGGGAAGTATCAAAAACATGTCAGCGAAGCTTTTTACATGGCCATTGATGATGTATTGTCTCAAAAGGCTGGATGATTGTTTCGGATTCAACGGTCCGGTATTTGTCAAACCTATGCCGGAGACCACCGGGTCCAGGGTTTCCGACAAGGCAAAATTGTGCTTGTAATTCAGAGAATTTGTGCTTGTCATATAAATGATCAGTGCCTCTGCCGGTTGCTGATCGCTGCAGGTAAGACCCGAGGACAGACGTTTTATGATTATATTACGCGATAAGAAGCTGTTGTCTCTTGAGGAGATCGGAAACAATTATCATGTGTCGGTGGCAACCGTGTCGAACTATGTCCGTGAAAAACGACTTCCGGCCCAGGCGGTCGGCGATCAATGGTATGTGGAAGACAAGGCTGCCGACAGATTTTTTCAGAACAGCAGGTCTCTGAATCCGCAGGTGTTCGTTGCCCGCCAGCCCATTTTTAATCCGCAGCAAAATGTGCTGGCCTACGAGCTGCTGTTCCGGTCAAGTCTGGAGAATATGTACGATGTCTCGGTGGCTACGGAGGATGCTTCCGCTTCAACCATATCGAGCAGCTTCAATGTCATCGGTCTGGATACGCTCACCAACAACAAGAAAGCTTTTCTGAACCTGACCCGGAACCTGCTGGTCAAGGGGGTTCCGCTCCTGCTTCCCAAAAAGCTGGTGGTTGTGGAAATTCTTGAGGATGTTCAGGCCGATAATGAGGTCATTGAGGCCTGCCGGCGGCTCAAGGATGCCGGGTTTGTCCTGGCCCTGGACGATTTTGTCTATAGCGATCGCCGGCGACCGCTGATTGAACTGGCCGATATCATCAAAGTCGATTTTCTGCAGACGACGGGGCAGGAACGGAAGAACATTATCCGACAGGTCAATCAATCCGATGTCCGCTTTCTGGCCGAAAAGGTGGAGACCCAGGCGGATTTTCAGCAGGCGCTGGATTTCGGATATACTTATTTTCAGGGTTATTTTTTCAGTAAACCCCTGATTGTGCAGGGTAAGGATATCCCGGTCAGCAAGCTTAATTTTATCCGGCTGGTCAGCGAGGTTAACCGGCCCGATCTCGGACTGGAAAAGCTTGAGCAGATCATCAAGCATGATCTCGCGCTGTCTTACAAGCTTCTGCGGCTGATCAACTCGGCTTTTTTCGGTTTTTCGGTCAAGGTGGAATCTATCCGCCACGCGCTGGTGCTTCTGGGAGAAAACGAGATTCGGCGCTGGTCTTCGCTGCTGGCCTTAAACGAACTGGCTTATGACAAACCGGATGAGCTGGTGACGGTTTCGGTGATCCGGGCCCGGTTTTGTGAGCTGTTGTCTGAAAAATACAAGCTCGGAAGGCCGCCATCCGACTGCTTCCTGGCGGGGATGTTTTCTTTGATCGATGCGCTGGTGGACCGGCCCATGGCCGAACTGGTGGAAGAGCTCCCCATCGATAAGGAAATCAAACAGGCCCTTTTGGGAGGCGTTAATCGATACCATGATCTGTTACAGCTGGTCATTTCCTATGAAAAAGGATACTGGGAGGACCTCCCGGGGTATGCCGCGAAACTGGGTATTACCGAAACTGATTTGCCGGACATGTATATGGCCGCGGTGACCTGGAGCCAGAAAGTTCTGTAGTCGGCGGTTTCTAATGACAAGCGGTCTGCAGGGAATAACCGGCTCACTTTTTTGTCAGATAAAAGGCCGGATTTCTTGGTTTGTCGTATCGTCTGACCTGGAAATGCAGATAGGGGTTCTCGCTTTTACCGGCCGATGTTCCCACGGTGGCAATCCTTTCCCCGGTTTTTACCCATTTACCGATCCCTGCCAGGTTTGTTCTGTTGTTGGCATAAACCGTCATATAACTGTTTTTGTGCTCTACAATGATGGTATTACCGTAGCCTTCCAGGAATGAGGAAAACACCACTTTTCCGGACTGGGACGCCTTCACGGCTGTGCCGGCAGGCGCTTTAATATTGATGCCGTCATGTTTGGTCTTGTTGTAAATGCCGAATCTTTTAATGACGGTTCCTTTAACCGGCCACTGGAACATCCCCGGGTTGCTGACAATTTTTGTGCGGGTCGTTTTTTTGACCGGACGCTTTTTTTTATTTTTGATCGCAGGCTTTTTATGAACGGATTTAACGGTTTTATTCTTAACCGGTTTTACCCATAACCTTTTTTTGGCGCCGGGAATGAAAATTCTGTCTCCGGCCCGGATCCGCGAGGTTTTTTCAATGTTGTTCAGTTCAGCCACGTCCTGAAGGTCCACATCATAGGTATGACAGATCCGCCACAGGGTTTCGTTTTTTTTGACGATGTGGTAAATGCCTCTGGGCTTGCGGATCGGAAGGGGCAGGGGGCTGTGAATACAGGCCTGGCCCAGTGAAAGGAGGATAAACAGAACAGTAATTTTAAGGATGTTCAAATCAAAGGATGGTCTCAAAGCTTATCCGTTTCTTATCTGTTGAATGGCCCTGTGCACGGCTTCTTCAGGCGTATCTGCCATGATGATGTCCGGGGATACATCCCAGGTATTGATCCCGATCACGGGCTTTCCCAACTTTAATGCAATTGCAATTTCAGAAAGGGTCCCGTAGGCGCCCTCTACGGCAATGCAGGCCATTCCGGAACGGACCACCAGTATGTTTCGCGCGTGGCTGATACCGGTTGGAACGGCGATATCAATATATGGATTGGCGTCGGAAATGTCAAATCCGGGAAGAATGCCGACCGTATGTCCGTTATTCTCTTTTGCCCCTCTGGCCGCATGTTCCATGACACCGCCGAGGCCGCCGCAGACCAGGACGACATGATTTAAGGCAAGCTGCTTGCCCACGCGGTAAGCGAGTTCCGCGGTTTCCCCGGAGCAGGTTCCGGCGCCGATCACGCTGATCTGCAATCTTTCTACAGGTTCCATGTTTTGATGACCTCCAATGAAGGGTAATCGGTTAAATCGGTGCTGATGGGGGTAATCGAGGCAAAACCGTTTTGGACGGCATCTGCATCAGAGCCCGGAATGTCGGCATAACTGTTGCCGTCACCGCCGATCCAGAAATAGATTTCTCCACGGGGGTCGGTCCGTTCGGTGATGCTGTTTTCATAAAGGCTCTTGCCCTGGTGGGTTACTTTGGCGCCCGTGATTTTTCTACCGCCGGTGTCGGGAATATTGATGTTTAAAAAAGTGTTATCCGGCAGCTTTTTTTTGAGGACTATGGGAATGATCCGTTTGATAAATTCTGCAGCCGGCTTGAAAATACAGTCCTTTCTGGCAGCCAGAGACACCGCAATGGCCGGAATACCGAGAATGGTTGCTTCAAAAGCGGCGGCAACCGTTCCGGAGTATGAAATATCGTCGCAAAGGTTCGGGCCGCAGTTGATACCGGATATCACCAGGTCCGGTTTCACGGGCATGAGTTTGTTGACGGCGATATTGACACAGTCGGAAGGCGTTCCATTAACCGTGAAACGCCGGGCTGCGAGTCTCGCTGTCTTTAACGGCAGGGACAGGGTCAGCGCCCGGCTCATGGCGCTTTGCGCCCGGTCCGGGGCAACGGTCCATATGTCGCCGCTTTCGACAAGGACCTTTTCCAGGCAGGTGATGCCGGGTGCGGCGATGCCGTCATCATTGGAAAGTAGTATGATCATTTTCGGGCCGATGGCTGTTTTGCCGGTTTTTATGATTATAAAATATGCAATAAAACTGTCAATCAAAAGATAAACAACCGGTCGACCGTTATAAACCGCTTGATAAACGATCGGCAAAAAGGGTAATATGTTCTCCGAAACAAAACAGATAATAAACTGAAAAAGGGAAAAAACTTGGCAAAATCCATACTGATTCTGGTGGCGGTGACCCTGATCCCTACCCTTGAACTGAGAGCATCCATTCCCTGGGGGGTGTTTTTAATGGCGGACAAGCTGACCTGGCCTTTTGTGGCCGTTGTCTGTATCTGCGCCAATATCATACTGGGGTGGATCGTGTTCTGGATTATGGGGCCGATCTTTGAATTCCTTCGCACATGGCAGTGGTTTGACAGGCGCATTTGGCCGCATCTGGAAAAAACCCGGCACAAGATTCATCCTTATGTGGAGAAATACGGGGAACTGGGAGTGGCCGTTTTTATCGGTATTCCATTGCCCATGTCCGGGGTGTATACCGGTGCTTTCGGGGCCTATCTTCTGGGGGTGGACAAACGCAAGTTTGCCGTTGCGAACGTGATCGGGGTGCTGATTGCGGCGGCGGCCGTAACCACTTTGTGCCTGCTGATTTTGTACGGGGTGGTGGCGGAGGACAGTTTTTTGGGCAGGCTGTTCCTGAAAACATAAAAAAAGTATTTAAACAAAGATTGATTTACTGTTTGTTGTAAACTTTGCGCATTTTGCAATCAGGAACAAGGAAACTGTCCACTTCCGTGAACCTTGATCACTTTGGTCTCTGGCCGCAAGGCTCAAGCCGGGCTCTCTGAGCCCGGTGGTTTAGTTCAAGTGATCATTCGGTCATTTGAAAAAACCTGCGAATCTTCGTAAGGGGATCGGTTTTGAATGTGTCGAAACAAAAAACAGCGGTGTTTTATAAAAAGGAGCTCTGGGCCTGTCTTTTGGTCTTTTGCCTTGCCGTTGTTCTGTACGGCCTGACCGCGCAGCGATGCTATTCGTGGCAGGACAGCGGTATGTTTCAGTGGCGTATTCTTCATGGGGATATCGCGGGTCATTACGGACTGGCGCTGTCGCATCCGCTTTATATAATCCTGGCCGGCTGGTTCGAACGGCTTCCTTTCGGCAATAGCGCGTACCGGCTGAACCTGTTCAGCGGTATCGGTATGGCTGTTGCCCTTGCCAATACGGTTTTGCTGGTTCGCTGTCTGACCCGGAATGTATGGCCGGGAATGGCCGCCGCGCTTCTTTTCTCCGTTATGCATGCCCCCTGGTGGTTTGCCGGTATTGCAGAGGTTTACACCTGGCACCTGGCTTTTTTCAGTCTGGAACTTCTGTTTTTTATCAACCTGGTGCGATCTCCCGGTCCGATCAAGTCGTTCCTGCTTTTTTTGACGGCCGGTCTGAACCTGAGTATTCATAACATGGCCCTGCTTGCGCTGCCTGTTTATGCCGGGACCGTTTTTTATCTTTTTGTGCATCGCCGGTTGCGATGGCCGGCTGTTTTCGGAACGGTTCTTTTTTATGGGCTGGGCGCATCGGTTTATCTCTACTGTTTTTTTAACCTTCTAACGCAGGGGGACGGACTTTTATCGACAATATCATCGGCCCTGTTCGGCCGGTATACGGGCCAGGTTCTGAACACGGCATTTAGCGGAGAATACTTTGCGGTGAATGCCGGTCTGATTTCCCTGAATTTTTTAAGTCTGGTCGTTCCGCTTTTTGTGGCCGGTCTGATCTACATCAAAAGGGAGGCGGGGACGCAGGTGGCTGTACTGTTGGGCATGATTGCGCTGCTGGAGTTTGTTTTCGTCATCCGTTTTCCTGTGCCGGATCAGTTTTCATTTATGCTGCCGTCTCTTTTAATGATTGTTCTTGCGGCCGGGGTCGGCATAAATGCATTATACAGGAAATTCAAAGGATTACGGCCGATTTTAATTGCCGGTCTGCTGGCTTCTGTCCTGGGACCGCCGGTCTGTTACGGGTTGGGCTCCTTTCTGGCCGAAAAGGCCGGAATTGAAATTGCGCGCAGCCGTGAACGACCGTTTCGGAATGAAATCCGTTACTGGTCGGTTCCCTGGAAACACAATGAGTGTTCGGCCGAACGGTTTGCTCTGGCGGCCCTTGAACAGGCGGCCCCGGACGGTGTTATTATCAGTGATGATACCGCACTTTATCCCTTGCTTCTGGTCCGTGAGCAACACAATGCATTTTCAGATGTGGATGTGCGTTGGCTTGCCACATTAATTGATTACAGGAGTTCTTTGGCTGAATATGAGGACCTGCTGGTTTCTGAAAAGGTTTATACGGTTTTGCCCCCGCCGGTTTTTTTTCCGAAAAACCTGTGGAAGCTTGTTCGTTTCAGCCGCTTGGAAGGGGATGTGCTTTATCGGGTGGCCTGGAAAGAATCACCTGGTGATTTGTGAGCTGTCCGGTGCCGCGTCCGGATATCAGGTTTAGCAAACCCCCAGGTTTTTTTGAATGTTTGAGGTTTCGCAAAAAGGGAACCGTTTACGGGGGCGGTTTTTCGGTTTCCGGCCGCGATTATCCGTCCGGGCTTTTTATCCCGGATTGTTTATTTCCGCGTTGATGGTGTCTGCCAGTATTTTGATGCCGGGTTCCTGAATGATCGATGTGTGATCACCCGGGATTTCAATTACATGAAAATTTTCCGTAAATACCTTTTCCCACAACTGCATGTTGTCTTTTATGTCTTTTTGGTGTGACCGGTCCTGGTATATATAGGGACGGTTTTGGCCTTTTGCGCTGATCAGCAGTGTCCGGCCTGTGTAGGGCCTGGGGTTGTACTGCAATGTCAGCGCCAGGTTTTTATCCCGCTGAAACTGTTTGTTCCAGTCCGGTGACAAGTGAATCCATTCAAGAACATTCAGGAGCAACGGATGAATTTCTTTAGCCGTCATCAGGTTCTTGAATGCCGCTGCGGTTTTATCGGCAAGGAATTTAATGATTTCCAGTCGCACCCGTCGCTTGCCGGTTAATAAGTGCTTCAGGTAGAAATTAATCCGTTGCAGAACTTGGTAGCTGTTTATTTTACTTAAAAAAAGTTCAGGATAAAATGTATCGATCAAAAAAACATTTTCGACATTTCTGGCTTTGGCCTTGAGTTGCTGTGCCATTTCAAGGGCAACCAGGCCGCCCATGGAATAGCCGCAAAGGCTGTAGCTGTTGTGCGGGTATTTCTTCAGCAGCGAATCAACGTACAGCCGGGCGACATCCTCAATCGATTTGGGGACGGTTTCCGGGGTTTCCCCAAAGGGAAAGGCGATGATAAAAGGGATGCCGGCATCGAGCCGGTTCATAAAATCACGGGACAGGGTGGTGTTGCCCTGAACATGGCGAATGAAGATGATAGGGGTGCGCCTGCCTCTGCGGCAGACATGGATCAGTTCCGGTGAATGATCACCTTCAAGGATTATTTCGGATTGGGTTCTTATGGTGCTGGCCTTTATGAGTGAAGTAAAAGGCAGCTTACAGTCCATTTCTTGTTGCATTAAATGGAAGATTTCCGCGGCAAACAATGAATTGCCGCCAAGATCATAAAAGGCGTCATCAATACCGATGGGGGACAGGTTTAAAACCTTTTCCCAGATACCGGTCAGTTGAATCTGAAGCGGTGTCATCGGAGGGGCGTAAGCGGCCGGTGAGAGTTGTCTCACGTTGTCGGGAACGGGGAGCGATTTGCGATCCACTTTTCCGTTGGGGGACAGCGGAAGACGCGGCAATGAAATAAACAGGGACGGAACCATATATTCCGGAAGGTTTGTCCGCAGATGTTTTTTGATGGTATCGATTTTGATTTTACAATCATTGTTCGGAACAATATAGGCCACCAGTTTTGCGCCCTGCTTGCTGTCATCGATTCCCAGAACGGCACAGGACCGGATGTCCGCTATCCGGTTGATATGATATTCGATCTCCTGGAGCTCGACCCTTAAACCGCGGATCTTAACCTGGTGGTCTTTTCTTCCCATAAACAGAAATGCACCGTTGGGCAGTTTCTTCCCGAGATCTCCGCTTTTGTACATGCGTGCGTATGGGCCATGGCCAAAGGGGTTGGGCAGAAAACGGTTTTCGGTCAGCTTCGGGCGGTTGTGATATCCGATAGCGACCCCCGGACCGGATATGAAAATTTCGCCGATTTCGCCTTCCGGGACCCGCTGCCGGGAATCATCCAGCAGATAGATCTCCATGTCCGCTACCGGATATCCAATCGGAACGATTTTGCTGGTGTCTTTGCGGTCGCAGTTCCAGTGCAGCACGGAGATGGATGTTTCCGTAGGACCGTAAATGTTAATCAGCTCGGCGGGTAAATGCTTGAAAAAGGTTTTCTGGAGATCGTCGCTCAAGACTTCACCCCCCAGAAAAACCTGTTTCAGGGTGGTGCATTTTTTAAATTCCGGCAGATCGATGTAGACCTTTAAGGCAGACGGTCCGGAGCCCATCTTGGTGATTTTTTCATTTTGGATCAGTTGAATTAAGTAGTTGCTGTCGTAATAAAAGTCCGGTTTGGCCAGAATCAGCTTTCCGCCGCTGGCCAGGGCCATAAAAATTTCAAGGACAGAGAAGTCAAAAGTGTAGGAAGCATGCTGCAGAAAAATATCCGCCGGTGTGTGGCGATAGGTTTTACCGTCCCAGATGAGTCGGTTGACCAGAGACCGGTGGGACAGCAAGACGCCTTTCGGCTGCCCGGTCGATCCGGAGGTGTAGAGAATGACGGCCGCGCGGCTGTCGGGTATGTCGAGATCGGGAGCTCGTTTGGTGCCGGCGGATATTCGTGCACGGTCTTTTGTTAAACAGACAATTTCCTGTTCGCAGGAGAAATCAATAGGGACGGATTGGTGGGTTAATAATAGTCTGCCGCCCGTATCCTTCAGCAGAAAGTTAATCCGTGCTGCGGGATCTTTTGGATCGAGCGGAACATAAATGGCGCCGCTTTTCAGAGTGCCGAGAATGGCCACCAGCATATCCAATGACCGTTTCAGACATAGACAGACGCAATCCCCGGTTCGGACGCCTTTTCCGCGGAGAAAATTTGCCAGGCGGTTACTCTGTTCCTCCAGCTCACGGTAGGAGATTTCCTCGGCCAGTATTTTTGCGGCCGGGGCATCGGGGTTGCGTTTTACCTGTTTTTCGAAAAGTGTATGTAAATAGATGGTCATGATGGGTGATATTTTTGTAAAAATTCTGTTTCTGTGCGGAAGTCGGTTCGGAATATATGCTTGGGTCAATCATATAAAATGTGGATAAAATTATCAATACCTGAAAGGGTAATTTACAGTTTAAAAAAAACAGGAAGAATGAGAGATTTTGAAATGGTCCTTTTTTTTCCGTCTACTGTTGTTTGCGGGATCATTGGCGAAGGTCTATCTGAAGGGGGCCGGTTTGTAATTGTTTTGATCCGGTTTTAAGAAAACATTTGTGTATAACTTTATATAGGATAAAATAACGATAAAATGTTTTTAATGCAATGGATGAAACAATCTGGTGAAAACGGATATTTTCCCTGATTTCTGGAAAAAAAAGCGCCTTGAAGACCTGAACGAAAAAGAGTGGGAACTGCTTTGTGACCGATGCGGCCGGTGCTGTCTTCACAAGGTTTTGTATGAAGATACCGGAGAGGTTTTTTATACCGATATTGCCTGCCGGTATCTGGACGAAGAGAGCTGCCTTTGTCTGGAATATGCACGGTCTGCCGAGCTTGTTTCCGACTGTCTCAAGTTATGCCCGCGGGATGTTAAGGGATTTTTCTGGCTGCCGGAAACCTGTGCTTACCGTCTGATGGCTGAAGGCCGGGACCTGAAATGGTGGCACCCGCTGAAATCGGGCAGTTTCGATTCTGTGCATAAGGCCGGTATTTCCGTCAGGGGCAAAGTTGTGGCGGAAGGTACCGTGCCGGAAGCAGACATGGAGGACCATATCGTTGACTGGGTGAAATAGCCGTTCCGTGATGATTTTTTTTTGGCGGAGATAAAATAATTATTTATTTTACCGGGTAAACATGTAAAACCACCAGGATCCGTACGTGAATATCCGGGTTGTTTGACAGGACACCAAAGGGAGGTAAATATGGAAAAAGAACTGAACCGGTTTAAAGGGAAAACAGCCGTTGTTACGGGCGCCGGCAGTGGTATCGGGCGGGCGATTGCCGTTCGACTGGCGGAAGAGGGGGCGGATGTCTGCCTGCTGGATGTGAACGAACAGGGTCTGAAAGAAACGGCGGCGGCCGTAACCACTTTCAGCGGAAAGGCGGTGCGGATAAAATGCGACATGTCGGCAATGACGGATATTGCAGCGGCGGTCGATACCCTATTCAGGGAATGCAATGGGGTGGATATCCTGGTTAACGGCGCCGGCGTCGGGGACACCAATGCGGGCTATGACGATTTGACAGCGGACGTCTGGGACAGGGTTTACGGGGTGAATATCAAGGGGCCTTTTTTCCTGATTCAAAAAATAGCCAAGTACATGGCGGACAACGGGGTCAAGGGCCGGATCATTAATATTTCATCTGCTGAAGGCAAGACCAACCGGGCCGGCAGCCTGGCTTATGCCTCTTCCAAGGCCGCGCTGATCAATCTGGGGCAGGGGCTGGCCATTCAGCTGGCGCCCTACGAGATTACTGTCAACACGGTCTGTCCGGGACTGATTGACACGCCGATCTGGCACCGGGGCGACAAGGCGCTGGATTTGCCCGAGGGCAGTACCATAAAAATGGTCGTGGACAGCTCGATCGAGTCCCGGCAGTTAAAACTGATGCGGGTGGGACAGCCCGAGGAGATTGCCGCGGCAGTGGCCTTTCTGGCGTCAAGCGATGCGGCCTATATGACGGGACAGGCCGTTAATGTTTGCGGCGGTCTGGAATTCCACTAAAATGACCGGCGAATGTGTTATTTTTAATTTGGACTTTGATCTTAAAGGCTTTTCTGCCTGAATCATTTACGCCGTCAGGAGCTAGCTTACATATGAGGCTGAAAAGCAGGCTATTCTAGTCCAGTATCAGCCGTTCCCCGGCCGCGGTTGCTTCCTGCAGGCCTTCCGGATCCAGCCGGGCGGATCCTTTCTCATAATAGGCTTCCCAGAAACCGGAACCGGTAATGACCTCAGCCACCTCAACACCGAAATTATTCAGGATGGTTGCCATCTGACTGGCCAGTCCCTTGTAGACCTGCTGGGAAGGCCAGCCCCAGGTGGCCACCACCAGTCCCCGGCGGGGTTTAAACTTTGTGGCTTTCCAGGGATTGGTCAGGGCTTTCAGCCGATCGAAGAAAATCGCGGCCTGGGCGCTTTCCCGTCCGGTGTAGACCGGGAAACCGAAAACAAAGGTATCGCATTCCAGAAAGCGCTGGTAAATATAGGGCATGTCGTCCTGGAGGATACAGCGGGTCTCCAGCTGTTTTTTCTGACAGGCCAGGCAGCCGGTGCAGGGTGACAGGGTTTTGTCATCAAAACAGACCTTTTCAATGGTTGCGCCCTGGTTTTTGGCGCCGGTCAGCACGGCATCCAGAATGCAGTCGGTGTTGCCGCCTTTACGGGACCCGCCGTAAAAAGCAAATACGTCCGTTCCGGCCGGCGTATTGATCTTTTCCGGCGCGGGCCAGCGTGAAATTTTCACCATGGGGTCCTGGTCGTTGACAGCCTGCAGCCCTTTGATCATGGCCATCAGTTTATCCGGAGACCTGAGCCGCAGTGTTGACGGTTCATTCTGGGGATAGCGGTCTTCAAGCGCTTTGATCAGGATATCTTTGCTTATTTCCGAGGTGTTGTCCTTGAGGAGATAATGCTCAACGGACCGGTCGATCTGCTGTTTGTGAAAATCGTGGGTGATTGCCGGGTGCGGTGCCAGAAACATCTGCAGAGTTTCCCGGGCTTCCGGGGTGTAGGTTTTATCGCTCATTATATCAAGTCCCTGATTGATACAGTTCAGTGGTCAAAGGGTTACGGCTTTCGAACAAACGGACTCCGGTTTTGCAATCGAAGTCCGTTTCCATGAAAAATCGCTAGCGCCGGTTATTTTTTTTCCCGTTCATACTTAAACAGGCAAACGCAGTCCCCGGCCGCTTTGGAGGCGATGATGCCGCCTTTCATATTACCGAAGCCCTTTTTGGTGGCCTCCACGTCCATTTCACAGATCACTCTGCAGGGCTTGTCAAATCCGAATTCCTTGGCCAGTTCCATGACCGGACATACTTTCTGGACTTCGATAACCGCATCCATGCCGTCGTTTGAGATATCGATTACTTCCATGTCCATGCCGATCTGTTTATAAAGGGGAATGGCCTGGGAGAAGCCTTCCGCCAGGCTGTTGTTGTCGATGAACCGGCCCATGTTCTGTTTCTGGCGTTCCGGATATCCTTCAAACAGGGTGTCCCATGCCTTTTGTTCGCCCTCTTCATCCATGATTTTTTTGTAGGTTTCAAATTTCTTTCTGAACAATGCCATTGAATCCATTTTGGTCTCCTTGTTTTTGCTTTTGGCCCGTTATTATTGGTAATTATGAAGTATCATTATATTTTGCGCAGGAAAATTGTCAACCAAAAACTGAACCGGGTCATATCGGTATGACGACAGCCTATTTTAAGAAATTTGAGATGTTAAATGTTCCGATAGATATATGGTACGGTCGATTATTTTAATATTCGAAATGATGGAATGCACGCTGTTCTGTAAATGGATGGTTGCCGTTTTGTTCTGTACCGTATGAGATCAGTTTCAGGATTCTTTCCGGTTAATAAAACATATAAAAAA
>Ga0272443_10002004_pt1 | contig 27413 bp, 29 predicted proteins | sample SSMAcet12_FD_193581 | JGI IMG/M metagenome (GOLD analysis project Ga0272443, IMG submission 193581) | Marine sediment archaeal communities from Little Sippewissett salt marsh, Falmouth, MA, United States - SSM-Acet-12 | ecosystem: Environmental > Aquatic > Marine > Wetlands > Sediment ... | reverse complement strand
TCTCCCCCTCTTCCCTACCATCCAAGCGCCCTGACGACTTCCGCCCTGAGCGCGTCGTAGGGCATCGCGCCGGAACCGCGCCAGCGGACAGCGCCCTTGTCGAAAAGCAGCAGGGCGGGAATGCCCTGCACCTGGTAGCGGGCGGCGGCTGCGGGCTGTTTGTCGACATTGATTTTCACGACCGTGAGACGTCCGCTGAACTCTCCGGCGAGCTCTTTGACCGCGGGTGCGATGGAGCGGCAGGGAGCGCACCAGTCGGCGTAGAAATCGACGAATACGGGGCCGGAACTCCCGTTGACAAGCTGTTCGAGTGTTTTGGCCATGGCTGAAAGATGATTACGGATAAAGGTTGATCGAGTCTTCTGCGTTTTACTGAATACTACTGTGAATACATTTCCCCTGGAATTCATTCCCGTAACGGAAGCGAAGGGATTTCACCCCCCTGAAACTTATTGGTTGGGGGGTAAGTTACTTTTCCGTGAACGGCAGGGCACGGCAACGCCCCGTTCGCGAATGTAACTCCTCGATCAATAACCGTAACCCGTTATATTGTCGCACGTCTCCATAACCATATGAATGCTCTGCTCGAAAAACCCAGGAAAGTATACGTCACCCGGACCGTCGAGTTCAATGCCGCGCACCGGCTGTACAACCCGGAATTTTCAGAGGAAAAAAACCTGAAAACCTATGGAAGATGCAGCAACCCTCACGGTCACGGACACAATTACGAACTCGAGATAACCGTCAGCGGCGTGGTGGATCCCGAAACGGGGTTTCTGCTCGATATGAAGGAGCTGAAACAGATACTGGAGCGGGAGGTGATGCAGCGTTTCGACCACAGGCACCTCAATTTCGACGTCGATGAGCTCAGGGATACCGTGCCGAGCACGGAAGTACTGGCCGTGGCGATCTGGGATATCCTGTCGGAAACGTTGCAGCGTCATACAAACCAGGAGCTGAAGCTCCACGAAGTCAAAATCCATGAAACACGAAAAAACTCTGTCAGATACCTTGGAGAATAACGCTCCCGCAACCTATCGGGGATACAGTGTCTGCGACGACGATGACTGCTTCGAACCGGAACTGGAGCAGGAAAACGAGGCCGTCTCGAAAATGTCGGATGCCGTGCTCGGCCTGCTCGAAGGCATCGGGGAGGATCCCGGTCGCGAAGGCCTCCTGAAAACCCCTGAACGGGTCGCCAGGGCCATGCGCTTCCTGACCAGAGGCTACCGTCAGGACCCGGTGGAAATGCTGAAGAAGGCGGTTTTCACCGAATCCTACGATGAAATGGTGCTGGTGAAGGATATCGAACTGTTCTCGATGTGCGAACATCACATGCTGCCGTTCTTCGGAAAGGCTCATGTCGCCTACATTCCCGACGGCAGGATCGTGGGCCTGTCGAAACTCGCCCGGGTGGTCGAGGTGTATGCCCGCCGCCTGCAGGTACAGGAGCGGCTTACCCAGCAGATCCGCGACGTGATCCAGGAGGTACTGAACCCGAGGGGCGTGGGTGTGGTGATAGAAGCCAAGCACATGTGCATGGTGATGCGCGGGGTCGAAAAGCAGAACTCGGTGACGACCACCTCAGCCATGTCGGGGGAATTCCTTTCGTCCCAGTCCACGAGAAGCGAATTCCTGCGGCTGATCCACATGGGCGCATAAGAGGCCCCGGAAAAATCCGGGTCGAAGCGAAGAACGATGTCAGAAAAAAAGAGCGGCTCATTGCGGGGCCGCTCTTACTGTTTCGGAACCGGCGCCCCGATCCATGCTTCCAGCAGGCGCTTCCCTTCGCCGACGGCCTGCAGGAGAAGCTTCCGGACTGCGGGACTGATGCCCTTCCCCATGTCGAGTTCCCTCGGAGGAATACCTACCAGCGCGACGTCCGATGGCACCCTGCCGTGCAGGCGGGCGACGGAAAGCAGTTCGCTGAGCCCCATCTGGTGCGATGACATTTTGCGGTGAATGAATGCGGGAAGCTCCCCGTCCCGATAGACGTACACCTCCTGGTCGTACTCCGCAGGAATGATGGCGTCGAAAATCAGCAGTGCATCGGCGGATTCGATATAATCGAGCAGGTAAATCCCCTGAGTGCCTCCGTCGATAAAGCTGACCGTATCGGGCAGTGACCCGGCGCACTCCTCTTCGAGCCTGCGGACCGCCTCGACGCCGAACCCCTCGTCACCGAAGAGTATGTTGCCGAGGCCGATGACATTGATTTTTTTCATACACGACGATTCGGCGTTTCTTGCGCTATTGCCTGTACGGACGAAAAATTTTTCGCCCCTACGCATTGCCGGCCAACCGCGCAACGCCCGCCACCAGTTCAACGATTCAACAAATCAACAATTCAACATCCCCCCTAATCCAGCGACGGTTCGTCCTCCACCTTGTGCTTGTAGCCCGTGACGATCGACGAGGTCACGCTCGTGCGGTCGACGATATCGTGACGGAACACCGCGTAGAGATGCACGATGACGTAGAACGGGAAGATCCAGGCGGCCGCATGGTGCACCATGTGCAGGTTGTAGCTGCTGCCGAAAAGAGGAATCAGCCACCCGAAAAGCGAATCGGCGAACCCTCCCGGGTTGTTCTCGCCGTACATCGCGATCCCGGTAGCGATCATGAAGAGCGAACCGCAGAAAATGAACACGAAATGCGCGAGTGCCGCCACCGGGTTGTGCCCGACGTAGTTGGGCTCGTCGCTGCGAAGAAACAGATAGGAAGACATCTGCTCCCTGAAGGGCTTGCCCCACCATTTCGGCGACCACGGCCTGAAACCGCCGAAGCGTGCATACCTGTCGCCGCCGAAAAGGGCCCAGTACATGCGGTAGAGAAAGTTGGCAACGAAAATGAACGCCACCGCGAAATGCAGGTATCGGAACCAGGACATCTGGTGGAACCATGTCGCCTCGCCGATCGGCGAATTCAGGTAGGGCTCGGCGATGTAGAAACCCGTGACCAGCAGCAGGACGATGCAGAGGGCGTTTATCCAGTGATAGAGCCTCACCGGCAGGCGCCATACATAGATTTCCTCGATTATTCTGCCCATGATATCCTCCGTTTAAACTATGGTGATCCTCGTTATCTCGTTGCCGTTCATGTCGAAAACGTGCGATGCGCAGGCGAGACAGGGATCGAACGAATGCACGGTCCGAAGAATTTCGAGCGGCTTTTCCGGATCAGCCATCGGCGTACCGCGCAGGGCGGACTCGTAGGCTCCGACCTCGCCCTTGCCGTCACGCGGCGAAGCGTTCCAGGTCGAGGGCACGACGATCTGGTAGTCCTCGATCTTCTCCTCCCTGATGTGAATCCAGTGCCCGAGGGCGCCGCGCGGAGCTTCGGTGTAGCCGAACCCTTTTACGTCCTTCGGCCATCTGGAGGGCTCCCACAGTTCGGTGTTCGCCGTCCTGTAGTCGCCGGTCCTGATGTTGTCGATGAGCTGGTCGTAAAAATGGCGCATGAACCCGGCGGTCTGCTTGCATTCGATACCGCGCGCCGCGGTCCTGCCGAGCGTCGAGAAGAGCGCTTCCGGTCCGACCTCGAGTTTTCCGAGTACGGCGTTGACGGTTTCGGTGATCATGGCGTCGCCCTTGGCGTACTGCAGGAGCACGCGGGCCAGCGGTCCGACCTCCATCGGATTCTCCTTCCAGCGGGGCGTCTTCAGCCAGCTGTATTTCTTGTCGGTGTCGAGGTACTCGAACGGCGGCTTGGGGCCGGTGTATTTCGGATTCGTCTCACCCTCCCAGGGATGCAGTCCCTTGCCGTCGCCGTCGGCGTAGGTATACCAGCTGTGGCTGACCTCCTCGGTCACCTGGTTCATGTCCCTCGGATCCACGTCGTGGATGGTCGAGAGGTCCTTGCCGAGAATAGCGCCGCGCGGCCAGAGCAGCGAGTCCGGATCGTCCAGGCTCCGCTCGGGGAAATCGCCGTAGCAGAGATAGTTGCCGAGACCGCCGCCATAGAGCCAGTCCTTGTAGAAACCCGCGATGGCGATCAGGTCGGGAATGTAGACCTGGTCGATGAACTCGATCGTCCTGTCGATGATCTGCTTCACCATGCTCAGCTGCTCCATATTGATGGCCGTGTCCCTGTTGGGATCGATAGCGCAGGCCATGCCGCCGACGAGATAGTTCGGATGGGGGTTCTTGCCGCCGAACACCGTATGGATCTTGACGATCTCCTTCTGGAACTCGAGCGCTTCGAGATAGTGCGCCACGGCGATGAGGTTGACCTCGGGGGGAAGCTTGTAGGCCGAATGGCCCCAGTACCCGTTCGAAAAAATACCGAGCTGCCCGCTTTCGACGAAGCCGACGAGGCGCTGCTGAAGATCCTTGAAATACCCGACCGAGGACTTCGGCCAGGAGGAAATGGACTGCGCGATGGCCGATGCCTGTTTCGGATCGGCTTTCAGTGCACTGACGACATCGACCCAGTCGAGGGCATGCAGGTGGTAGAAATGCACCAGGTGGTCCTGGGTCTGCTGGGTGGCGTTCATCAGGTTCCTGATGATGCGCGCGTTCGGCGGTATCGCTATGCCGAGGGCGTCCTCTACGCAGCGCACGGAGGCGAGCGCGTGGACCGTCGTGCAGACGCCGCAGATGCGCTCTGCGAAGGCCCAGGCGTCACGTGGATCCCGTCCCTTGAGAATGACCTCGATGCCCCGCCACATGGTGCCGCTGCTGAAGGCGTCCTCGATGACGTTGTTTTCGCCGAGCTTCGCTTCTATGCGCAGATGCCCCTCGATTCTCGGTATCGGGTCTACAACAATCTTTTTTGCCATGATGACTGTCTCCTGTTACTTGTCGTTATCGCTTCCGGCCTTGTTCTTCTTCAACGCGGTCACCGCCGCATGGGCTGCCGCGCCAGCCGCCGCCGCGCCCACGGCCACGGCGCCGATCTTGTCGGCATTGCTGTCGGTTCCAAGGAACGACACGTCGGCGAGCCTGGTGTAGAACGGACCGTCGTCCCAGTAGCCGGGAGCCGCGCAGCCGAAGCACGGGTGGCCCGAACCGATCGGGAAACTGACCCCGTCGTTCCATTCGGTCTTGGAACAGGCGTTGTAGGTCGTCGGCCCCTTGCAACCCATCTTGTAGAGGCACCATCCCTTGCGGGTGGCCTCGTCGTCGAAATCCCTGACGAACATGCCCGCGTCGTAGAAGGCCCTGCGATAGCATTTGTCGTGAATGCGCGTACCGTAGAAGGCTTTCGGCCGCTTCATGCGATCGAGATCGGGAAGCTTCCCGAAGGTATGGAAATGGGTGATGACGCCCGTCATGACTTCCGCGATGGGCGGACAGCCGGGCACGTTTACCAGCGGCTTGTCCTTGACAATCTCCGAAATCGGCACGGCGCCGGTCGGATTGGGATCGGCGTTCTGGACACATCCGAAGCTCGCGCAGGCGCCCCACGCGATGACCGCTGCCGCATCGGCGGCTGTTTCGACCAGCATGTTCTTGTAGGAATCACCGGCGACAAGACAGTAAACGCCATCGTCCTTCATCGGCACGTTACCCTCGCAGGCGAGAATGTACTGCCCCTTGTAGTCTTTCATGATCTTGCGCCGCACTTCCTCGAGCTGATGACCGGCCGCGGCGCTCAGCGTATCGTCGTAGTCCAGGGAGATCATGTTGAAGACGATGTCGCCCATCGCCGGATGGGAAGAACGGATGAAGGATTCGGTGCAACAGGTACATTCGAGGCCGTGGAGCCAGATGACCGGGGTCCTCGGCTTTGTTTCCATCGCATGGATGATTTTCGGAAGGAAGGAAGGCGCGAGGCCGAGCGATACGGAGGTAAAGCTGCAGAACTTGAGAAAGTCCCTGCGGCTCAACCCCCTCGATCTGAAAACGTCTGCGTAAGTCTGCTTCTTGTCCATTACTGGCTCCTGCTTTTCCGGACAGCAGGACGCAAGGACACCGCGGCCCGGGATGTTAGGATGATTTCAGGGGAGAGTGTTCAACATGCAAAGAACGTCATTAGATTAATTTAACAATTGTTGATAAATTATCCGCGCCCCGCATGGATAAAATCCCTGAAAAGACGGGAAAACTGAAAAATCCACGGGCAACAGAACGCTATACCTGAGTATTTCAGGAGAGGAGTACGGGAAACAAAAAACCCGGCCTGCAGGAAGAGGCCGGGTTTTCGGTTTTCAATGCACGGAAAACTCAGTACAGCTGGTTGCCGAAAATCCGGATTGCGTAATGCGCGAAATCGGAAAGCGGCGTGAAGAAGATGCCGAAGTAGAGCGTGAGCAGCATCAGGCCCGCGGTCACGATCTGCGGCAGCACACCCGCCCTGATGGTATCGGGCAAGGGCTGATCCGACTCACGAAGGTACATGTTGAGGGGAATCAGCATGTAGTAGTAGAGCGAGATCACGCTGGTCAGGATGCCGACGAGAGCCAGCCACAAAAAGACCGAACCTTTCGCCAGCAGGGCGGAAAAGATCATGAGCTTGCCGATGAAACCGACGGTCGGGGGAAGGCCGACCAGCGAGATCAGGAAAACGGTCATGGCCGCGCCGGCCAGCGGCATTCTCCTGCCCAGGCCGCGATAGTCCTCGATATTCTCACTGCCGGTCTTGTTGGCGATGATGACCGCGACGAGAAAGGCTCCGAAGTTCATGAGAAGATAGGAGATCATGTAAAACAGTGTCGCCTGGGTGCCGAGTTCGTCCATGACGATGATACCGAGCAGGATGTAGCCCGCATGGGCGATCGAGGAATAGGCGAGCAGCCTCTTGACGTTCGTCTGCCAGAGCGCGACGATGTTGCCGTAGATCATCGATGCGACCGAAAGGATCATGAGCAGGAGGAGCCATTCGGAACCGGGCGTCAGGGGCGCCGCGTCGGCGCCGTGCGGAACGGCGACATAGAAGAAACGGATCAGCAGCGCGAAACCCGCCGCCTTGGATGCCACGGAAAGAAACGCCGTGACCGGAATGGGCGCGCCCTCGTAGACGTCGGGGCTCCAGAAATGGAAGGGCACGGCGCCGACCTTGTAACCGATACCGGCGAGGATCATGATCGAGGCGACCATGAGGGTCAGGGGATCGTAGCCCCTCTCACCAAGCACCCGGCTGATCTCGACGATGTTGGTTTCACCGGTCAGGCCATAGAGAATCGAAAAACCGTAGATCATCAGCCCCGACGAGACCGCCCCGTAAATCAGGTATTTCAGGGCTCCTTCCGTGGAACGGCGCTCCCGCTTGAGATAGCCGGTAAGCACGTAGGCGGAAAGACTGACCAGCTCCATCGAGAGGAAGATCATCAGAAGATCGGTCGAAGAGGCCATCATGACCATGCCGATGACCATGCCGATCACCAGTGCGTAATATTCCCCGAGTCCCGAGGTGCGGCTGTTGAGTTCATCGGAAGCCATGGAAATCAGCACCGCGAGGATGCCTGAAAGCACGAAGAAGTATTTGAAGAAGAGAGCGAACTCGTCGATGACGTACATGCCGAAGAAAATCTCCCTGCCGGTCATGGCGTGCTGCTGCCAGATGAAGTAGAGGCTGGCGGCGAGACCTGCGAGCGATGTCAGGGACAGCAGGTGATGTTTCTTCGGCCTGAACACCAGATCGACCAGAATGACCACGAGGAAGAGCGCGGAGAGAAATATCTCCGGGAGATAGTACAGCGCGCTCGACTTGAGGGTGGTGATGACATTCTGTATTTCAGCACCGGATGGTAGCTCGTACATATGCTTCTTTTCTATCGTTTAGTCTTGTAACGGCTTTTTTCTGCCCCCTGCATCAGTTGACGACGGCCGAAGCGGTCATGACCACCGGAGAGAGTACCTCGACAAGCTGGTTGATGCTCGTGGTGATGAGACCGAGCACCGGCATCGGATAGATGCCGAGAACGATCACGATCACGGCAAGCGGCGTGAGCATGAGCAGTTCCCTGGCGTCGAGATCGTTCTTGCCGCTCCAGTCGTGGAAGTGAATATGCTCGTGACCGTCGCCGTCTTTCTGCAGCTCGTAGACGGCGTCGGGATTCCTCTTGCCGAGAAACATCCGCTGCAGCGACCAGAGGAGATAGGCAGCGCCCAACACGATACCGAGCACGGAAACGATGGCGATGTTACGGGTGATCCCGGAACTGAAGGCCCCTACGAAAACGAAGGCTTCGGAAATGAAGCCGCTGAGACCCGGCAGGCCGAGCGAGGCGAACCACGCGACCGTCACGACGCCTGCATAGACCGGCATGTAGCTCGCAAGGCCGCCGAACTTATCGATCTGGCGGGTATGGGCGCGGTCGTAGATGACACCGACCAGGAGGAAGAGCATGGCCGTGATGGTGCCGTGGTTGAACATCTGGTAGAGCGCGCCGGTCATGCCCTCGCTGTTGCCGGCCGCGAGGCCGAGCAGCACATAGCCCATGTGGCTGATTGACGAGTAGGCGACCAGTTTCTTGAGGTCGGACTGCGCAAGGGCGCAGAAGGCTCCGTAAATGATATTGATCGCGCCGAAAATGCCGATCACGTAGAGCGAGGCCTGGAACACTTCGGGAAAGAACGGGAAATTGATCCTCATCATGCCGTAGGTGCCGAGCTTCAAGAGGACGCCGGCAAGGATGACGGAGATGGGCGTCGGCGCCTCGACGTGCGCGTCTGGAAGCCATGTATGGAACGGAAACATAGGCACCTTGATGGCAAACCCGATAAAGAGCACGATGAAGGCCGCATAGCGCCATACGACGTTTTCAGGACCGAGGATGGCGTCGGCAATGTAGTTCTCCTGACTGGCCATGGCGACGAGGCTGAAGGTGTGGTTGCCGGTCACGGGGTCGATGACGCTGAAGTAGAGACCGATCATGACCAGGAGCATGAACACCGAACCGAACAGCGTGTAGAGAAAGAACTTGATGGCCGCGTATTCCCTGTTGGGGCCGCCCCAGATGCCGATAAGGAAGTACATCGGAAGGAGCATCAGCTCCCAGAAAACGTAGAACAGGAAAAAGTCGAGGGCGACGAAGCAGCCCATCATCGCCGTGCTGAGAATATTGAACAGGATGAAGTAGCCCTTGACCTGTTTTCTGATGGTCCAGCTCGAAAGCACGGCGATGATCGAGATCAGGGCCGTCAGGAGCACCATGGTGATCGAAAGGCCGTCCACGCCGAGAAAGTATTCGATGTTGAGAGAACCGAAAGTGCCGAGGTCGAGCGAGATCCACGGAAGGCGTTCGATAAGCTGGAACGAACCTTCGGGTGAACCGTCGGCCGAAGCGATGATCCCCGCCAGGGTCGGGTCGTAGACCTGCCAGATGAGCACGGCGAGCACGCCCTGGCCGAGGGCGGCGAGAAGGGTGACAAGCCGGATAATCTGCTTTTGCGATGACGGCACCGCCAGGATGATCAGGGCGGCCACGATAGGCAGAAAGACAATTAAACTCAGCATCTTCAGTTATCTGTTGGTTTCGGTGTAAAAATAAACAGGGCTTCCTTCAGGCTATGACAGCAGTTGTATGAAATAGTAGAGAACATATCCCGTAACCGCGAGCAGCGCCATGACGACATAGGTCTGAACCTTGCCCGTCTGGAACTTCTTCAGGCCGGCGCCTGTGGTCTGGACGAAAAAGGCCGTGAAATTCACCAGGCCGTCGACCACGTAGCGGTCGATGTTCCCGCTGGCGGTGCCGAGCCTGCGGACCATGGAGCCAAAGCCGTTGACGATGCCGTCGACGATATTGCTGTCGAACCAGGCGAGTATCTTCGAAATGAGCAGCGAACCCCTGATGAAGGTCGCGTCGTATATCTCGTCCCAGTACCATTTGTTGAACGAATAGAGATAGAGAGGCCTGATGCGCTGCGCGGTCTTCTCGGGGTCGATGAACCTGAACGCATAGACGATGAGGGCGAGACCGATGCCGAGCGCGACCATGATGCTCGAATACATGATGGCCCTGTCGTGCGCAGCGTGTGACTCGTGACTGATGGCCGCCTGGCGGGGATCGTCGTAGACCGGCCCGTGATGCTCGCCTTCTCCTGCCTCGTGCCCGGCGGCATGGGTATCGGAGGCATCGTGACCATCCGCCGCATGGGTAAGCCCGGCATGCTCATCATCCGCATGCTCCACTGCGGCGAGCGCAGCCCCTCCACCGACGGGAGCCGCGATGGCCTCGCCGTGATGCGCGGAGGCTTCCGCCGGAGCAGCGGCCGAAGGGACGGCCGTCGCCGGTGTCTGGACAAGGTGCATGAACCATCCCTTGCCGCCGTCGAGCGGATCGGGAGAATAGACGGCAAAAACCGAGAGCGTAGCAAGAACGACAAGGGGCAGCCGCATGTTCCAGGCGACTTCGTGCACCTCGTGATGGCCGTGATGGTCGTCATGGCCGTGGCCGTCGTCATGGTGCTCTGCGGCGGGCTTGAGATGGGTGCGGCTTTCGCCGAAGAAGACCAGCCAGATCTGTCGACCCATGTAGAACGCCGTGAGCATGGCGGAAAAGAATCCGAGCGCCGGTATCAGGTAATAGATACCGCCGCCCTCGACTTCGGCGAAACCGAGCGCGCCGGCGAGAATGGCGTCCTTGCTCATGAAACCGCTGGTAAGCGGCAGGCCCGCGAGCGCCAGCGTGGCCAGCGTGAAGGTCGCGAATGTCCAGGGCATCTTTTTCCACAGCCCGCCCATCCAGCGCATGTCCTGCTCGTGATGCATGGCGTGGATGATCGCGCCGGAGCCGAGGAAGAGACAGGCCTTGAAGAAGGCGTGGGTCAGCAGATGAAAGAGCGCGGCGGAGTATGCTCCGACTCCGAGGCCGAGCACCATGTAGCCGAGCTGGGAAACCGTCGAATAGGCGAGCACGCGTTTGATGTCGTGCTGGGTGATGGCGATGGTGGCCGCCATGAAAGCCGTGATCGCGCCGATGAAGGCTATGACGTGCAGCGCGTCGGGTGTCAGGATGACGAATATTCTGCCGACGAAGTAGACGCCCGCCGCGACCATGGTGGCCGCGTGGATGAGCGCGGAAACAGGCGTGGGGCCTTCCATGGCGTCCGGCAGCCAGACATGCAGCGGGAACTGGGCGGACTTGCCCACGCAGCCCATGAAAAGCAGCACGCCCGCGGCCGTCAGCCAGGCCTGCGACATGTGGAATTCACCGTTTTTTATGTGATCGTAGATCTCCTGGTAGCCGAACGTATGGAACTGCGAATAGAGGATCAGGATGCCGAGCCACATGCCGATATCGCCCACGCGGTTGGTGAGAAAGGCTTTTTTCTGCGCGTCCGCCGCGCTGTCCTTTTCGAAATAGAATCCGATCAGGAGATAGGATGACAGACCGACGAGTTCCCAGAAAATGTAGATGGCGAACAGGTTGTCCGAAAGCACGATGCCCAGCATCGAGAAGGTGAAGATACCGAGATAGGCGAAAAAGCGCCCGTAATACCGCTCGCCCGACATGTAGCCGGTCGAATAGAGATGGACCAGGAAACTGATAAGCGTGACCATGGCGAGCATGATGGCCGTCAGGTTGTCGATCATGATGCCCATCCTGATCTCCAGCGGTCCGACTCCCGGCACGTCTCCGAAATCGATCCAGGTGAAGTCCCATGCCAGCCTGAAGGACGGATCGTAGTGCAGCACGATGACGTTCCAGAAGATCCAGGCCGAAAGCGCAAATGTCGTACCGAGAATGCCTACCCCGATGAAGTCGCCCCCGCGCGGCAGCCGTTTGTTGAAAAAGATCAACACGACGAATGAAAGCAGCGGAAGCAGCAGTACGATGACTGATAGCTGGATGAGACTGTGCATATCTTATTGCTCTTTACAGAAATAGTGTATCGGAATTCCCAAACGGTCAACCGCGCCGCACCGGGGCTTGCAGGCCCTTTTCAGGTGGAGCGCGTTCAGGCTCACTCCTTCATGGAGTCCACGCTGGACAGGTCCACCGTGTTGAACGTCTTGTAGATGTTTATCACGATCGCCAGCGCGATGGCCGCCTCGGCGGCCGCCAGCACGATAACGAAAAGGCTGAACATGACCCCTTCCATGCCGCCGTTGTATTTCGAGAACGCCAGCAGGTTGATGTTGGCGGCGTTGAGGATCAGCTCGACGCCCATCAGCACGACAATGGCGTTCTTGCGCGTCACGATGGCGAACAGGCCGAAACCGAAAAGAATCGCCGAAATGACCAGGTAGTGATCGAGCCCTATGGTATTGAGAAACTCCATGGTTGCGGTGTCTGCTTATTGTTCATTTTTTTCCGCCTTGTCGAACCTGGCGAGAAACGCCGCGCCTATAAGGGCGAGCAGCAGCAGGATCGAGGCCATTTCAAACGGAAGCACGTAACGGGACATGGTTTCGAACCCGATCCTTTCGACGACGCTTCCCTGGAGCTGGTCTGCCGAGACGAGCCAGTCGGCCCGCTGGACGAAAACATGGATCAGACCGCCGACGGTCGCGACGAGGATCAGGAGGCCTGGCACGATATTGAGCACATCGGTCTTGAGGTCGGTCATCATGATCTTGTTGGTGAACATGACCCCGAAAAGAAGCAGCACCAGGATGCCGCCCACGTAGACGACGATCTGCGTCACGGCGATGAAGTCGGCGCTCAGGAAGACGTAGAGCGCGGCGACCCCGAAAAAGGTGAAGAGCAGCGAGAACGCCGAATAGATGACGTTACGCGAAAACACCACGAAGGCTGCCGAAAACACCGTTATCGCGGCGAAGAGGTAGAAAATTACGGTATAGGTCGTATTCGTCATGTCTTGGAACGCATTAATGTTTCAGCTCAGCCTTCACTTTCGCCCTCGGCGGATTCGGGAGCCGGCTTGGGCTTCGGCTTGGGTTTGGGCTTTGGAGCCGGTGCGGCGGCCTTTTCCTCCGCCAGCTTCTTCTTCTTGGCTTCAGCCTCGAGTTTCGTGAGATTGCCGAAATGATAGATCAGGTTGTCACGGCTGAACTCGCTGAAGTCGCTCACCTGCGTGTGGTAGAGGCACTCGGTGGGACAGACCGCCGAGCAGATGCCGCAGGTCATGCATTTGGCGATATCGATATCGAACACCGGCACCCAGAACCGTTTCTGCTGACCGCCGGAGGTCTTGCCGCATACGGCCAGGTCGTCCTTGGTGACCTTGATGGTCTCGATCGTGATGCACTCTATCGGGCACGCTCTTGCGCACTGGTTGCAGCCGATGCAGTCGTCGATCTCGTTGTAGAGACGGTAGCGGCCGATTTCCGGCGTGGGAATTGCCTCCCTCGGGTACTGCAGCGTCACGAGCCCGTCCACCTGGCTGAAGTAGTTCCCGTCGTCGATCCCGGCGTCGCCCTTGCGTTTTACGGCGTTCAAAAAGTGGCGGAGCGTGATGCCCATCCCGGTGAGGATGGTTGTTACACCGCTTTTTATATCCCTGAAATACTCACTCATGATTCAACGGTTGCTGTTTGTCCTACTTGACGTAAATCTCCCATACGGCGGTCAGCACGAAGGCGAGGAACGCGAACGGGGTCAGTACCTTCCAGCAGAGATACATCAGCTGGTCAACCCTCAGCCTGGGGAGCGTCCAGCGGAGCCACATCTGGATAAAAATGAAGAAGAAGCCCTTCATGACGATCCAGAAAGCACCCCAGACGGGACCGCTCGTCCAGTCGTTGAGCGCGACGGAGCCGATATTCGGCAGAGGTGAAGCCCAGCCGCCGAGAAAGACGACCGAGATGATCGCCGATACCATGAACATGCTGCCGTATTCGGCAAGGAAGATCACGGCGAATTTCATGCCGGTGTATTCGGTGAAATAACCGGCCACCAGCTCGGACTCGGCTTCGGGAATATCGAAAGGCGCACGGTTTGTTTCGGCGAGCGAGGCGATGAAATAGATCAGGAACGGAAGCCAGGCGATGGGATTCTGGAAGAGAAAGTAATGCACGAACCCGTATTCTCCCTGCTGCAGCATGGTGATCTGCTGCATGCTGAGGGTGCCGGCCATCATCGCGCCGCACAGTATGGCGATGGCCGCCGGGATCTCATAGCTGACGATCTGGGCAACGCTGCGGATGGCGCCGTAGAGCGCCCACTTGTTGTTCGAGCCCCATCCCGCGGCGAGAATGCCGACAACCTCGAGGGCGACGATTCCGATGGCATAGAACAGACCGACGTTCAGGTCCGCGCCGATGAAGGCCGGCCCGAACGGCAGCACTGCGAAGGCCAGGAAGGAACCGACGAAAAGCACGCCCGGACCGATGACGAACAGGAACTTGTCCGCATCCTTGTTGACGATATCCTCTTTCTGCAGGAGCTTGAGGATATCGGCGAGGGTCTGCAGGATACCCCACTTGCCGACCTCCATCGGGCCCAGGCGGTCCTGCATGAAAGCCGAGATTTTCCGTTCACCGTAGACACCGTAGGTGAGGGCATAGAGCGCTATGAACACCAGGGGAATCGCGGCGATGATCACGAGGCCCAGAGGAAGCCCGGCAGGGTTGAAACCGGACAGAGCGTCCGACCAGGCGTTGAGACTTGTACTCATGACGAAAGGAAAAGAGTTTGGCAGAAGTGCTCCGGCGCTCATCGGTCCACCTCCCCGAGCACGATGTCGATGCTGCCTATGATGGCCACGAGATCGGGAATAAGCTGACCCTGCGAAAGCTCCTTCATGGCGGAAAGATTGACGAAGCAGGACGAGCGGGCCTTGCAGCGGACAGGTTTCGTGGATTTTCCGTCGCTCTGGATGTAGAAGCCGAGCTCGCCCCTTGGATTTTCGGCGCGTCCGTAGACTTCGCCCTCCCTCGGGCGGATGCGTTTGGGAATCGCGGCCCTCGGGTCGAAGCCTTCCGGTGAAGGCATCCTGTCGAGGCACTGCTCGATGATGTTGAGGCTTTCCTCCATTTCCATGGCCCTTACCAGATGCCTCGAAAGGCTGTCGCCGATATCGGAGAACCGGCCGTCCGGCACACACACCCTGAAATCGAGTTCGGGGTAGATCGAGTAGCCGTCCACCCTGCGAAGATCCCACTCGACGCCCGAACCGCGCAGCATCGGGCCCGACCAGCCGTAGTTGATGGCCACGTCCGCGGGCATCATGCCGATCCCCCTGGTCCTCTTGACGAAAATCTCGTTCTCGGTCAGCAGTTTCTGCAGCTCGACCGCCTTGGGCCTGAAATAGTTCACGAACTCGGCCGTCCGCTCCACGAAACCCCTGGGAAAATCGTATGCGACGCCGCCGATGAGAATGTAGTTGTAGAGCATCCTCGCCCCGGACGTCCATTCGAGCAGGCTCATGATATGCTCGCGGTCACGGAAACAGAACAGGAACGGGGTGAAAGCGCCGAGGTCGATGGCGTAGGTTCCTATGGCGACAAGATGCGAGGCGATCCTGTTGAGTTCCGCCACGATGACCCTGAGAAACTCCACTCGGCGGGGAATCTCGATGTCCAGAAGCTTTTCCACGGCGATCGCGTAGGCGAAATCGCTGTTCATGGCAGCGAGGTAGTCCATCCGGTCGACGTAGGGAACGATACCCGGATAGTCGGTCATTTCGGCATGCTTCTCGAAACAGCGGTGCAGGTATCCGAGATAGGGTTCGGCCTCGATGACCACCTCGCCGTCCGTTCGGCATTCCAGCCTGAGCACACCGTGCGTCGAAGGGTGCTGCGGCCCCATGTTGAGAATCATCTCCTCGCTGGAGAGGTCCTTCTCTATGACGATCCGGTTCTCCCCGTCGGGAGTGACCCTGACCGATGCCTGTTCAACCTTTCCCAACTCCTGCATACGTGTGGAAGCGTTTACTCCGTTGATCGAAATTCCTAATACGGCACCTTGATACCGTGGTAGTTTTCCTGTACCTGGTAATCCTTGCGCAGGGGAAACCCTTCCCAGTCCTCGGGACAGAGGATCCTTCTCATGTCCTGATGACCGCTGAAGGTCATGCCGAACATGTCGTAAGCCTCGCGTTCGTGCCAGTCCGCGGTTTTCCATACCCTGGAAACCGACGGAATGACGCCCCCTTCACGATCGCATTTCACCTTGACGGCGATGGTGTAGCCGTGTTCCCCGAGCGATTCGAGGTTGCAGACGATCCCCAGTTTCCCCTCTTCGGGATAATCAACGCCGGACAGGCAGGCCATGTAATTGAACCGCAGTTTCGGATTGTCCCGCATGAAGAGCGCGATATCGAGCCACAGCTCCGGCCGGGTGACCTCGAAAAACGGCATGGTGGGATTTTCGTCGAGCGGCGAAACAGCATCGCCGAACTTTTCGCTGATCACGGACCAGACGACCCTGGCCTTTTCGACCGCGGGCGAAATCACGGGTGGGTGTTCCTGGTGTTCTGACATGTACCGTTATCTTTTACAAATAATCTATGAAGCCTTGGCGCCTTTACGGGCCTCTTCGATCAGGCGGCCCGGATCGACGCTTTTCTCCTCGAGTTTCTTCAGCGCTTCGGCGCGGGAAAGACCGATCTGCTCCATGCGGATCAGCTCCTGCACCTTCATGAGACCGCCGATGAGCGCTTCCGGACGCGGAGGACAGCCCGGAACGTAAACATCGACCGGAATGACGCGATCGACACCCTTCAGCACATGATAGCCATGCTGCCAGTAGGGCCCGCCGCAGTTCGAACAGCTTCCCATGGAAAGGACATACCTCGGCTCCGGCATCTGCTCGTAAAGCCTGACGACCCTCTCGGCCATCTTCATGGTAACCGTGCCGGCCACAATCATCAGATCCGACTGTCTCGGAGACGAACGGGGAAAAATGCCGAATCGCTCGAGATCGTAGTTGGAGGCGTTGGTGGCCATCATCTCGATAGCGCAGCAAGCGAGACCGAAGCCCATCGGCCAGAGCGACGAAAGGCGCGCCCAGTTCATGACGTTGTCGACCGATGTCACCAGCACGTTATGCTTCGTGATCCTGGCGTCAAGTAAACCCATACCTGCAGAAAATTTTTTGTTGACCTTTCGAGCCGGCTACGACTCCCTGTCCCCCACCACCGGCATTTTCGGAATGTTCGGCTTCGGGCGCACCCAGTCCAGATCGCCCTTGACCCAGGCATAGACGAGGCCGAGCACGAGAATGCCCGCGAACACAAGCGCCTCGATCAGCGCGAACTCGCCGAGCTGCTTGAATACCGTCGCCCAGGGGAAGAGAAAGACGACCTCCACATCGAAAATGATGAAGATCAGCGCAACGACGTAAAAACGGATATTGAATTTCACCCATGCCGAACCGACGGCCTCCTCGCCGCACTCGTAGATGGCGAGCTTTTCGGGGTTGGGTCTGCTTGGGCGCAAGAGGCGGGCTGTCAGATAGCCTCCGACAACGAAAATGATACCGAGAAGAAGAAAGACGAAAACGGTGCCGAACTCACTCAACGTTTGGTCCATAAGAGTATTTTTGACGTTGAAATCTCAGACTCATGGCGATTTTTTTTCAGAGCTTGCGACAAGTGCGCCCAATATAAAAAAATCCGGCATCGAAACCATAAAAATTCATTCATCCGACGCGGCTCCCCTTATCGGACAAGCCTAAAAAAGTCTAAATAAATAAGGAAAAACAAAATAAAAACCGAATAAAGAAAGGATTTTCAGTCACTACCGAAAACCTTTTCAGCAAGCAGGGAAAGATAGCGGAGAGCAAGAAAAATTAACAATAGTGAAATCGACGCGACCAAAGCGTGAATCAGCCACTCGAACGGCAAAAAAACCGCCAGGGCCTTGCCGAGGGTGGCGGAGGCGAGAAGCCAGACGATCGGAAGCCAGGCGATGGCGAAAACCGCCTGCAGGGCGATCTTCATGTAGCGCTTTCTTTTCGTGCGTTCAACCATTGTCGCTGAAGAACAGCCCGCCGATCTGGCCGGCGAGTGATGGATCGAGCGTTTTGAGTATCTCGTACTCGTTTCTCAGCCCGCGCAGGTCGCCCATGGCGAGATGGTACATCGCCATCTTGCAGTGGGGATCGGCGCCTTCGGGTTCGAGCTCGAGAGCTTTTTCGATCATGGCCCTGGCCGTGTCGTATTCTCCGAGATCGAGATGGACATCACCGAGCAGGCAGTATGCATCGACATATGCGGGATCGACGGCAAGAGCCCTTCCAAGCGTTTTCAGGGCCAGCTCCTCCCTGCCCATCGTAAGCTGCACGAAACCGAGATTCTTGTAAGCGGGAAGAAAACCCCTGTCCAGGGCGACCGCTCGCAGAAAATCCCTGGCGGCTTCACGGTAGTTGCCGCTCGACATGTTGGCCACTCCCCTGGAATAGTAGGTATCGGCGTCGCCTCCTCTTTCAGCCAGGAGCCCGTCGAGGATCTCGACCGCGCGCGTGTAGCGACCGTTCGCGATGCAGTCAAGGGCGAGTTCGTAGCTTTCCGGCCCGGAGTCGCGTCCCCCGGCCCCGGGCGTTTCAGGAAATTCTCTGTCCTGCATGTCCAATTTCAACCTGTTTTTTGGGTCCCGAAACTCTCGAACGCCTCCTGGATTCCATCGAGCGACTTCGCTTCATCGACGATACGCGATGCAAGCCACCGGGCGAAAGGAGGAAAACCGTTCACGCAGCGAATATACTGCTTGTAACGGAAAGATGATTTCTCCAGAAGCTTGCGGGCTTCGTACTCGGTTTCGCTGTTATCGGCGAAAAAGCCGTAGGGAAACATCACCACACTGTCGTACCCTTCCGCCTCGAATTCCCGGAAAGCCTTTTCGACGGTTTCCGATGTCCACTCCCCTCCGGTCGAATGGTTCATGCATCCCTGGTGAATACCGTCGAAAACGTTACGGGGATCGTCCATGATACGTTTTTTCATCATGTCGAAAAATTCACCGGTCTCGTTGAGGCCGGTGAATACCTTGGGAGGATTCCCCGCACGGTCACGCACGAGAGTGCCGTGAATGACCAGCACGAGGCCGGTTCTCGCGCCCTTGCGGACATAGGACAGGTCCACGTTCCTGAAAAGATAATCGACATAGATCCGGTGCAGCTCGGGGTCCTGCCACAGCTTGTTGAGCAGACGGACCTGCTGATAGCGTGTGTTTCCGTACACATCGAAAACGATCTGGCAGGCGACGCCGCAGGAAAAAGCCGATTCTACGGGTATCATGGGAACGACGATCACGCCGTCGCAAGGACCTTCGAGATCCCGCAGCGTATCCTCCAGATAGGGCGGCACGAAATAGTAGGCTTCGTGGACCGAAAGTCCCGGCGCCTCCGGATGCCGTTCACGGTATTGCGCAAGAGCCTCGCCGATCATCGCGGTCTGCCGGCGGTTGGTCGCGACGAGCGTCGATTCGTAATTGTTGAGACGCCAGTTGATGTAATGACGGGTCGACCGGTAGTCGGCGACGAGATAGATGAGCAGTTTGGGGACCTTGACGATCTGGCTGGTAATGACCTTGACGATACGCCTCGTACTTGGCCAGAGATTGCGCAGCGTCAGCTTCTCGACCTCTCCGTACGTTACGATGACGACGGCATAGTTCTTCTTCACAATCCCATCCACCACTTTAGTTCGGCGTAGATGGCGAGGAATCCGATAACCGCTCCCACCAGCGTCTGCATGAAGGTATGCGCCTTCAGATACATCCTCGACCACATAAGCACCGGCACCAGCAGCAGCAGCCAGAAAGCCACCGTCCCGAACTGAATGAAGACAAGCGCTATGGAAGATGCCAGCGTCAAAAGGTGTATGCTGATCTTCCACTGCAGCGTAATCAGGAGAATCAGCACCGTATTCACAGCATTAAACAGCAGAATTCCCGTAAAAATTCGCGGCGCGTCGAGCTGCTGCATGACTTCGTACCCCAGAAGGTTGACGCCTACCATGACGAGCAGCGGCAGAAAACGCTGTTCGCGGAAGGTTATGTTGTAGTCCGATACCTTGCCGATCTTTTTCAGGCCGTAGACCAGAAGCATGGGCACGATGGTGCTGGCAAGAAAGAGCACCGCCAGGTACCTGAAACGCGCCGGGTCGCCGGTGAAACCGTAGAGGATGATGACGAGGTATGCCGCTGGAGCGACGACGATGGGACTGATAACCCAGGATATCAGGGAAGCGAGACGTTGAAGCGGCATGAATACAGAACCGGACGCATGCAAGAGAGGGTGTAAACCCGCGAATTTTATATCTTGCAAGATAGTTCTTATAACAGAAAAAACCACTATATTCTCTGTTCATTTTCACTTGCGAGAGTGGTGAAATTGGTATACACGCTAGTCTTAGGAACTAGTGCCGCAAGGCGTAAGGGTTCGAGTCCCTTCTCTCGCACGCTGCGAAAAGGCCTCGAAAAACCGTAGCGGACGTTTCGAGATTTTTCCTTGCCAAAGTGGCGGAATTGGTAGACGCGCTGGACTCAAAATCCAGTGGGTGCAAACCCGTGTGGGTTCGAGTCCCACCTTTGGTACCATCCTCGAAAAAAAACGCTTCACCATGAGGAAAATGTACTCGCCGTGGAGGGAGGCCTACATGGAATCCTTCAAGGAGGCGAAAAAACACGACACCAGGGGAAAATCCATCTTCGCGGACATCCCTCCGGAGGAAGACGAGGAACGCTACGTGCTGCACCGTGCGGAGAGGTGCTTCGTCATCATGAACCTCTACCCTTACAACTGCGGCCATCTCATGGTCATCCCCTACCGCCAGACGCCCGAGTTCAGCGATCTCGACGACGAAACGAAGCTCGAAGTCATGCACCTCACGGACCTCTGCATGGAAGCCCTCCGGCGGACCATCAGGCCCCACGGCTTCAATTTCGGCGCCAATCTCGGCAAGGTGGCCGGCGGCAGCGTCGATTCCCACATCCATTTCCACATTGTCCCACGCTGGGAGGGAGACACGAATTTCATGCCGGTCGTCGGAGACACGAAAGTGCTCAGCAACGACATGCGCAGACTCTACCTGCAGCTCAGGGAAACCATCGGCGCCATTCTGCGGGAAAAGGAAACGTAAGGCCGCCGGTCATGGAAACGGCGCCCTGCCCCATAAACGGCGCGTACGATGCATCGCCGTTCATGAACCTGCCGGACCGGTTCGCACCTGCCGGAGCGTCGGAATGGCAGCTTGTCCGCGACAGTGCATCAGGCATGATCTATCTCTCTCCCAGGCCGGATGAAAAGGAAATGCCTCTCCATTACCCCGAATCAGGCTACGACCCGCACCGTTCGGCAGTCACAACCAAAACCCTGCGGGACAGCCTCTACCTTTCGCTGCGCCGCCTTTCCCTGGCATGGAAAGCCTCCCTGATCGAGCGGGGCGGCACTCCCCTCTCGCCCGCTTCGGGCATGCTTGAAATCGGCTGTTCGGACGGCGGACTGCTGAACACGCTCATGAAAAGGAACGGCATCGTCGCCGCGAACTGCCGGGGATACGAGAAAGACAGCCGCTCGGCGAACCTGGCGAAAGAGCGTTTCGGACTCGATATAGAGACCGCCGACATCTGCGACACCCCTCCCTCCGGAACCTTCGACCGCATCATCCTCTGGCACTCGCTCGAACACCTCCACCGGCTGAACGAAACACTGGAAATAGCCTCACACGCTCTCGCGCCGGGCGGCGCCATGGTCGTCGCACTGCCGAACGCGGCCGGTCTCGACGCGACCCTCTACGGCAAAAACTGGGTCGCCTGGGACGCACCCCGGCACCTCTATCATTTCACACCGGCCACGCTGGCAGAATTGCTCCGCAAGCACGGCCTCGGAATCACCGCCATGCGCCAGTTCATCCCCGACTCGCTCTACAACTGCCTGCTCAGCGAGGAACTGGCGCAGCGTGCATCGGGCGGGAAAAATCCCCTGCTTCTGGCGAGAGGTCTGCTCCGGGCGATCCGGAGCACCGCGTCCGGCATTCGCGACAGCACAACCTCCTCGACGCTCGTCTATCACATAGCATCCGCAAGGGAAAAAGCAGGAACTTAATGCAATAAGTGCGTGGTTTTCATCATTTCCCGCTTCGCTCGCCGGGAACAGCTTCCGAAGAAACCAACCGGGTCGAAACGGAGGCGGCAACCGGGGAGAGCGCCGAAGCCACCGGACAGAGTCCCTGCACCCAGGCTGACGGTTACGGAGAAGTCAGCTAAGAAAAACAGGGCGACCGCTACATGATCAGGGTTGGAACCGGACGGCACGAGATGCCTGAAGCGGTGATTTACGGCGGATAGGTATCAGCTATCGACATAACAACCGCGGGGTCTGCGTTTTTCGACCGGGACGGCAAGATCGTCCGTTTCACCGAAAAACCCGACTGATTCCGGTCTTCGAAAAAAACAGAAAAGCCTCTCTCGCGGGAGGCTTTTCTGTTTCAGGAAAAAACGAAAAATCCCGCCTCAACTCGCGTCGACCGGCATGGCGGTTCTGCCGAGAGACTTGTCGTATTCGATGCGCGCGACGAGATAATCGTAGACCGCCTGGAGGTAGTTTGTCCGTGCCTTGTTGAGCTGCAGCTCGGCATCGGCAAGTTCGAGCTGTGAACCGATCCCTTCCCGGAAACGAAGCAGGGTGATCTCGTAGCTGCGCTCGGCTGTCCTTATGGTTCGCTGCTGAACCTCGATTCTCGAGCGGGACTCCAGCAGCCTCGAAAGCCGGGTCTGCACCTCGGCGCGGATATCGGCCTTCAGCTCCTCGAGCCTGGTCTCGGTCTGCATCCGGCCTATCCTGGCCTGTTCGACCCGCGAACTCACGCCGAAACCGGTAAACAGCGGCAGGGAAACCTGCACGCCGACCGACGAGGAGACCGGCCAGTCGGTATCGCCGAGCCGGGTGCCGTCGTCGAACTGCGTCTGCGTCTGCAACTGTCCCACGGCGGTAACCGAGGGGTACCCCTCGGCTCTCGCCGCGCTGACGTTCTCGCCTTCCGCCTCCACCTGGAGTTCGAGCTGGCGAACATCGGGCCGCGATGCAATGGCTTCTTCATAGGCCCGGGCAAAATCGGCCGGCACCTCTCCCGGCCGGTAAACCAGGGAATCGGTCAGCCTGACGCTTTCCAGAGGGTCCAGCCCGACGACGTTCTTGAACTCGGTTCTCGCCACTGCCGCCCTGCTCCGGGCCTGGATGAGGTCCGGCCGGATGTTCTCGACGGAAAGAAACGCCTTGAGGGTATCGATATCGGCCGCCACCCCCTGGGAAAAAAGGGCCCGACTGTCCCGGAGCGCTTTTTCCCAGCGTTTCATGCTCTGTTCGAGAATCGTCACCTGTTCTTCGGCAATGAGCACATTGTAATAGGCGGTCTTGATGTCGCCTATGACGTCCGCCATGGCCTGGCGATATGCCTCGGCGCTGATCTGTTTGACGATCGACGACGCCCTGATGCCGGCGATGGCCCGGTAATCGAAGAGTTTCTGGCTGAGGGAAAGCGATGCGGTCATGGCGTTGTCCGAGCTGATCTCGAGCGCGGTCAGGTTGCCGGGAGTGGCGCCGGCGAGATCGGGAAAATAAATGACCGCCGGCTTGATGTGGCGGGTGTACTCGAAGCCCGAACTGAGCTGCGGCAGCACGCCGGACCAGGATTCCCGGACCTTCTGCCCGGCCATTTCGCGGTCGAGCCGCGCGATCTCGAGCGTGCGATTCCTCTTGAGACCCGTCGTGACGGCCTGGTCGACCGAAAGCGCGACCTCCCCTCCGGAGTGACCGGAGTCCTGCGCAGAGAGCGGGGCCGAAAACAGAAGGAGCAGCAGCGGAAGAAAATATCTGGTCATGGGTATATTATCCATGGCGAACGTTTTATCCTCATCTCGCAAAATATAACCTAATCTGGGCGTATTGTACACCCCGGTCGCCGGAGAAAGGCTCAGTACCGTCCCCTCCAAAGCTCCGAGAGGCGATCGCGAATGAATTTCTCGCGGCCTTCTCCGGTAGGGCGGTAAAAAAGAGCGTCGATGCCTTCGGGGAGATAGCGCTCCTCGACGAAATGCCCCTGATGGTCGTGCGGGTAGCGATACCCCTTGCCGTATCCGGCCTTCTTCATGAACTTCGTCGGCGCGTTGCGCAGATGCATCGGCACGGGCTCGTCCTGGTGGGACGAGGCGAATCGCTGCGCCTCGTTGATCGCGCGGTAACTGGCATTCGATTTCGGGCAGGATGCCAGGTAGGTGACCCCCTGGCCGAGGTTGATCCGCGCTTCGGGCAAGCCTATCATCTCAACCGCATGGAATACCGAGACCGCCAGCGTAATCGCGTAGGGATCGGCGTTGCCGACATCCTCGCTTGCGAAAATCACCATTCTGCGGGCAATGAACTTCGGGTCCTCCCCTCCTTCGAGCATCCTTGCGAGCCAGAAAAGCGCGGCATCGGGATCGGAGCCCCGCATGGATTTTATGAATGCCGAAATCGTGTCGTAGTGTCTTTCGCCCTTGCGGTCGTAAACCGGCATTTTTTTCTGCACGGCTCCCGAAAGCAGCTCCCTCGATATATGGATCGGCGCCGCGGCGGGATCCGCCATGGAAAGCACCGCCTCGACGGCGTTGAGAGCCTTGCGGGCATCGCCGCCGGAAAACCTGACCAGAAAATCCCAGTCGTCGACAACCGCCTTCATCGGAGCGATCAGGGGATCATGCTCGAGCGCCCGGCGGACCACGGCCTCGATGTCGGCGTCTTCCAGGGAGCGCAGGGTATAGACCTGCATCCTGCTCATAAGCGCCGCGTTGACCTCGAACGACGGGTTCTCGGTCGTCGCGCCTATCAGCACGACGGTCCCCTGCTCTATCGCATGCAGCAGGGAATCCTGCTGGGCCTTGTTGAAGCGGTGGATCTCGTCTATGAACAGCAGCGTCTGACGGCCCTGTGCCTTACGCGTCACCGCTGCCTGGTCGAGCACCCTGCGGACATCTTTCACCCCGGCATCGACCGCCGAGAGGGATTCGAAACGAAAATCGAGGGAACGGGCGCAGATTTCAGCCAGCGTCGTCTTGCCCGATCCGGGAGGACCCCAGAAAATCATGGAGGGCAGGCGCCCCTGGGAAAGGAACTTGCGAAGCGGGCCTTCCGGGCCGACGAGATGATCCTGGCCCCGAACGTCGTCGAGAGCGACCGGCCGGGCCCTTTCGGCGAGGGGCCGGAAAAGAGAGCCGTCCCGCTTACCGGCGGCCGAGCCGAAAAGCTCCTCCTGGTTCTTTTCGTCCGCACTCATCGGTAACCCAGGTCGGTAAGCCACGCCTCGCTGATCTTGTCCTGGTGTTCATCCTTCAGCAGCCCCTGCTGCCTGGCGATGTACTTGCCCAGAATGTCGAACTCCAGGTTCACGCGGCTTCCTTCGCCCAGCGAGGGAATGGTGGTGTTGCCGAACGTATAGGGAATGACCGCGACGGTGAAGCTGTCGTTGTCCACCCGGGCGACCGTCAGGCTGACGCCGTCGACCGCAATGGATCCGACCGGAATGATGAAGGGACGGAACTCCCCGGGAAAGGCGATGCGGACCTCGCGGCTCCCGCCGAGATCACGCACTCCCAGCACATCGCCGACACAGTCCACATGCCCCTGGACGAAGTGTCCGCCGAGACGGTCGAAAGGACGGAGTGCACGCTCGAGATTGACCTCGGTTCCCGGTCCGAAGGAGCCCAGCGTGGTTTTTTTCAGCGTCTCGTCGACCGTATCGACATCGAAGGTCTGCCGTCCGAGAGCCACGACCGTCTGGCAGGCGCCGTTTATCGCCACGCTTTCGTCCACGGCGAGATCACCGAACTCCGTGTCGTTCGAAAAACGCACGGTGATCCGCAGATTCGTCCCCCTGCCTCGAACGGCCGCCACTGCGCCGACGTCCTTGACAATTCCGGTAAACATGATATACCCAGTTGCTGAAGCCGGGCGGCCCCATAATTCAGAAAAAACGGCACGAAAGGCCAAAGCCGCCCGACAACGGCAAGCGCCGGTCGGCCGAAAGCGGCCCTTGAGCCATTATAGCATTTCCCGGTGTTTTACGGAGGCCCGGAGCGAAAAATTCTTCATGCCATTGCCTTGAGCGCCGCCTCGTAATCGGGCTCCCGGGTGATTTCCGGAACCTGCTCGGTGTAGATGACCTTGCCCTCCGCATCGATGACAACCAAAGCCCTCGAGGGAAGACCCCTCATAGGACCGTCAAGCATGGTTACCCCGTAGTCCTTTCCGAACTCAGGGGATCGGAATACCGAAAGAGGAATAACGTTTTCAATTCCCTCGGTTTCACAGAAGCGCTTGTGGGCGAAAGGCAGATCGGCGGAAATATAGAGTACTACGGTGTCAGGAAGATTTGCTGCCTCGATATTGAAACGTCTGACGGAAGCCGCACAGACAGAAGTATCGACACTGGGTGAAATATTCAGGATAATCCTTTTACCGGTGAAATCGGCGAGCCCTGTTTCCGAAAGATCGGTTTTGACAAGGGTGAAAGGAGGGGCCGCAATTCCAACCGCCGGGAGATCACCCGCTGTGTTTATGGGGTTGCCCTTGAGTGTAATCTGTGCCATATACTGTGACGTTCAGTGGTTTTTGAAAGTTGCTCATGGAAAATCAGACGAGCACAGGCGCAGTTCGCCTGAGTACGGAAAAACCGGGAAAGAACGGACAAAGTTCCGACGGAGAAAAAAAGCCTTCAGGCGGGAAGAACCTGGTAAAACCCGTTTTCCTCGAAAACCCTGAGCCGCATACCGAAGAGTTCCGAAAGCACGGCCGAGGTGAGCAGCCGCTTCTTTTCCCCTTCCATGAACACGCGCCCGTCCTTCAGCAGCACGACCCTCGATATCTCGGGCGGAATTTCGTGCAGGTGATGGGTGACGAGCACGATCGTCCTTCCTTCGCGCACGAGCCTCCGGACGGTTTCCATGTAACGGAACGAGGCCGCGAGATCGAGCCCGGTGGTCGGTTCGTCGAACAGCAGGGCATCCGGGTCGTTGACGAGCGCTCGCCCGAGCAGGAAACGGCGCTGCTGGCCGGTCGACATCTCCCCGAAAGGCCTCCCGGCCAGTTCCCCGATCCCGAGCCTCCGCATGACCGCCCGGGCTTTTTCGATATCGCCGGGACTGAACTCCTGGTGCTCCCAGGTGTCGATGCTCGAGTAGAACCCGGAAAGGACAACGTTCAATCCCTTCGCGCACCGGAGGTACTCGTGCTGGAGATCGTGGGACAGGATCCCGAAACGGGAACGCAGTTCCCATATGTTCCAGCGTTCTCGTCCCAGGATCCTGATCGATCCGCCACTGCCGGCCACAGGATAGATTTCGCGGTCGAGCAGCTTCAGGAGGGTGGTCTTTCCAGCACCGTTCGGACCGAGAACGACGGTGCTTTCACCCTCGGCAATGACGAGGGAAAAACCGTCGAACACCCTGGTCGCGCCCCGACAGGCGGTCACGTTGCAGAGTTCAAGAAGATGTGTACCCATAAAACGCATTGCAACCATCCGTCAAAATCCGCGCAATCCGTAGGGAAAGTACCGTCAACCGCCCAACGTCTTCCATTCATCGCGAAACCGGCAGAGGGCGGGCGCGACGATCTCTCCAATGCCACCGGGCGGGCACAGGGG
>Ga0272443_10002003_pt1 | contig 27426 bp, 28 predicted proteins | sample SSMAcet12_FD_193581 | JGI IMG/M metagenome (GOLD analysis project Ga0272443, IMG submission 193581) | Marine sediment archaeal communities from Little Sippewissett salt marsh, Falmouth, MA, United States - SSM-Acet-12 | ecosystem: Environmental > Aquatic > Marine > Wetlands > Sediment ... | reverse complement strand
GTAGCCCGCCAGCGTTTGTGCAGTTCACGCGGGTCGCGATTGGCGAGGTCGAAGCGACGACGTGGACGCGCAACGGCCTCACCCTCCGCGCCTGGTTTGACATCCCGCCGCAGCTGCCTAGCGGAACCTACACGCTGACAATCACCTTCCCCGGCCGGAATCAGGAGCCAATCACCTTCACGTACCCAATCGACATCCGGTAGCCCACGCCCGAGTTTGGCAGAGCCAAACTCGCAAGCAACCGGCGATTCATCGACGGTTGCCGATCACCTTCGCTTTCCCGATCGAGACTCACTGATTCGGAATCTCCGTCCGCACTGCCATGGCCTCACCCTTCGGGAATCCGTAGGATGAGGCGCAGCTCAACGACAAGAGGTGATCGGCCGTGCGAAGCACGAGGACACTCACCGTCGTCGTCGGAGCGATCGTGCTCTTCGTCTGCTCTGCCTGTCTTCTGTGGCAGGACTTGCCCGGCTCCGCCCAGGGATCGATCGTCAACCAAGGGGTCAAGGCAATCGGCGCCGACGCCTGGCACGTCGCCGGGTACGACGGCACCGGGGTCAAGGTGGCGGTCTGGGACTTCAGCTTCTACGGATACGGGGAGCTGGTCGGAACGGAACTGCCGCCGACGGATCGGCTGATCACACGCGGGTTCGGAGTTCCGATCGTCGGCTGGCCCGATGAGGATCCGGAAGACGCCGCCCACGGGACTGCGGTCGCAGAGGTCGTCTACGACATCGCGCCGGGGGCGACGTTCTATCTGATCGCAACCGACGAGGACACCGATGCGCACGAGGCGCTCGAGTGGATGATCGAGGAGAAGATCGATGTCGTTGTCGCGTCGATCAGCGTCGAGGGCTGGTGCCTGGACGAAGGCACCAGCCCGTTCGAGCCGGTCTTCCGGCGGTTGCGCGAGGCACGCGTTCTTCTCATTGCGGCGTCGGGAAACGACGGGCTCTCCCACTGGCAAGGACCGTTCACCGACGCGGACGGCGACGATCTCCACGAGTTCCACACCGGGGAGGAGGAGCTCTACGTCGAGCTCTACCGGGACGAGGTGATTGACACCTACCTCCAGTGGGGCGATCCGTGCCGGCCTTCGTCGACCGATCTCGTCTTCCGCATCGTCGACGATCTCGGCAACGTCATCGCCGAAAGCGACTACGATAGCGCGCTCGACGGACCGTTCGAAGATCTGTACGCCGAGGTTCCGTACGACGGCCTCTATCGCTTCGAGATCGAGCGCTTCTCGGGTCCGAAGGACGTCTTCCTCGATCTCATCTGGCCGAACGGCCCGCCGTTCGAGGACCCAATCGAGGCCGGGAGCATCAGCTACTACGAGCCAGCGGTGTCGCAGCACGTCCTCACCGTGGGGTCGATCAATTGGAACACGTTCGAACTGGAGTCGACGAGTTCCCGCGGGCCGACGAAGGACGGGCGGATCAAGCCCGACCTCGTCGCGCCAACCTGCCTCATTACGGCTTCCTACGGCGGGATCCGAACCGAGTATCGTGAGGAGGACTGCGCCTTCGGCGGGACGTCGGCGGCCGCTCCCGTCGTCGCCGGCGCAGCGGCGCTGGTCAAGCAGGCGTTCCCCGCCTTCACGGCAGACCAGGTTCAGGCCTACCTCGAGGAGCACGCGATCGACATGGGCGCGCCGGGGAAGGACAACGTCTACGGCGCCGGACGTCTGCTGCTACCGACTCCGCCTTCGTCGAGCTAGTATCCCAGAGCGTCTCGCATTCGCCGTCACGATCCCCGCGCATCTCGCGGAGCATCGAAGGGACGCCACTCCATCAGCGTGTGCAACCCGCGGGTCTCGATCTCCACGAAGCCGAGGCGCTCGTACAGACTCCGCGCCCGGGGGTTCTCAAGCTCAACAGAGTGGCGGAGCGGAAGTCCGGATCTTCGAGCTTCCTCTTGCAGGCCACGGATGACGTGCGTTCCGATTCCACGCCCACGCTGGGCCGGGAGGATGTCAATGTCGAGGAAGCGGATCTGATCGTGCGCCCGGGAGACCCACATCCGCCCGACAGGCCGGTTGCCGCAGAGGATGATCCGATCTTCGGAGTCAGGGTAGATCGACCTGTAGTGCGACCGCTGAGCGTCAGACTGCGTTCCGATGAAGCTCGACCAGGACTCCTCCGTCCACTCAGCCGCAAGGTGCTCTCGTTCGCGGGTTGAAGAGAAGACGCGCAGGAGGAAGTCCTCATCGCCCGACTTCGCCGGCCTCAATGAGATAGCCTCCGAGACTGCATGATCTTCGCTCATCGAGCCGCCTTTCCGGTTCCCGAGACGCCACAACGTCGCCCCATGATACGGGCCATTGCGTCACGGTTCATGTAGTGCACGTTCATTCTATTCCTTCATTCCACATCGGATTTGACATGAGTCAAGTTCAGGACTATGGTGGACCGGCTTGACAACAGGGATGCTCACCGGCGAGCCGGCCCGTAGCCACTCGGCGATTGACGCACGAGCCGGTTCGTGCGATGCCGATCACTCGGCGAAAGGAGTCACAACATGGAACCGTTCATCGGCGAGATTCGAATGGTCGGCTTCTCGTATGCCCCTGAAGGTTGGGCGAACGCCGACGGCCAGATGATGTCAATCCAAGAGAATCCGACCCTCTACTCGCTCTACGGAACGACCTACGGCGGAGACGGCCGGACGAACTTCGGCCTGTCGAACCTCAGAGGTCGCGTGCCGATTCACGTCGGCCACGGAACGGGCCTCCCGGACTACCACATGGGCCAGATGGGCGGGCAGCCGACCGTCGTCCTCCAAGGAAACCAAGTCCCATCGCATACGCATCCGGCCACCGTCCACGCAAAAGCTGGGAGCGCGGATCAGCTCACCCCCGCGGGCCACTTCTGGGCGGAACCGGGGCGCACGAACTGCTACAGCGCGGACAAGGACTCAACGATGAATGAGGGCGCCGTAGAGGTACTGGAGAACGCCGGAGGCGGTCACGCACACGAGAACATGCCGCCCTACCTGACGATTCGGTTCTGCGTCGCGCTCATCGGCATCTACCCGCCGCGCTCCTAGTCCGCAACGTGCCCGACCGGCTAGACCCCGAGGCGTTCGCGGACCACGAAGGATCGACATTCACCGTGGTCGGGACCGGAATTCCAGGCGTGATGGATCAGCCGTTTGGCCCGGTGGATCTCGAGCTGACGACCGTCAAGGATCTCTCGACATCCGCAGTGGAGGTGCACTCCCTTCTCTTCCGCGGACCCCGCGAGCAGGAGTTCGGTCAGGCCAACTACCGGCTGAAGCATTTAGCGCTTGGTGAGATCGATCTGTTCCTCGTCCCGATTCTCGACCCGCGCCCACCAGACAATCGAGTCCTCTACCAGTCGATCATCAGCCGGTTCAAGAAGTAGTGCCCTCCTGTTTCTCGGGCGGCTCCTTCCGCACTCTGCGGCGGGGCCGTCGGCTTTGCTTGGGTCGGCGCGCACCGCACCGGCGAAACCCTGAGATCTTCTGAGACGTTGAGGCGACGGGGCACGGCGATCCTGTACTCACTTCACCCGCCAGCGAAAGGAATACGATGCCCAAGAGCTTCCCCGTGATTCGCGTCGAGCCGCTCCACGCATTGGCGGTCCGTCGATCCCTTGCGGACCAGACCGAGGTCGCCCGCGCGCTGGCCGAGCTTCTTCCGAGCGTTGCCGATGTCATTGCCGGACCTCCGATGGCGCTCCGAACCGGCTTTCCTCGCGACGGGAAGGCCGATTTCGACCTGGCCTTCCCGCTTCGCGCGCCGATCGAGCGCGAGGGCTTCGTGTCCATGATCCTGCCGGAGCTTCCAGCGTTCTCGATCCGTCACGAGGGAGCGCTGAAAGACGGTCCGGAGGGAACGAATCTCGCCGACACGTGGAATGGATTCGTCGAGTTCGTCGGGGAGACCGGCGTTCTCGTCGGAGACGATCCGGTCCGCTTCCTGTATCACGAGGGGCTCGATTCCGTCGGGACCGAGAACGAGCGCGTCGCGCTCGAAGTTCAGTACTCCTACCATCTGCCAATGTGGCTCGACGCGTTCAGAACCGGCGTTGAGAAGTGCGTTGACACGCCCGCGGCCGAGCGGATCCTCGCCGGAAGCGAGGGGCTCGCCGAAGCCCTCGACGGGAAGCGTACAGCGGAGTGGATCCAGGAAGCTGTCAGGCGGCTCGATCGCGAGGTCGGCGACAACCGGGATCGCGCATGCATCCTCAACGCTTGCGCACACCACTACATCGTGCAAAGCGGAGAAGTGCTCGCGGCCGCATGGGAGGAGGTCGGCCACGACCTTCGCAAGCTCGTCGACCGGATCTCGGACGAATCGCTCCTCGGAAGCAAGTACTGGATCGATGAGTCGGGGGATGAGCCGCTCCTCTACATCGAGCGCCGCCCGGCACGCCAGGAGGCGTACGACCAAGCGACCGATCCCGTCGAGAAGCGCTACCAGGCCTGCTTCTGCCCACTCGTCCGCGACGCGATCCGTGAGGGGAAGGATGTCTCGCGCACGTTCTGTCACTGCTCGGGCGGCTGGTACGTCCAGGAGTGGGAGATCGTCTTCGGCGAGAAGCCGGAGGTGGATCTGGTTCAGACGATGCTCGACGGCGCCGATGCCTGCCTGTTCGCCGTCAAGATTCCTCCTGGCTTCTTGTAGAAGCCAGGAGGAATATCCCTGCGTGCGAAGGCTCAGACAGGCTGAGCCTTGCACGGAGCGGAACCAGAGGTTCCGCCCAGCTTTCTCTAGGCAGCCCGACTTCGCGCAAGCGGGTCAGACTGGACGGCCGCCCTAGCTCTCCGAGTCCGGCTCCTCCGAGCGTAGGAAGTAGAAGTGAATCCCGGTCCCGAAGACCATTTGGAAGTCGCCTTCCGACGAGACGGAGAAGCCAAACTCGATGTTCCAGGCGAGGCTCGCCGCAAACCGGAAGCCAAACTCGATTCCTCCAGCAACGGAGACGACGATTGGCCCCGCGTAGCCGAAGGCGTACGACGAGAAGGGAATCGTCGCCCCCGCCACCCCGTAGAAGTCGACGACTTGCGCATCGGCGATCCGATAGAGGGTCCGCGCAGTGAACGCCCCTTCGACGTCTCCCTCGTATCCCCACACGAAGAGGATTCCCTCGATGCCGAAGCTCGGCTCCATCCAGTATCGAGCGCTGATCAGGCCGCCAAACGGGAAGTCAAGTTGCATCCCGACACCGAGTCCGCGCCCTTCGGATAGATTGACCGCCGCCGCGTCCGCCTCCTGCGCGAAACCGGCCGCCCCGCACGCCAACAGAAGCGCTACTACACTGATCGCGATCTTTCGCATTGTGCCCCTCCTATCGATCCACCCCAGCTGCTGCACGGACCGTACGCCGCGCCTCCTGCGGCGTCAAGCTGCACACCGCAGGGGAGCAGAACCGCGCAGCCTTTCCCACAGATGCGGCTTCGCAATCCTGCCACAACTCTGCCTCACATTCGCGATAGGATGTCAGTACTGTCCGCAGACACGTCCATCATCCGGCATCAATGCCAGCTAACGTGCAAGAGGAGGAAATCATGCGCTTCAGACGACGCGCGATGCTGGTGGCTCTCGCCGTCGGCCTACTGCTACCCCAGGCAGCGGCCGCATCGATGACCATCGTGGAAGCCGTGGGTCTCGCGTTGGAGCAGGATTCAGGCCTTCGCCAGGCCGAGATTTCTCTTCGTCTGGCGGAACTCGGGCTCGCAGAGACGATGTCGACGTTCGCACTCCCCACGCTGTCGTTTCAGCTTCAACCTCCCGGGATCACGGCGGGAGGGATTGCAGGCGTCATCTCGGGCTCGCTGAGCGGAAGTCTGCCGCTCCCGCTCGGATCGTCGGCCACGCTCTCCGGCGACCTGAACCTCGTCTGGGACGTGGAGAGCGCATCGTGGGAGTCGAGCGGCTGGAGCCTGGGCTACACGCAACGACTCGACCTCGCCCAGCAGAACTCCGCCATCGATCAGATCGAGCGGGCGCAGGAGGCGGTCGAGGATGCGCAGGCGGCCGTCGAACGCACACGGAACGAGGTCATCCAGGAGACGATCGCCACGTACAGCTCGTGCCTATCCGGTGCCGCCGAACTCGCGCAGTCCGAGGAGAACCTCCGCCAGGCTCAACAGCGGCTGAACACAGACGAGGAGCTCGCGGCCGAGGGGTTGCGTGGATCCGCCGACCTGGCACAGGCACAGATCGACGCCCTCGACGCAGAGATCAAGGTGAACGTGCTTCGCACAGCCTACGAGCAAGCGATCGACTCGTTCGCCCGTGGAGTGCTCGGCGCGGACGGCGAGCTCGTTCTTGCGGAATTCGAGATCGCGCTCGAACCGCTTCGCGCGGATGCTAGGCTCCTTCTCGCATGGTCTGACGTCGTCGTCGACGCCGTCGGTACAGCATCCTCCGTCGTCTCCGCCACCGAAGCGGTCGAGGATGCCAAGAAGAGCGTGGGAGCCTCTCTGCGCGAGGTGCTACCGAATCTCTCGATCTCCGCCGGGTACTCGAACGACGGATGGACGCTCAGCGGCACGGTGACCTTCGACTTCTTCTCTCCGGGACGAGACGATCGGATCGAGATCGCCCGCGCGAGCCTCGCGATGGCCGAAGCGAAGCTCGCGGAGGCGCGGAACGATACCTTGAACCGCCTTCTCAGCCTTCAGGCCTCGCTGCGAAGCGCCGCGGATGACCTTGACCGTCTCGCACTGGAGGAGGAGCGATGGGCGCTGGAGCAGGGAGTGATGGAGACGAAGTACGAGGCCGGGAGCATTGCGGAGGCCGACTGGATCGACTTTCTCGAGTCCTTTGCGACGTTTGAGCTCGAGACTCGGGAACGAGGGGTCTCGCTGTTGCTTGCGTATCTGAGCTACCGCGAAGCGCTTGGGTTCGACTTGGACTGGGAGGATTGGTTGTCATGAACTGGCTGAAGCGACGGAAGTGGTTCCTCTTGGCGGCTGCAATCGTCATCGTCGGTGCTGCCGTGGCCGCCATCGTCTTAATCGGTGGTTCGGATTCGTCCCCGCGAGCGGCCGATCGAGAGGAGCAGACGTATGTCGTCACGCGAGGCGACATCGAGAACACACTCACCGTCTACGGTGAGGTCGTTCCCGCGCAGGAGTATACGTTCACGTTCGACGGCGACGCAGTCGAAGAGAGCTACGTCAAGGTCGGGAATCGGGTCGAGGAGGGCGACGTGCTCGTCGAACTCGATCGGACCCAGGCCGAGCTCTCGCTGCTGCAGGCCGAGCGCGCTCTGCGAGAAGCGAAAGCGGAGGGAGTGCCGAACACAATCCGCGAGAAGGAGCTCGCCTACCGGATCGCGCTCGGGAAGTACGAGGAGACGACGCTTCGAGCGCCGTTCGCCGGCGTGATCACGAGAATGATCCAGGCGACGACCTCATCGGAGAACTGGAGCCTGAAGCTGATCGACACGAGCGAGCTCTTCATCGAAGCGAGCGTAGACCAGCTCGATGCGCCGGACGTCGCCGTCGGCCAGACGGCAGAGGCGATCGTCGAGCCGCTTCCCGACGAGTCGTGGACGGTCGAGGTCGTCGAGGTCGGCGGAATGGCAAGCTCGAGCGGCAACAGCACGGTCGTCAGCGTGACCGCCAAGCTCCCCGAAGCCGATCCGCGAATCCTCGTCGGGTACACGGCCGAGATGGAGATCCAGACAGCCTTCGCCGAGGACGTGTTGATCGTCCCGATCACGTGCCTCCTCGAAACGCCACGCAGCTGGATGGTGACCAAGGTCGCCGGCGACGAGCGAACGCCGCAGCCGGTGACGATCGGTGCCATGGACGATCAGTACGTCGAGATCCGGACCGGTCTCGAGGAGGGGGACGTGATCCTCCTCAACTCCGCCGTCGCCCCGACGCGCTCGCAGGACGTCACCGACGAGCAAGGAGAGGCGTTCCGGGAGATGATCCGACAGGGCGGAGGCCCTGGCGGAGGCTTCCCGGGTGCGGGGCCGTGACCGCCATGATCGAGCTTCGGAACGTCACCAAGGACTACCCGATGGGTGAAGTCGTCTACCGCGCCCTACGTGGAATCGATCTCGAGGTTCGCGAAGGCGAGTTTGCGGCGATCACCGGAGCCTCCGGCTCCGGGAAGTCGACGCTGATGCACGTGATCGGCGCCCTTCACCGACCGACGTCCGGCAAGGCGCTGTTCGACGAGCAGGATCTTGGTACGTTGTCCCGTGAGGAGCTGGCAAGGATCCGCAACGCCAAGATCGGGTTCATCTTCCAGCAGTTCTTCCTCTTGCCGCGGTCGACGGCCCTTGCCAACGTTGAGCTTCCGCTCGCCTACGCCGGCGTGCCGAAGAAGGAACGAAGCGAGATCGCACGCGCTTGCTTGGGGCGTGTCGGCCTCGAAGGTCACGCGCACCATCGACCGACGCAGCTCTCGGGAGGGCAATCCCAGCGGGTGGCGATCGCTCGGGGGCTCGCGAATTCCCCTCGGCTGATTCTCGGCGACGAGCCGACCGGGAACCTCGACAGCCGCACCAGCGAAGAGATCCTGGCTCTCTTCCATTCGCTCCACGACGAGGGGAAGACGATCGTCCTGGTCACTCACGAGCAGGAGATCGCCCAGGTGACCAAGCGCGAGATCGTTTTGAAGGACGGGCTCGTTGAGGAGGACCGCAATGGGACTGCGTGAGATGCTGCGTACGGCACTCGGCGCGCTCCGGGCGCACAAGCTGCGCAGCTCCTTGTCGGTTCTCGGGATCGTCATCGGCGTCGCCGCCGTGGTGGCGATCATCGCGTTGGTCAACGGCGCGACGGCCGAAGTCACCGCGCAGATCGCGGGCCTCGGGATGAAGACAATCACGATCAACATCTTCCCGAACGCGATCGCCAGTGCGGCCTCGTCGCGAGCGCTGAGCGAGGAGCTGACGACCGAGATCCTCGCGGCCCCGTCCGTATCGCAAGTCGTGCCGACGGCGACAACGTTCGCCTCTGCCGTGATCGACGGCGAGGCGTGGCAAGTCTCGCTGAACGGCGTGACGCCCGACTATCAGAATCTGTTCGAGGATTTCGAGCCGACGAGCGGCCGATTCCTCCACGCCGTTGACGACGATCGAAAGGTCATCGTCCTCGGCGCCGGGTTCGTCGACGACTACTTCCCGAGCCGGGATCCGGTCGGAGAGGACCTCGTCCTCGTCGTCGCCGGGCAGAAGGTAGCATTCACCGTCATCGGCGTGATGAGCGAGGCGGGGACGGTCGGGTATCAGAACCTCGACGACGCCGTCTACGTTCCGCTGTCCACCGTGCAGATCCTCTCCGGGTCGCGGCAGTTCAGTTCATACATCGCTCAGGCAACCGACGAGACGGTAATCGAGCAGGCGGCGGCCGAGATCGAGGCGGTCCTCGATGAGGTCATCGACGTTTCCAGCGCCTCGGGCGGGTTCTTCCGCGTATCCGGTGCTTCGTTCTTCCGCGGTCGGAGCCCATACGCGATCACGCTGCAGAAGGAGGCGATCGAGAGTTACGAGGAAACCGTCAACACGATGACGCTGATCCTCGGCGGCGTTGGGGCGATCAGCCTCCTCGTCGGCGGGATCGGGATCATGAACATCATGCTCGTCTCCGTCACCGAGCGGACGCGCGAAATCGGCATTCGTGCTGCCATTGGCGCAAAGCCGAAAGACATCCGCACGCAGTTCCTCGTCGAGTCGATCATGATCAGCCTCCTCGGCGGACTTCTCGGACTCGGCCTCGGCTGGCTCTGCGCATGGCTCGGATCGCTCTTCGGCGGATGGCCCTTCGTCATCTCGATCTACCCCGCACTACTCGCCTGTGGCTTCTCGCTCCTGATCGGCGTGACGTTCGGGCTGTATCCGGCGATACGTGCCGCCAAGCTCGATCCGGTCGAGGCGCTACGCTACGAGTAGCCGCGTCGCGCGAAGAGGCCGATCCGCTCTTCGACCTCCCTCTGGAGGGAATGGTCAACGCCCAATTGCAGGTCGGCTTTCCTCGTTTCGGGTCCAGCATTCGCGACCTTGCGCTCTTCCTCATTCCCCCGCACAACTTGAGGACGTCAAGGAGGATGCCATGGTCGAGATTCGAACAGTCATCCCTTCACAGGAACCCGCGGGAGAATTGAGGAGACCATCACACGCCTGCTCGAAGAGGGAGGCGTCTTCGATCGTTCTCGGTCTTGGCAATGAACTCATCGGCTTCTCGTCGACGATCGGAAACGACGAAAAGCAGAACCTCCTCGTGAACTGGATCGGGATCCACACTACGTGGCGAAGACGTGGATATGCATCGTTCCTGCTCCGTCACATCTTATCGATCGCGGCATCCGAGGGATACGAGACCGCGAGCCTGTCGTCCGATGCCCGGACCGCAGCTTCGATGGCTCTCTACCAGAACGAAGGCTGGGAGGTCGAGGGCGGCGAACGTCAGTTCGTGAAGCACCTCGGCTAGCCGGGAAGCGCCAGGCGCACAAGCTCACAGGGCTTCGGGATAACAACCTGCGTCCCCGGAAGCTCGGTCTCCGTCAGCGTCCTGAACGCCTTCATGTCCTCGTCCGACCCGTGTACGGCGATCGCGACCGTGGCGTCCAGATCTCGAGCCATGGCGACCGCGGACTCCGGCGAGCAACTCGGCGACGGCATCCCGGTCGGGACGAACGCGATCTCCGCCGACAGCCCGGCGAGCGACACGTGGCCCGAGTCCCCGCCATGGAAGACCCGAAGCTCCGGCGCGCAGACGTGGAACATCGTGATCGGGCGCGGGTGAATCCCGACGACGCCTCTGACGGTCAGATCGCCCAACTTGAGGGGCTCGCCCGGCCGGACGGCCGTCAGATCCTCGACTGGAATGCTCCCGCGTTCGTCGAGAATCGCCGGTTCGACAAGGATCGGAGCATCCGTCTGCTTCAGAATCGCCCGCGCGAGCGGCGCGTGCCAATGATCCCAGTGGGTGTGCCCGTAGCACTGGACGCCCAAGTGTTCGAGCGCCTTCACTTCGCCACGCTTGAAGTTCTTCTGACAGAAGTCAAAGGCGACTGCATGGTTCTTCGTCCGCAGGATGATCCCGGCCCAACCGAAATAGATGAATGCGACATCCCGATCGTCGAGCTTTTCGGCATAGAGCGCGCCAATCGGCGCCGTCTTCGCTTCACGAACCCAGAGTCCCGGCATGTTCGCTCCCTTCCCTCGTCCGGGAGGATAGGCGGCCTGCGAACGCCCCTCAAGCGGCGGACCGAACGTCTACGCAGGCTCGACCGAAGCGTAGTGGAGGATCAGAAGGCAGCGGAACGTCAGATCCGCCGCCCGCCTGACCGCCGCCCGCCAGTCACGCTCCAGAGCAAGTCCGGCGTAGACGCCCCAGTTCCTGAACGATGAGTGACTCAGCCGACGCGTGAAGAGACCGTCCTCGAGCATGCCCACAAGCCGGTCCACCATCCTCTGGAGTGACGGCACGGCCCCGATGACGCCGAGTCTCGCGAGGAGCTCCATCCGATGGAACCAGAGGAGCTGTCCGTACCCGACCTGATCCTCAAGGTCCGTTGCGAAGTCGTCCATGGCGAAGGAGGCCGGAGCCATCAGCTGGGAGCCCCGACGCAGGCAGATCTGGGGAATGGGCGACAGATCAATCAGGCCTTCGACAGCCTTTGAGACCATCCGCAGCGACTTCTCGGATCGCCAGCCGTGGGTTCCGGCCAAGAGGCGAAGATGATAGATGCTCGGCCAACAGACGCCCTCCCGGAAGACGAGTTTCCCCTTGTACGGCTCGGCGATCTCGTCAATCGACTCGACATCGAGGATGGCCCTGAATCCGCGCAGCGCCTCGGCAATCTGCGTCTGGACGCACGATCGACCCTCGTCACCGGCATAAGCGAACACGGCCGCTCGGATCATCTCCTGCCCGCCGACGCCTGCGTCATCGGCCGCTCGCCCGACCTTGCCGATGCCCAGGTGCAGCCGACTGTCGCCGCCAGCGAGCACATCTAGCGCCTGCGCAAGAACGGGATGATCACGCGCCAGCCCCTTCTCACAGAGGATCCGGATGCAGGCTTCGATCCCGTCGGCACCGTGGAACGTCTTTCCGAGCCACCCGTCCGAGCACCGAGACGAGAAGACCCTCCGCACGAGCGGATCGCCGAGGATTCCCGCCTGAAGCTCGGCCATCCCCTCGGCACGGAGAGATTCACCGAGCACTTCCCGTCTCGTTCTGTACTTGATCGAGGGCCCGGCGATGCGCAGGAGCTCGTCGACGTTCACGACCCCCGTCGTAGGCCTCATTTCAGTCTTGCGAGACGAGCGCGTTCGCTCGATCAAGCGAGAGCCGGTTGTAGAACGGGAATGCGGCCATCGCAACGGGGTCTTCTGCCTTCGCGAGGACGGTCCCGATCAACGAATCGAACAGGTCCTCGTCCCCGGTCGATCGGACGTACTGCTCGGCGTAGCTGACGTAGCCCTCGAAGTGATTCGGAGCGAGCTCGATGCAGCGCTCGAAGTGGCCGACGCACTCGGCGCGATCGCGACCGACGAGGAAGTACGCCTGAGCGAGGAACGAGCCCATCGCGCGGTGCGGTCCCGCGCCCTGGTAGGCTTCGTTGAGTTCGAGCGCCCGCTCGAAGCACGCGTAGACGTCCTTCACCCCGCCAAGGATGGCCGTCAGCGTGTGATAGCTTAGCCATTGCCCGAGCGTGTTCCCGTACCAGAAGATGGCCTCGATGTCGTTCGCCGATCGGAGCGCGGCACGGAACCCCTCGGCCTTCTCCGTCGCGATGAAGGACGGGTCGAGCCGCAGGCTTGCGAGCGCCGCATCCCTACCAGCTTCGTAGGCTGTTTCCTTCTCCCTCGCGTCTGCCAGATACCCCTCACCCAACTCGAAATAGGCCTGCGAAAGGCTGTTGAGGACGCTCGATCGGCTCTGAACGTTCTCCTCCAGCAGGAGCGGAAGCGCCCTCTCCCACAACTCGATCGCCCGCCTGAGCGGGTCTCCGTACGTCGCGAAGTCGAACGGCGCAGACCATCGATCGAAGAGCCGGTTCGCCTCCAGGATCATCTCGACCGGATCTCCGACACCATCCTGAGCTGCCGCGATCCAAGAGAAGGAAACCACCACACCAACAGCCAACCCGAGGACGGCCGCAGCAAGAAGCTTCTTCATGACTCCCCCTCGCCGCCAAGTATTCGGCAAGGATACTCGAAGGAGGCTGCTGGCCGAACGACTCAACGACAGGTGTGCGCAACTATCCGCGCACGTACCCGTTCTCCTCGAACCAGGCTACCGCCTTGGCGAGTGCGTCGCGCGCCGGCGTCTGCGGGAACCCCAGCTCCCGGACCGCCTTCCCCGGATCGAAGTACATGAAGTGGCTCGACATCCGGATCGTCTCCGGCGTCATTCGCGGCGTAATGCGAGGGCGAAGCTTGCAGAATGCGGCATTCAGATACGAGAGGGCGAGAATGGGGTGATAAGGCACGCGGACCGTCGGCGCAGACAGCCCGGTGATCCCGGCGAGAAGGTCGAGCATCCCCTTCATCGTGACGTTCTCGCCACCCAGGATGTACCGCTCGCCGACACGTCCCTTCTCGAGAGCGAGCCAGTGGCCGAGAGCGACGTCCTCCACATCGACGACGTTCATCCCAGTTTCGATGTATGCCGGCATCTTGCGATTGAGGAAGTCGACGATCGTCTGTCCTGTCGGCGTCGGTTTGATGTCACGCGGGCCGACCGGGAAGCTCGGATTCACGATGACAATCGGCAGTTCCTGCGCGTACTCCAGCGCCGCTAGCTCGGCGAGGTACTTCGACTTCTTGTAGTCTCCGACCACCTGGTCGAGGCGCGTCTGCGTCGTCTCGTCCGCGGGGGTTCGGTCTTCGCGCAGGCCGAGAGCGGCAACCGAACTCGTGTACACGACCTTCTCGACGCCGATCGTCTTCGCCGTCTCGAAGACCGAGCGTGTCCCGTCGACGTTCACTTCGTAGATGAGACGGCGCGGACGGACCCAGAACGAATAGAGGGCGCCGACGTGGAAGACGAGCTCGCATCCCGCCATTCCTCGTCGGAGAGAGGCCGGATCCCGGAGATCCCCCACGACAATCTCCGCTTCGAGGTCCTCGAGACTCGCGTGCGCCGATCCCTTCCGGCAGAGCGCGCGCACTCCGATCCCTCGCTCGAGGAGAACTCGCACGACGCTGGACCCGATGAATCCGGTCCCTCCTGTGACAAACGCCTTCATCGATCGCCTCCCAGCATTCCAGGAGCTGGTTCGCCTGGTTCCCCTCGCCCAGGATTCCGATCGTCCGCGCTGTCGGGTCGAGCGTGGTAGGGGACAACCGGAGGACCCGTCGCCATGATCGCAAAGGCGAGAAGAGCGCTCGGCAAGAAGGAGCCAGGCCTCATTCCCTCGCCACCTCCGAATCGCCAAGGCTAGCGGCTCGCCCGAATCTCTTCAACCGGGCGCGTCTCCAGGCTACCTGGTTGCGCCGTCTGCAGCCTGGTACCTTCCTTGCGGGAGGGAGAATGGACGAGACAAGGAAACTGCTGACGCACTACCTCGGTGCGATCGCGTATCGCACGCAGAAGGCGCTTCGCGGTGCGCCAGATCGGTTCGGGGAGTTTCGCGCCCAGCAGGGATCTCGCACGCCGGCTGAGCTGATACGACACATGACGAGCGTTCTCGGCTACACCAGGACCTTCTTCGTCGGAGGGGAGTATCGCCCTGAGCCGTTGCCGACGATCGAGGAAGAGACCTCACGCTTCCACGAGATGCTCGAATCCTTGCGTGCGCACTTCAACCGAGGCGCCTTCGAACGGATCACGCCGTTCCGGCTCCTCCAGGGGCCGCTCTCAGACGTGATGTCTCACGCCGGACAGCTCGCATACCTCCGAAGATTGGCCGGCTCGCCGATCCCTCCGGAGGACTTCATCTACGCGGAGATCTCTGGAGAGAACGTGGGTTCGAATCAGGCCGAACCGGTCGCGCCTGACGATGTGTGGACGATCCCGGAGGAGGACCTAGCGGCCCGCTGATCGGCGCCCCATCCGCCTGGCCACCGCAACAACGACGGGTCTGAGAACGAACGCGAGAGCCAGACCGACCAGGCGGCCGAAAACCAGGATCCGACGCAGCCGCCGAAGGGCCGATCCTGTCCGTCCGAGCGGGATCTCGAAGTGGAGGAACTGCTCCATCCCGATTCCGTGGGCTCTCAACCGTCCCCACCGATCGGTGATCGTGATCAATCCCTGCCAGTCGTTGTGCGGCTCCTTGCCGTAGCGATTGGCGACCACACTCCAGGCGTCATAGAAGGATCCCATCATTCGGTTGAGGCTCACATCAGTTCCAGTGTCGGCCAGGCTTGCCAAGACGATGTCAACGCGCGCCTTGCGGATGGCCCGCATGAGCCAGAAGCTTCGAACATCGGCGCAAATGACGATGGCGAGGCGTGCCCCGTCGACGTCTGCGAGCGTCAGCCGCCTCTCGGCCGGTTCGAAGTAGGGCGTTCGCAACCAGAACTTGCGATGCTTGGCGATGATCTCCCCGTTCGGATTGATCAAGACCTGCGTGTTGAACACCTTCTCTTCATCTTGCTCGGTCAGACCGAACGAGATGAAGACGTTGTGGCTCCTGGCAATCTCACCCAGCCGTACCGTCGTCGGTCCCGGCACGGTCTCTCCGATCTCTCGGTGATACGCGATCGACTCATCCCGGGTTGCCCTGTTGAACCAGCCAAGAATCGCCTCGCCGAAGTGAATCAGGCGAACGTCTGGGTGCTCCGCCTTCACGCGATCGATGAGTTCGCACAGCCGGATCCGGCTCTTCAACGGATCATGGTCCGGCCGCATGGCGACAGTGACTACGGAGAGGCGGTTCGCACCGTCCGCCGATCGCTGAGCAGATGTCCGATCTCTGTTGGCCCGCATCGCGCGCAATAGAATACTGTTACGAGGGCGGAGGCGCAAGGCGCCCTCGGCGCCACATCTGTCACGCCTGGTGAGTCCCGCGCGTTGTCGTTTGCTCAGCGATCGACCATCTTGGGATCCGCCGAGCGATGGTCTTCACTACAGCCCGACCACGATTTCGTCGAGCCCTTTGCGCGGACGTGCAGCGGGGCTTTCGTCCGCGTATCCGAAGGCGACGGCTGCGACCAGTTGACCGGTTTCGCCAAGCCACGTCTTGAATTCGGTCACCGCGTAGAGCACGTCTGCGATCCACAGCGAGCCGACTCCAAGTTCCATCGCAGCCAACAGCATGTTCTCGATCGAGGCACCGATGCACGTCGACAAGCTCCTGGAGCGAGGCGGTCGAGCTCGGAGTCCGAATCGCCCGGATGCTCTCGGATAAACCTCTTCTCCTCTCACTCGCCGGCGCCTACCTCTCCGCCTACGGCTCCTCCGGCGAGCAGTCGTCCCGCGAGTGGCATCTTCTCGAGTGGTCCGGCTGCGAGGTCTGCAAGATCGCGGACGCATGCGACCGCCGCTGCGATCTCCTCAAGGCGATTCCGTTCGACCGCATCGCCGGTTTCGTCTTCGAGTCCGGCAACATGCACGAGCCGGTCAAGCTGCCCCCTGTGGGCCTCGTCCGGCAGATCGGCGGCTGCGTCCGCGAGCAGGGCGGACTCGTTGTGGCAAACGAGATCACCACAGGAATGGGGAGAACGGGCGCGTGGTGCGGCTTCGAGCACTACGATCTCCGACCGGACATCGTCGCTCTCGGCAAGGGCTTGGGCAGCGGCTATCCCGTGAGTGCCGTCGCTCTGCGGCCCGGCGTCGCGAGCAGCCTGGAGTCGATGGGCTTCCGCTACGTCCAATCCCATCAGAACGATCCGCTCGGATGTGCCATCGCTCTCGAAGTGATTTCTGTCATGCGCGACGAGGATCTGATCGAGCGAAGCCGCCGCGTCGGCACGGACTTCCTGGATCGCCTTCGCCGTCTTGCGAGCGGGCCAAGTACCGTTCGCGAGGTGCGCGGGCGCGGCTTGATGATCGCTCTGGAGCTCGAGCGGAGCCGGATCTCGGCCGCTTCTGCGCATGCCGAGCTTCTGGGTCGCGGATTCCTCGTCGGGCTGAGCGAGGAACCGAATCTCCTTCGCTTCTACCCGCCACTGACCATCGGAGAGGACGACATCGGCCGTCTTCTCGACACGCTACCCGCGGTCATCGAAAGAGCCCCGACGTAAACGACGAACGCCACATGCTCGCTCACAACCTCGCTGCGATCGTCAGAGACGGTCGAGAGACGCCTTCTCGTACGCTGACCCGTGGATACGGGTTGTCGGGGAGAGGAGGGTGCATGCTCGGTTTCATCGTTTGCTCGCGCGTGATGTCGCAGTGTTCGCTGACGCTGACCGTCGAGTGCGAGGAGTTCGTGCCGAGTGTCTCGCTCTCCGCAGGTGGCTCCTTCTGGAAGATCACGTTCCATCTGCTGTAGGAGCGCGAAGCCGCGGAAGCCGGACGACGAAGCTGGATCCCACACCCAACTCGCTTTCAGCTTCGATCGTCCCACCGTGTGACTCCACGATCGCTCTGCAGATGGCGAGACCGAGGCCTGAGCCGCCGTCTGCACGCGATCTCGCCACATCGACACGGTAGAATCGCTCGAAGATGTGAGGAAGGTGTTCTGGTGGGATCCCGTCACCGGTATCGGTCACGGCGAGGATGACTCCTCCAGCTTCCGCGGCAAGAGCAATCGACACGCGGCCGCCCTTCGGTGTGTGACGGATTGCGTTGTCAAGGAGATTCGAGACCACTCGCCTCAACCCGCCCACGTCTCCGTAGATGTCGACGTTCGCGTCCTCGGGGCCCGTGAGACAGACGCCACGTTCATCCGCAACCGGGTTCAACGCCACGACCGTCTCCCGCGCAATTGAGGCGAGGTCCAGCGGTGCGAACGCACGCGAATCTGCTCCCGCGTCGGACCGCGCCAGCGTGAGAAGCCGGTCGATAAGACGGTTCATCTCGCCCGCTTCCTCCGCAACGATGGCCAACGCATCGCGGTAGTCCTCAGGCGAGCGCTCACGTCGAAGCGCAAGGGTCGCCTCGGCCTCGATCACCGCAAGCGGAGCACGAAGCTCGTGCGATGCGTCATCCGTGAATTGGCGCTGCCGTCGGAAAGCACGCTCGAGACGATCCAGCATGGCATTCAGCGTCCGTCCCAACCTGCCGAGTTCATCGCTCGTCGACACGTCGACACGTCCCGACAGGTCCGTCTCCTCGATCTCCCTCGTCGTCCCGACCATCCGATCGATCGGCTCCAACGCGCGTCGGACAAGGAACAGCCCTCCCCAAGCCGACAAGAGGAGCGCCAACGGAACCGCCACGAGCAGGATCGTCCGTAGGGCGCCGAGAGCCGAGACCATACTGTCCATCGGTTGCGCAACGACAATCACGGCCGGATCCGGCGGGTCCCCTTCGATCCTCTCAGGCAGAAGCTGCCCCGGCGAAAGCGGCGCAGCCGGCGGCCTGGCATCTCCGACAACGCCCTCCAAATGGGCCTGAGGCCCCAGCGGACGGAAGAGAGCGATGTAGAAGCGCAGCGACTGCCCGGTGGGAGAGTCGAGTGTCACGTGAACGGGCACGCCTCGAAACGCGCTTTCGATCCAATCGGAGTTGAGGGACTCCTCGACCTGCCGCGTTGACACGACGGCATAGCCCTCGCCATCACGGGTGTAGAAGCCGACGATCTCGCCGAGCATCTCCTCGAAGCGCCCCTCGTTCACGATCTCTCGGATGCCGCGGACGCCCGAGATCTGTGCGACGCGATGCACGAGGACCCGATCGAGGTCTCGCCGCAGCGTGAACGAGAGGAAGGAATGCAGGCCCGCGCTCATCGCCGCCAGCAAGATCGCCAGCACGATGAGATACCACGCCGTGAAGCGAACTCGGATGCTGCGTAACGCACTCACGGCACCCTCAAGCGATAGCCGGCACCACGGATGGTCTCGATCGCACTCGGACCGCCCACCTCGTCGATCTTGACCCGCAGGCGGCGGATGTAGACGTCAACGAGGTTCGACACGCTGTCGAAGTCGTTGTTCCAGGCATGTTCCTCGACCATCCCGCGCGTGATCACCGCATCGGGGTTGCGCATCAGGTACTCGATCACCGCGTATTCTTTGCTGGTCAGCTCGACGTCGAGACCGCGTCGACGCAGCCTCCTCGTGACCGTATCGAGCTTCAGATCCCCGACGGACAGAGCTGTCGAGCGACTGGGGGCCTGTCTGCGAGTCAGCGCACGTACGCGCGCAATCAGCTCTTCGAAAGCAAACGGCTTGACCAGGTAGTCGTCGGCACCGGCGTCGAGTCCGGTCACGCGATCCGGTACCGCGTCCCGCGCAGTGAGCATCATGATCGGCGTCTCCACCTGCGCTTCGCGGAGATTCCGACAGACGGCAAGCCCGTCAGCCTTGGGCATCATGATGTCGAGGACGACGAGATCGTAGTTGTTGATCTCAGCCAGATACTGCCCCTCCTCGCCGTCGCGAGCGACATCGACCGCGTAGCCCTCTTCGGAAAGCCCTCTCTCGATCACCGAGCGAAGTCGCGCATCGTCGTCCACGATCAGGATCCGCACCAGGCCCTCCTTCAGGCGCAGTATACGATCGGAGAGATGAACGAAGGATGAAAAGCGTTCCGAAGTAGACTCACCCTGTGCGTAGGACGCTGTGCGCCACGCGTCGCTGCAGACGGAGAGACAGGCGGAGACATCGGCCCAGCGGGCCGAGTTCCGCCTGCACTCAAATCCGTCGACGTCAGTTCTTGTTGTCTTCGCGCTTGAGGTACTCGAGAATCGCCTCAACAACCAGGTAGTTGACCGAGCGGTCTTTCCGCTCTCCCAGCTTCAGCAGCCGTTCCACCGGCTTCTCCTCGAGTCTTTTCTGCGGGATGTAGATCGAGAGCTTGTCCAAGATCTGTTTCCTTGCCATCCTTCTCACCTCCCTCTTGCTCTGGAATCATGCATGGGCGGAAGAGTGAGGGAAGGGTCTGTGCCCCGCGTGAAGGGGCGATGAAGAACCTATGTGTACGCAACCTCAACGAGCTCCCCCTACACGACGAACCCTTCGGGGCTTTTTTCGAACGGCTCGCCGTGGCCCGGGGAATCTCCGCGTGCACCCGCCGGACCGACGAAACTGGACCCACCTTTCGGTGTATAGTGTGTACCTGAAACGGAGGTGGGAGTCGTGAGACGTAGGTGGGTACTCGTTGGCTGTGCGTTGGTGATAGCCTTGCTCGTGTCTGCCGTTGCAGCGTCCGCTGCGACGACTTTGTTCGGAACACGCTTCAAGGCCGGGGTGACGATTCAGTTCAGGGTTGAGGACTCCACAACGTGGTCCTGGGGTTGGGGTTGCTGCTGCTGCGGCTGCGAAGCGTCGACGATCCTCGGCTGGCGTATCACCGATACCGGCGGTCAGACGATCTACAGCGTAATGCATGACGCACCGGTCGGCTCGACATCATGGATGGGAACCTGGGAACAGACGAGGGTCGACGGATCTGCTGTCGCCAGCGGCCAGTACGTCTTGTACGTGGACACGTCAGTCGGAACGCTGTCGCGATGCCTCACCATCTACGATCCCTGCGACTGCTGCCCGTCTGCGTGTTACTCCTGTGCTTGCCAGCAGGTAAGCACCATCACGGACTGCGGATGCAAGACATCTCTCGTGTTCGTGGACACGTGTACGAGTTGTTTCCCGTTCTTCGGGTTGTTCGGAGGTTGCTCGTCCCCGTGCACCAGCTGCTACGGCGGCTGTCCGTAGAAACGAAGGGGGCTGACGGCCCGACTGACTGCATTCCGCCCAACTCGCGCTGATCTCGCGTGAGGTTGCGGAGTCGGTACGGGAGAGTTTCGATGGAGGCAGCGACTCGTTGTCGCTGCCTTCGCTCTTGATCGGGTCCGACGGCGCCTGTACGCTCCCAGGAACACGCGAGGGTGGCGGAATTGGCAGACGCGCTAGCCTTAGGAGCTAGTGCCTTCGGGCGTGCGGGTTCGAGTCCCGCCCTTCGCAGTTGAAGGCGATTCCGCGGAAAGCTATAATGGGCCTGCTCTCGCGGGAATAGCTCAGCGGTAGAGCACTGCCTTGCCAAGGCAGGGGTCGCGGGTTCAAATCCCGTTTCCCGCTCCAGGCAAGGACCGAGGGAACGAAGCGGATGCCGGGATGGCGGAATTGGCAGACGCAAGGGACTTAAAATCCCTTGAGGGTTTCCTCGTGCGGGTTCGACTCCCGCTCCCGGCACAAGAGAAGATGCTGAAGATATCGCGGGGTGGAGCAATCAGGAAGCTCGTCGGGCTCATAACCCGGAGGTTGCCGGTTCGAATCCGGCCCCCGCAACCAGCGCGGCGGCGTAGCTCAACTGGTTAGAGCGTTCGGCTCATATCCGAAAGGTTCGGGGTTCGAGTCCCTGCGCCGCTAGAGGTTTTTTCTTTGGGGGCGTAGCTCTAATCGGGAGAGCGCTGCGTTCGCAACGCAGAGGTTGGCGGTTCGAATCCGCTCGCCTCCACACGAAGTCGGGATCGCATTGTGACACTGCGATCCCGTCTCATCTCTCCATGCGCGTCGTTCTCGCTGAGTCTGCAACCGCTGTTCTGGTCTAGCATTCCTGGTTCGAATCCGGTCGCCTCTCCTACATGATTCGCAGCGTTCCTCTTGGTCACGAGACTGTCTGCTGCAGCCGCCATGCACTACAATAGAGCGAATTCAACGACCTGCCACAACGGTGAGCCGCTAGGAAGGGGGGCACAGTGTGCTCATCGAGGGGGATGCGATGAATGTCTTACTGATCTATCCGCAGTTCTCGGACACCTTCTGGAGCTTCAAGTACGCGCTTCGATTCATCCGGAAGCGTGCCTTCTCCCCGCCGCTGGGACTCCTTACCGTCGCCGCGATGCTTCCGCAGGAGTGGGGGAAACGCCTCATCGATGTGAACGTTGCGAATCTGGCGGACAAGGATCTGGCGTGGGCCGACGTTGCCTTCATCAGTGGGATGACAATTCAGCGGGACTCGGCACAGGAGATCATCGCGCGATGCAAGGACATCGGACTCAGGATCGTTGCTGGCGGCCCAATGTTCACCACTGAACAAGACGTATTCGGCGATGTCGATCATCTCGTTCTGAACGAGGCTGAGATCACGCTCCCGCTGTTCCTGGAGGATCTGGCCAACGGCTGCCCAAAGCGAATCTACTCTACGACTGAGTTTGCCGATATTCGCCGGAGCCCGATGCCGTTGTGGGAGTTGGTCGACATGCGCCGATATGCGTCGATGATCATCCAGTTCTCACGCGGCTGTCCATTCAACTGCGAGTTCTGCAGCGTGACGGAGCTGTTTGGCCACCGAACGCGTCTCAAGTCCGCAGACCAGATCATCGCTGAGCTAGATGGTCTCTACGCACAGGGCTGGCGTGGCCCTGTCTTCTCGGGTGACGACAATCTGATCGGCAGCAAGCGCTACCTCAAGAAGGAGCTTCTGCCCGCACTGATCGACTGGAGGCGTGACAAGGCAGGTGTGCAGTTCGCCACTGAGGTTTCGATCAATCTGGCTGACGACCCGGAGCTGATTCGAATGATGGTGGACGCAGGATTCACCACGGTCTTCATCGGGATCGAGACACCAGATCAGAACAGTCTGACTGAATGCGGCAAGAACCTGAACACGAACCGCGATCTCGTCGCGGACGTGAAGCGGATTCAGCGAGCTGGCTTGCAGGTCCAGGGCGGGTTCATTGTTGGGTTCGACAGCGACACGCCGTCGATCTTCCAGCGCCAGATTGACTTCATTCAGCAGAGCGGCATTGTGACCGCGATGGTTGGTCTGCTTCAGGCGATTCCCGGCACCAGACTGTACGAACGCCTTTCCAACGAGGGCCGGCTTCGGGATGACGTGACTGGAGACAATGCCGACGGGACGACCAACGTCGTGTCCAGCATGAGCTTCGAGACCCTCCAGGAGGGATACCGCGGAATCATGCGAACAATCTACTCCCCACGCATCCTCTACGCGCGCATCCAGGTTTTCCTGCGGGAGTACAAGCTTCAGACGAACCGGACACACCTAGACTTCCAACACATCATGGCCCTCTTCCGATCCATCTATCACCTAGGGCTCAAGAGTCGCGGAAGATTCAGCTATTGGAAGCTCCTCATTTGGGCTGCGGTTCGCAAGCCTAGGGCATTCCCGATGGCAGTCACTCTGGCGATTTACGGCTACCACTTCCGCAAGAGCTTCGGATAGCCGCTCTCTTCAAGAGGGGTCTTCATTCGAGGCTCTAGGCTTCGAGAGGCGAACGAGCTGCCTTCACCTGTTCGAAGGCTCGGATCATCGCGAGACAGCAGACGGAGTCGTTCAGCATCCCATTCCGCAGGCGTAGCTACCATTGGGCGGTCAGCACGAAGGTTCTGTTTGCTGTACGGTCTGCTCCAATGAATCGAAGCGAGGGCGATCGCTGGCGGTTCCTGCATTCGGTACTAGAGCAGCTCGCCGAGAATGTTCTTCGTTTCCTCGTCCAGCACTGGCGGTGGAGTCCAGTCGACATGCACGACGCGGGCATCCAGTTTCTCCAGGGCTTCGGCGAATTCGACAAGCCCCAAGTTGATCGAAATCGGCCCTTCTCGAAGCAGGTCAAGTAGTTTCGGCATCTTCACTCACCACCGTTCGTGCGCTGGAGGATGACGTCGCGAGCGAAGGAACTGGCGTTCACGTTGCTCGCGAACACGTGAGCGCCAACATCCCTGAGAACCTCCATCTGGCTCTCGAGGCCCTGTGGATCCTCGTTCGCGGTGCGGATGGATTCGCGAGGGGTCTCAACCACGAGCTTCTGGAGATTCAAGAGCCCGTTCGCAACGACGACTGCGAAGCAGACGCCGAAGAGCTCCCACCAGACGTCGACGCCAGTGCAGAAGCGCGAAGTGGTGCCACAGAGGGAGTAGAGTCCGAAACGAGAACCTCGTCACCACGAGACGGCTAACGAACGCGTTCTGCATTCAGTCCCGCAGGCGCCAAGCGTTCTACCTTGGCCTGTTCCGTATGAACACTCTGAGGAGATTGGAGAGTCCCCAGGGAATGCTTGACGTCGAGCCCTGAGAGATGCTCCTGAGACGTGGATGAGACGCGTCTCTCTTAGCATGAAGCCATCCCCGTGACAGGAGCGATCCGGGATGAAGCTGCGTGTCGGCTCAGCAGTACTGATTTGCCTGATCACTGCACTTGACGCACGCGCCACAGATCAGTTCCCTAGCTCTCTGGACATCGAGTCGTTCGAAGCTGCATGGCAGGCTATTGACGAATCCTACTTCGATCCGGAGTTCGGCGGTATGGACTGGCCAGCGATCCATGCCCGCTACCAGGCGTTGATCCATGATGCTTCCGACCTTGGCGAGTACTACCGTATCATGAACGATATGGTGTTTGAGCTACATCGCTCTCATTCTGCCGTTATACCTCCAGGTAATGGAGGCGAATTCCTTCCAACGACCTACGCTAGCGGCTCGCCAGGATTCGAAGTCAGATGGCTCGACGGAGAAGCCATCGTGACTTCAGTCAAACCCAACTCCGCAGCGGCTAGCGCGGGTATTCAAGGAGGATTCAAGATTATCTCGATCGATGGCGAGCGTGTCGTCGATACCTTTGCCCGCGGAGTATCCTTCACGGCGCCTCCCTTCAACGATGCTGGAACGAAGCAGAGCGGAAACAATGCTCTGCTCGGCAATTTGTATGGTGAGACAGAGAGCACTCTTGTGTTGACATACGAAGGCGAGGGCGGAAAGCAAGACACCGTACACATCGTGCGTGAAGCGAGACGCGGCGCGCCTGAATCCGGCACTGGACTACCACCTTGCTTCCTCGAGTTCGAGACCAGGCACTTGAGTGAAAGCATCGGATACATACGGTTCAACATGTTCCATCCCGCGTTGAACTCTGAAGTTGAGCAAGCTGTCGCGGACTTCGCTTCATCAGATGGAATCATCCTCGATCTTCGCGGTAATCCAGGAGGCTATCTGGATGCTATGGTGCAGGTCGCACAGTGCTTTCTCTCCGAGCAAGTCGTCCTCGTTACTCTTGTCATGCGCGATCAGAGCATTGGGATTGAAGCGAATCCCAATCATCCAGCATACTCCGGTAAGCTTGTGATTCTTGTTGATGCATTGTCCACTTCAGGTAGCGAGATGTTACCCATCTGCTTCCAGATGCTTGGACGCGCGTCTGTTGTGGGAGAACGCACTCAGGGCGCTGTGACAGGATCTGGCATGCTCTCGCTGCCAAATGGGGCTGTGCTCATGTACCCGTACATACAGACGCTGGCCTACGATGGAACGGACCCTGAAGGCGTTGGCGTTCTTCCAGATATCCTCGTAGGACTGAACCGCGATGAGCTACGCCTGGGCATCGACTCTCAACTCGAGGCCGCTATCGAACTCATCAATGCAATGTGCCTAGCACCCTAGGCCACTAGGGGGAACAGCTGTGAATCACTCGGAGAAGGATCGTCGTGCACGCAGGATCTCACATGCTGTCTCTTGCTCGATTGATGAATGGCTCCCTGACAAGATCGAGACCTTTGGCATCAGCGCAGCCGCGGTCGGAGTCGTCACGGTCGAAGAGAATACCTGGTCGAAGGGCTTTCATGCAGTTGACGGCGGCGAGCCTCAAAGCGTTGACGCGAACACAGTCTTCTGTGTTCGCTCTCTGAGCAAAGCGGTCACCGCGCTCGGCGTACTGGTAGCGGTTCAGAAGGGCCTGGCGGACCTCGACAAGCCGATCATCGAGTATCTTCCCGAGTTCACAATCCGAACGAGATACGCCTCTCATCCTGAACGTCGCATTACACTCCGACACCTGCTCTCCAACCGTGCCGGCTTCACTCACGACGAACCTCCGGGGAATCAGCCCGAATGTCAGTCGAGCTTCGAGACGCGCGTCGCCTCAATAGCCAGAACTTGGCTGCGCTTTCCGGTAGGCCTTCGCTATGCCTACAGCAACCTGCATTTCGACCTAGTCGGTCACATTCTTCAGAAGATGACAGGCGATCCCTTCTCAGTCTTCATGCGCGAGAATGTGCTTGAGCCGCTCGGCATGCGGGCAAGTACATTTGACTGGGAAAAAGCAGCGTCCTCCCCCAATCTTGCACGTGGGCATGATCCGACTGGAGAGGTCGAGCCAATTGCGATTTCCGAGATCCCGTCAGCGGGCCTCTACTCAACCATCGCTGACATGGCCAGGTTCCTGCGCCTCCATCTTCGCACAGATAGCGCCGATGGGCGGAGATTTCTTCAGGAAGACCTCATGGATGAGTACCAGGCCATCCAGTTTCCCGAGCCTGACCAAGAGACTGGTTACTGTCTTGGGATCTGTCGACAGCTTATCGGCTCCACCTATAGCTTGTCGCATTCAGGTGGCGGACACGGGTACCAGAGCCAGATGATCATCTATCCGGACCTCGCGTTCGGCATTGTCTTCCTTACGAACAAGGATGGACACGGATTGACAACCGGGCCTCTCCAAAAGGTCATCGACGATGTTGTACGCGATGAGACGGGAGAGGAGCCTACTCCTGCTTCGCCCGCTGCGGGGGGAGAGCGCCTACCACTTGACGACAGACGTCTCCGAGCCGTCTTGGGGCGCTACTGGGACGACGAACACGGAGATTGGACGCTCGATGTTATCGAGGGGGCTCCTGTCCTCAAGACCGCTTCCGAATCAAGCCGACCGGTAGCGCTCTATGCTTGCGGAGATGAGATCATCGGCGTTTGCGGATCATCAGGCCTAATGCGCTTCGCAGCATGGGACGCCGGTATCCCGGGGATGCTTCTCTGGTCAGATCGGCGCGTCCGGAACGTCGTCTACCGAATGCGAAACGGCGGACCCGAAGATCCATCTGGACCTTCGAAGCCAGAATGGGCGGCCTACTGCGGGGCCTTCGACATCTTGTGGAAGGATATGCCCTGCGCTACTGAACGAGTCGAAGTCCGGGATGGCTACCTCTACTTCGGAGATCGACGTTGCACAGAACACGAACCCGGACTCTTCTTCACTTGCGATGGTGAGGCAATCGACTTGCGCAGCAATCCTCAGACTGCAGCAAACCTTGTGCTTCGACGCCGAGGGTGATCAAGCGGCGGTATTGGAAGCGCGCCTGCTGACCTTCACCTCTGGATCCGGCCCAAACCGGATATCGGAATCGCCCGTCGTTGAGCCTGCCCCGAGGGACCGATCCAGACGCAGAGGCATGATTGGATATCCTGTCTACGGTTACTCGCAAGTGTAACGAGCATCACACTTGCTGCGTTCCTGTGGGCAAGAGAAGCGGCCAAGTGAAGCACGGGATAAGTTGATCCCATCAAGCTTTCGGCGTGCAGGCATGTTCCGGGTCGGGACATGCATCACCACGAGACAGCTAACGAACGCGTTCTACATTCAGTCCCCCAGGCTCCAGAGAGATTCATGAATCGCTGCTGACATCTGGCTTCCCCTCACTTG
>Ga0272443_10002001_pt1 | contig 27448 bp, 24 predicted proteins | sample SSMAcet12_FD_193581 | JGI IMG/M metagenome (GOLD analysis project Ga0272443, IMG submission 193581) | Marine sediment archaeal communities from Little Sippewissett salt marsh, Falmouth, MA, United States - SSM-Acet-12 | ecosystem: Environmental > Aquatic > Marine > Wetlands > Sediment ... | reverse complement strand
CTTGCCGTTTAAATGCAAAACCGACGTTCCCGTTTCTAGTGGAATGCGTTGCATCCTATTTTCGTAGTTCCAATCCCGACCTTTCCTGGATATAGTTCAAACGGGGATGACCCGTGAATGCTTACTAGTTTTTTATGCCTCTATAGAATTTTTAGCCAAATAGTATTTATGATATTATATCAAGCCATTTTTAAAGATACCAATTTTAAGCTAAAATTTCGATCAAGACCCCACTTTTACTAATGTTGAGGCTTTTCAAGCTGAAAATGGTTTAGAGGTATTTAGTTTTTTAATTTTTATCTAACTTTAACAATAGATTGTAAAAAACTGGTAAGTATCTATGTAATTTATTTCGCCAACCCACATAATATTTGGCATCTGATGCCCCTCGAAGTATCCTGCTCAGTATATAATCCCTTCTCTTTAATCTATCATTATAACTTTTTATCTTATTTGTTCTCAATGTGTATGTAATATCATAAACTTTCATTAAAGATGCATCGTCTTTAAATATACAATGTTTAGAAGTTGGATCGTCCATATGTTCTTGTGTAATCAAAGGATAATACCAACCATTTATATATCCTGATAAAGCCATTTTTAAAAAATAAGAAGTTGTACCAATATTTGGAGATCCTTCTTCCCAGGGTCCCATTTTTAAATATGTTTTTCTTTTTAGCAAAAAACCAGTACCTCCGACAAAAGGATGCTTTAATATCTGATGATTACCATATTTTTTTATTTTTTTCTTAGCGATTTCATAATTAAAATCTTCCTCCCAAAAATGCCAACAAGCCACAGCGCCAAGCATTTCAATATCTTTATGAGCTTCAGAAATAGTTTTTACCCAACCAGGGGAAATTAATATATCATTATCCAATTTACCAACAAGATCAGTGTTACACTTTGCCCAGAAATAATTCATCGCTGCTGTTTGCCCTAAGTTCTCTATACTTAGATAAATTTCCTTGATACGGGAGTCTTTGATTTCTTCCATAAGGTATTCTTTAGTCCCATCTATTGAAGCGTTGTCCCAGATATAAAGATCGAACTCATCTTGATCATTAAGCAAGCAATTTATGGTCTTTTTTGTATATTCAAGCCGGTTATAAGTTACTAACACAATACTCGCGTTCATTTTTAAATCTCCTACATCAACAATTTTATATCTTGGGAAAAATCTACTCAATACTTCGGGAAGTATTCATAGAATATTAACTCAACTTTAGAGATTCATCAGCACAAACGAATTAAGGTTGTAGGACTTTAAATGGATCCGGGACCTATCGGCCGAAATTGCCGGCCGAGCTGGAAAACCAAAAATTACCAAAGTGGAATGGAAAATCACGGCCAAAAAGTGGCTGTTGAAAAATGATCTGATCAAAATCGTAAGGGCGGGAAAGATGTCACCCAATTTAAATTGGAAATTGTGCCATAATTAGCCATGTCGCACAGGAAATATCCTCGTTATCTTAGACGCAATGATGAAAAATCGGTCCAATTGGATCGCACCTTGCTGATTTTTAGTTGACTTAGCAAACAGTGGCTGAATTATTCATGAGAATTTAGCTGTGAATAATCTCCTTATGTGTTGGAAGGATTGATATTATTCATCATAATTATAAACCATTGTGCTTAGTTTTGTTTTGTATTTTAATATTAGTGTGTTGTTGCTGTGTCGTTGCTTTACGAAAACTCCCCGACCTCTGATCTAATTATTGACTTTTATTACATTATCCTTTTTAAAAAGTGATGCACGACTTACAGTTGAAATCAATGCTAACAACATATAAAAAAAAACAATTGACTGATCAAAATATGTAACAGATAAAAAAGTCACACAATGAGCAAATAACATCACGCCCATAGACCATACTATTAACCTCTTTGAAAGTGGTTGTTCTTCCATTTTTTCAAGCGTATTTCCAATAGCTAAAAAACATTTTACTATGACTATAATAAATAAAATAAGTGTCAATAATCCTCCATCTACACCTTGTCTGATATACATATTTGTTATATCGGACATTTTAGGATCAGCCCTTATTGCTCGTTCTGTCCAATGAACAGTATAATCTGTACCAAGTAACCACCATTCATTAAAATGTTTGATAGCTTGATCAATTATCCTTGACCTATAACCTCCAGTACCTCCACCCAGTAATCCACTCACACGGTCCATTAGAAACCATATCGGGGCTTTCATATAAAAATGTAGAGAGATCAATCCTAAAAAAACAGTTAATCTAATAACTTTCATATTCCTGCGATATGGCCAAATTGCTAATCCTAGTAACCCACACATATAAGTAGCAACGGGTCCACTTGATCCAGAAGCTATGACAATAAAAGTTACTGCAAAAAATAAAAAAATAGATAGCAATCTTCTTTTTTTTTCTTCATCGAACCATAACCAAACCACTAAAGGCAAAAAAATGGCTCCGAACGTTCCGGTAAGTATTGGATGTCTGAAAGATCCTCTGCAACGTAATTCCCCATCACGGATGTCTGTTATTTGAGGTACTCCCCCAAATACTGAAAAAAAATTTCTTTGAGTAAAATATTCTATTGATAATACGAATGCAAATATAATCAGAAAAAAAACTATATATCTAAAAACTCTCTCTATTTCATTAAAATCATAAATCAAAAATCTGAATACAAAATAAATACCTAACACATTAAATGCAAATCCAAGACGATTAATAAAAGCTGCAAAATTTTGCCTTAACAAAGTAAATATAACTATATTTGAAACAACCCAAATAATTATAAATTTATCTATACTATTAAAATTAATAGGAAATAAATTCTTACGAAATATTATTCTACACAGACCCGCCAATATTAACAAACGTAACATATATAAATTTAAACCTGCGAAATTTATCCTTTGACCAAACGTCATAAAGCAGGCCAACATGAATATAGGTATAGTTGCGTGCCTACGAGGCAGAACAATGAGAAGAAAGGCCATTAATATACTAAATGACAAACCTAATAAATTTATATTTGTTGAATGTGAATAATCCATATAATTAGGCCTATCTTATTCAATTATTTATAATATGAATATCTTATTGACCATAAAAAAATATTAAAATATTTTTTTATGGAATAAATCGCTATTTGCTTCTTATTAGATTTGTAAATTATAGCTCCCAACAATATTAAAATGATTGCAATAATTCTTATTATCGATCCAGTAAAAACTGCAATCCTGAATTGAATTGCTTTTGATCTTCCACAATTATCAGCCAAAAAATTCTGATTTGATTCCAGTTGCAGAAGAGTGCTAAAATAACTCTCGTTTCTTTGATTACTGCTTGCTCCGGAATAATGATAAATTGCTTCACCAGCTAGATAATAGATTCTCCAACCATGGTTTTTAATCCTATAACAAAGCTCTACGTCTTCACAATACATGAAGAATTTTTCATCAAAACCTCCAACCTGATCAATTATTTTCTTCCTTGTTAGAACACATGCTCCGGAAAGACATTCTACCTCTCTGCTGTCAAGATGGTCCCAATAGTTCATTTCTGTTGAACTTACAAACTTACATGTAGGGAAAATACGATTTAGCATCGTTAAAAAACAAAATTTATTAAAAGGTGTTGGAAATTTCCTGGCACATGTGAATTGAATCGAGCCATCCCTATTGAGGAGCTTGCATCCAATCGCGCCAATTTCATCATTTTCTTTCATAAAATTTATCATTCCACCAATTGCTTCGGTTTTTAATTCTGTGTCAGGATTTAGAAAAAGAATGTATTTACCATTTGCTTTTTGAATTGCACGATTATTTCCCTTTGCAAAACCAAGATTTTCTTTGCTGGCAATAGTGATACATTGAGGGAATTCTTCCTTAAGCATTTTAACACTGCCATCCTTAGAGGCATTGTCAACAATAATTATTTCATAATCAATATTTTGCGTTTTTTTATATATACTTTTGATACAGTCTTTTAATAACTCTTTTGTATTCCAGTTAACGATGATAATTGATAAATCCATTTTAAATTAATAACCTATAGTGTTTTTAAAATTTTCAGGAATTTTGAATCCACAATAATAGTCATTCTTTAAATTGTATTAAAATTAAAACTTATTTCAATATTATTCTTTAAAGAAATATCTATGAAATTTTGCTTATTTAATTTCGTTTTTAAATCAATCTTTTTTGGATAATATATCCGTAAGATATATGGGATATCATCTATCCTATCTGTACAGCAGACATTTATATTCAATTTATTGCAATTTAAATCAATTCTTCTGAATTTTATAGCATTTCTATTAAAATACCATTTACTTATTTCTAAAGCTGTTCTGAAGCAATAGTTTCGTTTTTTCATTTCGTCTATCAATCGGATATAAAAATCATTCCAAAGTCTTTCAGGAGCTATACTTCTGAGATGCCATAGAATTGTTGCAACGCCACCGTATTTTTCGGTATCATCAAATATTTTGCAACATTTTTCAAAAGCTTCTGCTTCAGACAGTGTACTTTTTCCATTTCTAAATAATGCATTATCTTGAATATTTAAGGGAACTTCTATCAATTTTTTAACGCCAATTGGTTTGAATGGTCTAACCGTGCCAGCCTTAAATCCAATTGCATCATTATAGCCAAACGTTGAGTCATAAGTAAATGATGCTTGTTCTAAATTTTTAAAGGAAGAATCGTTAAAACAAAGCCAATGTACGCGATTACCTAATTCATGCTTCTTTGATATCCAAGATATTTTTTTAAATTCTTTTAATCCCAAATTAAAGTCATGCCAGTTGTCTATTCCATGCACTCCAATTTCACCGCCATGTGAAATAATTTTTTTAATATAATTTTTTAATTCGTTTACTTCATATTTAGTTGCTCGTCTTTTTTTGTTTTCTTTTTGCACATTGTAACCAGGTCTATTTTTGTATGGTATAAAATAAAAAGTAGAAGGCAACTTGTTTTCAATATTTAGATAATTATCAAATTGCAACCAAATATCATCTTTGAATCCAATATAGACAAATGGCAAATATAATATAGCTAATAAATTTTTTAAAACTTTTTTTAAAGTAGATAATCCCTTAAATAAATTTACAAGAGATGAAATAGATGCTCTATAGATAAATCCAAAAAATGTCGTATCAAAAAAATGATCTGCTATTTTTACGAAATCCACATCATGAGTTAAACAGGCAAAAGATTCATATCCGAATGGTTTGCTTAGTATTTCAACTAAATATATATTCGAATCTAGTATCCACTCTCTTAGCATTGTTATATGAATTTCTAATAATGGAATTTCCGAAAATTCTGAAGGTTGTCCGGTATTCAATAAAAATAATACCTCTTTAAAAATATTGTATCCTATGCGTATATATTTAACATTACTTATTGTTTTATTATAACCAAAGCTGATTGGACCATTTCTTCCACATGGTATTAAACCGGGGTATTCATTAAAAGTAATAGATTCATTAAAAATTACTATTTTTTGTTCTTTATAATAAAATACTTGGTTCTTTTTATTAATCACATATTCTACTTTTTCGCTTAAATCCAGTGCATTAGGTCTGCTGTCATATATTATAACCAACTTTGTATTGGCAAAATTCTTAGTGTAATAAGATGTAATTACGACATCATATGATTCATCCTGATTATAATATTCCCATGGCACTTTAAATAAATTAAAGAATTCTTTTGCAATCGCTTTTTCGTTGTCTCTAATATTAATCCCAATCATATTTTTACCGCTTTTAGTCTTTCTTTTGCCGTAAATTATTTACGTATATTTGTAAGTATTTCTACTCATTTTTAAAGATAGTTTTACTTATAATAGACTTAAAAATATTTTTTTGTGAATTCCAGCTTAAAAATATTGAAGAATTTAAACAGTTAATCTTTATTTCTTCTCTAATTTGTTCGTCATTATAAAGCTTATAGATACATTTCGCGACATCAACAGGATCATTTTGTTTTGAAAAAACAACAAGTTTATCACTTAAATAGTACTTTGTTGCTTCAGTTTCCGTTGCAATTGATGGAAGTCCCATAGAAATATATTCAAAAAGTTTAACATTTAATGCCTGTTTAGAGTATATATCATTTCCAGCTAAAAGTGCTATTCCGATATCTGCTTTAGCCATTAGATCTGGTACGTTCACAAGAGGGATATGATCATAGAAACAAACAATATCTTCTATTCCGAAATTGGCAGCCAGCACTTTTATTTTTTCGTATTCACTTCCCTTACCATAAATATCAAACCTAAAAGAAGAAACCTTATCTTTGATTAGACTCACTGCTTTTAGCGCTATGTCAAGGCCACAATGTTTGTTGATTGTTCCAGGATACAACATTACAAATTCTTTTTTATCAGGATCAGCCGAGTGTTTTGTTGGATTAAAAAGAGAAGTATCCGGGAAATTTGTTATTACAGATAATTTAGATTCATTTACAAATGACCTTTTGCATATAGTCTTTCTCCAATAATCAGTTACGGTAATAACATGATCAGAAAAAGCAATACTCATGCGTTCAATTAAGAGTAATAATTTTATAAAGAAATAGTTCCTTCTTTTTCCGAATTTAGAGATAAAAAAATCAGGGAAAGGGTCATGTACATCTAAAATAATTTTAGTTCCCATCAACTTATGTAAAAAAACTGAAAAAACTTGAAAATCTGGCGGTGTATGAACATGTACAATCTTATATTTATTCTTCAACTGAAGTTTCGAAGATAAAAAAGCAGAGAATATAAAAAATTTACAAAATGATTTTATGTAATCGAATTTCCTTAATTCTTGACTTCTTATTCCAACCTCATAAATTTTCGCATTATTTTTGTATCTATAGATATTAGGCCAACTTTTATGATTTTTCCCCGATAATGATATTACATCAACTGAAAATCCTATTTCCAATAGTGAATCAACATATTTTCTAACCCTTGAATCAGTTTCAAAAATGGACCAAACAATAGTGCATGCCTTTAAAGGGTAATGTTTTCTTTCATCCCCAGCTTGCTTGAGTACGTGTTTTAACATTGCAATTAACCTAACTATTATTGGCTAACGAAATAAAAGCGAGGAGCTTCCTAAAATATAGATCCAATATTATTATCAATTGAAGAGAATTTAAAAATAAAATAATTAAGGCAGATGAGAACTATAGATGTGCTTACAATTTAATCCAAATCAAATCTTTTTTAACCCAACGGCACTGCTTTCGTAGCGCCACTCACAAGCAAGACATTCCAAATCATCGCTTAGCCGTTCCCCGCATTCACAAACCCATCCGATTTGTCTGGCCGGGTTGCCCACCACCAGTGCATGGTCAACGACATTTTTGTTGACCACAGCCCCAGCACCCACAAATGCATAGCGGCCGATTGTGGTTCCGCACACGATGGTCGAGTTGGCGCCCAACGTAGCGCCTTTTCTCACCAACGTCTGCCGGACCTGATCCATTTTACGGATTTCGGCCCTGGGATTGTAAATATTGGTAAATACCATGGAGGGGCCGCAAAAGACGCCATCCTCAAGGGTGACGCCTTTGTAAACGGAGACGTTGTTCTGGATCTTGCAGCCATTGCCGATGGTAACGTCCGGTCCCACAACGACATTTTGCCCGATATTGCAGTTTTCACCGATTTCCGATCCTTTGAGGACATGGGAAAAGTGCCAGATTTTGGTCCCATTTCCTACCGAAGCGCCATTATCGATCACGGCGGATTCATGCACAAAAGGATCGTTTTGTCCGCTCGATTCCGGTCGCTGCCCGTGCCGTTCCGACTGCGGCACAATTCTGACCGACCGTCCGTTCAGATCCATAGATCGCTGGCTAGCATTCAGGACACGCAGCACCCGAATCCCTTCCTTTCCATCGGTAACGGGTTGCTGCCCGGTCGCAATGCAATGCAGGAAATGTTCACACTCATGCCGCAACGGTTCTTCCTGGACGACATCCACTGTCTCCGGTTCTGCTTTGACCGGAACAGGCATGTTGTGATCCCACTTGATTTCATGCGGATAAAGCCAGAGCTTGTCCGCCCAAGGCTTGGTGTCGTTGAAAACCGCCATTTTTCGATCACCGACCACCACCAATTTCTGTTCTTTGAAGGGATGCAGCCAGGAAACGAAGATATGAGCCTGCAAGCCGGACTTGAATTCGAGATGGGTCGTTGTGACATCTGCGATTTTTTTATGCAGGTAATAGCCTCCCATGGTCTGCACGGTTTCGGGTTCATCTTCCGCCAAAGATAAAATCATGGAAATGTCATGGGGTGCGAACGACCAAAGAATGTTCTCTTCGCGACGGATTTTCCCCAAATTGAGACGATTGGAATAGATATAGTTGATGCGCCCCAATTCTCCTTCTATAGCAAGCTCTTTCAGCTTGATAAAAATCTGGTGATACTGCAGCAGGTGGCCGACCATGAGCACCAGTTTGCGTTGCCTGGCCAGTTCGATCAACTCCTCACCTTCCCTTTCATCCAAGACGAGCGGTTTTTCGACGTAAACGTGTTTTCCGCCCAGCAGCGCTTCTTTCGCCAAGCCATAGTGGGTTTCGGCGGGCGTTGCAATGACTACCCCGTCGATATTTTCGTCTTTGAGGACATCCGACAGGGCCAGGCAGGTTTTTACGCCCGGATACTGCTCACTGAAATTTGCCAGCAAGTCTTCGGAGCGGTCGCAGATCAGGTCCAGGGCACCGATCTGATGGAAATTACGAACCAGGTTCTTGCCCCAATAGCCGCTGCCGATCACTGCGATACGGGGTGACGTTTTATTGATGTTGGCATCCGTCGTCATTTTTCTCTCCGGTTATGAATAAATTACATCGGCAATGCGCTGTTGCTGGTCAGCCTCCAGGTAAGGATGCATCGGCAGGCTGAAAATGCGTGTCGAAAAATCTTCGCTCACTGGAAATCTGCCTTTTTCATAACGCAGACCGCTGAATGCAGTCTGCAAATGCAGCGGAAGCGGATAATACACCGCCGTTGGGATGCCGGCGTCTTTCAATCGCTGTTGGATTTGGCTTCGCTGATCTTCGTTTTTAGCCAACAGAGAATACTGGGCCCATACGGAAAGGTAGCCGGAAGGCGTGCTCGGTGTTTGCAGGACGATTTCCGCTGAACGACCTTGTGAAAGCAGTTCGTTGTATCTTTCGGCCACTTTTTGGCGAAGGGAGACCTCTTCCGGGAAGACGTCGAATTTGGCATTCAGGATTGCGGCCTGCAAGGTATCCAGTCTCCCGTTAATGCCGATACGAACGTTGTCGTATTTATGGCCGCCCTTACCATGGATTCGCAGGGATCGCATGACATCCGCCAGGTTGTCGTCATCGGTAAAACACATGCCACCATCGCCGTATCCGCCCAGCGGTTTGGCCGGAAAGAAGGACGTGCAGGCCACATCGGCCAGACTGCAAGCTTTTTTCCCAACGTATTCGGCGCCAAACGACTGGGCCGCGTCTTCGATGACGAAAAGGTCGTTTTCTTTCGCTATGGCGTTAATCTTTTCGTAATCCGCCGGCAGCCCGAAAAGGTCCACGGCAATAATGCCTTTGGCTTTCAATCCGGAACCGTTGGGCAAGGGGTAGGAGGAGGCGTCACCTGCTTTCAAGGCGGACAAAACCGGCTCGATCTTTTGAGGATCGATGTTAAATGTGGACGGGTCGATATCGACGAATACCGGGGTTGCACCGAGAAGGCTGATCACCTCGGCGGTAGCGATAAACGTGAACGGCGACGTTAAAATGGCGTCCCCGGGTCCGACATTTTGGGCCATCAGGGCCAGCAGCAATGCGTCTGTTCCCGATGCGCAGGAGACCGCGTGTTTAACACCGCAGAACTCGCCAAGCGCCTTTTCCAATTCGCCGACTTCCGGCCCCATGATGTAGCGTCCATGTTCCAGCACCGCTCTTATATTGGCGTCAATTTTTTCACGAATGCGCTTTTGTTGGGCGGTTAAATCGATGAATTGCATGAATTTTCCTTCTTTCATAGTACACACTTAAATGGAATTGTGTTTCCCGAATAAATGGTAAGTGAAATTTTCCTTTGAAAAATAGTCTTATCCAATGTACTAATGGTAGGTAAAATTTATCGTATAATCAGTCTCGCATTCATCTATGTGCTATTTTTTAGTCTAAATATAGAAGCGCTAAAAATATTCTAACATATCTTCTTTTGTTGGAGGACAACCCGGGACAAAACGATATCCCATTTTTTTTGCCAGCCGTTTATTGCAGTTTCCAATACAAATTATGTTTTTCGCATCACCTGAAAAGGATGGTTTCGAACCATATATAATATCCGCACCTACAATTGAATACTTTATCAATTTCAGCCACATCCTTACGGTATATTTAAAATTACTGGAAGAAATTTTTTTTACATCCTGAAAGAGATAGCGACACATGGAACAGGCCCTTGGATTTGACCATAAACGAACTCGTAAAAAATGTTTAACCTCAGCGGGACTATCAATTTTTATTCCAAAAAAATTATCTGTTTTATCCCCTGCTATAGTGTAACTGTTTTGAACCAATCCAATTTTCATTGACATATCAACATGTTCAGGTATTTCTGAGCATAATAAACCTGATACAAAATGGTCGATTTCAGCAGTACTATTGCCACCGATCAAAATATTTTTTTTAAAAAAATTATTTCCATCCAAAATACTTAAACCAGGCTGTACCACTTGATTTAAGTGGGCAATTGGTTTGTGCAAACCCAACCGGTGAAATCCTTTTTTCACTCCTGGTGATAAGAGGCCTTTTTGGTTTTTCAAGGCACCTGAAATTCCCGCAGCGGTACTTTTTTTTAAAATCGGAAGGTTTATATAGGTTCTTTCTAAAGCAATCTTGGGAAGAAATAGATTTCCATAGTGCCAATTTACTTTAATTCGCTCAGCCGTATTTAAATCGATCAGCTTGACAGACAATCGATTAGCCAGTGCTGTATATCCGGATATTTTGAAATTTTCTTCGGGGATCGAGCCGGCTGCGGTTCCTTCCCCGATAATGATATCAATGTCTGGCTTGATTTCTCTCAGCGCCTCGATGAGCGCAGTCACCACGCAATGACGGGTTATCTCGCCGCTTTCCTCTTTGACTGGAAAAACGATATTCGGTTTTAAGAAAATTCCTTTTGATAAATCGAGATTGTCTTTGAAAGCATCTAATATTCTCTTTATTGCCTGTTTGATATTGTTATTTTCTCGGGCAATATATACTGTCATGAAAAAACCTTTTAGTAATAATGATGATAAATATCAACGGATTCAATTGTATTGATGACAGGATTAACAGGATTTTTCGGTTGTCTGAAATTTAGCTCGAATTTTTTGTGGAACATTTAGAAAGTCAAGGACATGATCGAGCTGTTTTTGCAGATAAATCGTATTCTCACTTCTTTTCTGAATGTCTAAAGCTTCATCACGATCAATCAGTCCTGATCGGATCAAACCCGAAAGGTAAAGCCCTACCGTAGAAATCCCAAATTCTTTTAGATAGGTATAGTCTAATAATGGTTCCAGAATACAGTCATACCGCCAGCTTGTGGCTTTATCGGGCTTTGCCCATCCAGTCTCTTCTTTCAGTGTTTTTTCGATGACTTTCTGATCCCATTGGATGTAATCGAAAACATAAACCAGATCCGGGCCTTGTTCGGGGAGAGCAGCTCTTCGATAGACATCTAAACTACTGTTTCCGTTTATCGGAAATTGTCGTCTTTGATCGACTAGATTAAAACAGGCCTTGGTTTGTCGATAGGTAAAATTTAGAAGATCATTTATCGGTAGCTTTTTGATTCTCCTTAGTAAAAATTTCGTACGTGAACCGGGATTCCAAAGCTCATTGCGAGTAATTCCGCTGAGTATAAATGGAATATCATGTGTCATTGCAATATTGTAAAGAACCCCATCAATGCCATAATGGCAAAACATACATTGACCCCATGTTGTTCCTGTGGCGGCCAGCGACATCATATGATTGCGCATGAATTCATATTCACAATTATTTTTGGATTTGATTACCAAAAGATCCAAATCCAAGCTGTCGCATACCTTTTTAATATTATCCCTTGCCAGATCTACGAGAAAAGGGAAATCATAGCATACGGCAAGAGCCCGTAGCTTAAATTTGGCTTTTGCAAGATATGCGACATAACAACTATCCTTGCCCCCACTGATACCTAATACACAATCATAATGATCCCCTACTTTGCTCTCAATTTTTTTCAAAAATTCGGATTCTCCAAGGGGTTCTTTAGCAATATGCGTCAAGCAGTGATTGCATATGCCTTCGTCATTGAATTCAGTTCCAGGGTAGGTTTCCGGCATCAAACACTTTTTACATATCTGTATTTCCGTCATGTCAATAAAATTATGATAAGTTTGGGTTTAAATTAATGTCAAAAAAGGTTTCACTTTTCTGATTTTGGCATTAGAACATCTTTAATTTTTTTGGCAGGTACGCCTCCTACGATCGTATAAGGAGCAACATCACGTGTAACCACTGAATTGGCACCGACAACCGCTCCCTTTCCAATACAAACATCCGGCAATATAACTGCACCGGTACCGATCCATGCGTCGTTACCGATAGCTATCTTTCCCTTTTTGGAATTGACAAATTCTGCAATTTTGGACCAATTGGGTTTTGTATGCAGCACAAGCGTTACGCGCGGAGATATTGCAACCCGGTCTCCTATCGTTAAACTTATATCAACGTCATATAGGTCATCTATTATGATTAAATCCTCGCCAATGTACACTTTACTACCGATTTTATAATTGCATTTTTTTAAAAGCCATATCCTAAATCCAAAGCCTGGACTCAATTTAGCGATATATTTAAATATTTTTTTCTTTGCCGCATGAATACTTCTAATTTTGAATTTCATTTTTTGACTCATGTTTTTACAAATACTTTTCAGAGCAATTTACGCTGCTTATTATATGATATAAATCTTTCTTTGAGAGCGTATAGTGATTAGGAATGATTAAATCGGTCTTTGAATCTTTTTCAGCAATCGGGCAGTCAAATTGATAATCATATTTATTTAAGGCAATATCTACGATATCGTCAAGATATTTTGCTGTGTCAATTCCCTTTTTCATAAGAAAATTCGATAAATTATCTCTTTGCTGCACATCTCTTAGCCGGAGAGGGAACTGGTAGAAATTAATTTCCGGATCGAACTCGGGCAAAACACCATTGTCAAGGCTTATTTTTTCAATGAGACATCTCGAGTTTTCTCGTTGTTGAACAATATTTTCATGAAATGATTTCAACCGATTGTTAATAATAGTCAAATTGGATTGGGCAATTTTCTTGGCTCCAAAACCTGTCTTCGCGGTTAAATTGAAACGCTGATCAAGTTTCTTTCCTATTGGATATCCAACTAAACCATACAGAGGTTTCTTATAAAGTTTTGACTTGACATATGTAGAACTACTCTGGAGCATCATTTTTAGCGCTGACCAATCCTCAAATTCATTTACAACTTCTTGAATCGAATCATGTAGTGTTTCATCACGACTAAAAATGAAACTTCCCTCACCAGCAGATATGTACTTGCCCGAACGGAAAGAGTAAAAAGATACGCTCGAAAGAGATCCGGTCCATCTATTTTTATATTTACTAAATAAGGATTGGGCGCAATCTTCAATCACTGGGATTCCCTCTGCAGCATCTAAAATAGCATCCATATCAGCAGATCTACCGAACATATGAACTGCAATGATTGCTTTTATCGATCCTCTTTTTTTTAATATATCTTTTGCTGAAATATTAAAATCATCAGGATTAGAATCAATGAATACTGGCTTGTAACCGGCTTGACAGATGGCATCAAAAACCACAGGGCAGCAGAATAAAGGGACCCCAATTCCCGATTCACTTGGCAAATGCAAGGCTTTTAAAATCGCAAAAAGGGAAGTTCGGCCGGAATTAGTAAAAATTGCCTTTCTTCCAAGCATTGTTTCAAGGAAATCAGTGGATTCAGTATCGGGGAAAAAGGATCCGTAAACAGATTGTGCCCACTCACGCAAACCGTAATCCCAATTATATCTCGGAATCAATTTTATATTTTCAAGCAACATAGAATCATCCCTAATAGCGTATTAACACAAGTATTTATAAATATAGGTGCCTATTGTAGAACGCATGAAGGTAGGCAGCCTTTTCCAAACGCCCGTGGATAATTTATAGAAAATTGAACTTTCAGCAAATGATGATGCGCCTCGAATTTCAGGGAAATAGCTATACACGCAATCAAACTCCTCGGCACCCCACATTCGCTTATAACGTATCAATCCTTTGTTATCAGGCGAAGTTCGCCCAAAATCAAATACATCATATCCTTCATTGATTCCTTTTTGTATTGCCTTCCAAGTTATCAAATGGTTCGGCGCTGCTTCTTTTAAGTAGGACAAATCGGATGCATTATATTTATAGTGAACTTGGCGTCCAACCGTTATAAAAACGGAAGCGGCAATAATTTTAGATCTATATTCAGCTAACAGGATAAAACCATTTTTTTTTGATATCATGTTGTTAAACAAGTTATAAAAAAACTTATCCGGTTGCGAAGGGACGCCGTGTTTTAGCCTGGTCATACTGTTTAGTCGAATAAAATTTTTTAGACCTTCGATGCTGTTATCTTCGTATACCCTTACACCTTTTTTCTTGGCCTTTCTAATTGAATACTGAATGGTTCTTTTATTAATTTCCGAATATATTTTCTCTTCATCACTGCTTAGTTTAGCTACATGTCTTTTATAGTAATTCAAGCCTTTATATCCGACATAATCTTTTATATCAGATCTAATTTCAATATTTTTTATGTATGACGAATAATCATTATTTAGCGTTTCTATTATGCGTTGAATTGAAGCCTGATGATTTGCTATTGGACCGCCATAATCTGAGAACGGCAATGAAATGATGCGCTTACTTGTAAATATATTATTTATTAAAAAAAATGGAAATACACATTCAATTTTTCCACTCTTGTTTACATCCATATACATTACGGGATCATAGTGATAAGTCTCTTTTATCGTTTTTATCCAGTTTGTAAGATGATAAGGTGTCCCTGCTGGATGCATTTTAACAAAAGAATCCCACTTTTGAGTCTTCTCTATATCATCGACAGAAATTTCGAGTACCATCATAGACTCCAATTTATACTTCGCTGGGTTGTAAGCAGCAGGCGACTTTCAACTTACAATTGACATCGTCAATCAGCCAGTTGACGATTGACCTTATCCTTCAACCGCTTCACATGTCCCCTGCCCAGTCCCTTGACCTCACAACCCAACTCAAAATAGCGGGTAATGGCGTCATCGTCGAGAATGCCGAAGCAGTCGACGATGGCCACCGGCCCGCCCGTCATGGCAACGACCCGGTCCGGGTCAAGATCCAGGTAGGCGCTGTGTCGAACGGCCAGCACGACCGCATCCACACCATCTAGGGTTTCGGCCAAATCATCTTGAACCCGCAAAGCGACCAAGTCATCCTGGTTCCTGAAAAAACGCTTCCATGAATGCCCGGGCGCCGGGTAGGTGTCCTGCTTTTCAAATTCCCACCAGTGCTTGACATAGGGGTCGTGGACGACCACATCGCCCCCCATTTCGGCCAGCTTGCGCACGATGATCTCGGAACCGCTGTAGCGGGTGTCGCCCACATCCTGGCGATAGGAGACGCCCAGGACGGCGATCTTGGAAGCCGGCACGATTTTTCCCATGTTGCGCAGGGCATCCCGGACCATCTGGGGCGGCCGCAGGGCCCGCGTGTCGTTGATGTCTATGGACATGGGCGTAATCTTGAAAAGATCGTCGTCGAATCCCATCAGGGTCTGGTAGGCCCAAACGCCCAGCCCCCCGTCCTTGGGCAGGCAGTAGCCCCCGATGCCCGGACCGGGGAAAATCAGGTTGGAGTGGGTGGGCCGAACCTTGATGGCTTCGACCACCTTGGTGATGTCCACGCCATTGCGTTCGGCAAACACGCTCCATTCGTCCAGGAAGGCCAAGGTTGCCGCACGGTAGGAATTCTCCACGATCTTGCAGGTTTCGCTTTCTATGGGACGGTCAAGAACGGTCAATGGATAGGTGTCCACATTCAGTACGTGGGAGAGAAAACGAACCACTTTTTCCCGAGCCGTGTCATTGATGCCGCTGCACACCCGCCAGAAGTCGCGGATCGAGGCCACATAATTGCGGCCCGGCATGACCCGTTCGAAGGAATGGGCCAACAGCGGTTCCGCATTGCCAAGATTCCTTTTTTCAAAGGCTTTTTTGATGATCGGATAGGCAACATATTCCGTCGTACCCGGTGGCACGGTGGTTTCGATCAACACCAGGCAGTCCGGGGAAATCTTCTCTCCGATCACTTGCAGACTGCTTTCCAGCGCTCCTATGGCCGCATACCCTTTGCGGACGTCGCCCAGCGTCTCCTTCTGGTAATCGCACTGCACATCCACCACCACCACATCGGCGAGACTGAGCGCCTCGAAGCTGAACGTGGCCGTCAACGTCTTTCTCTCGAGAACGCACCGTTTGATCATGGGAGCTACTTCCGGGTCCTCGGCCTCGACGGGAGCGATGCCGCGATTCAGGTAAGGAATCTTCCAATAGGATCGCGTCGATGGCCGCTGCATACCGATAACGAACTTGGTCGGATTGCCCTGTTCGTCGGCGGCTTCGGCTACCACACCGGCCATGACAGCACCCACGAAACCGACACCCATGACCACGACAATTTCCCGACCGAGCGCGCGCTGCTCATCGGCCAGTTGTTTCAGTCGCAGCCACTCCTTTTCGTAATCGGCTTCGGTCGGCAGGGTGAAGGTTTCACCGTTTGGGCTGGTGGAGATGTTTTTCTCGGATTCAGGCAATTAACAATACTCCTTTTTCTATTTGACAGGATTTACAGGATTGTTTGGATTTTATTCAAAGCGCACCACAGAGGGCACAGAGAACACAGAGTTTTTTAAGCCACGGACAGACATGGACGGACACAAACGAGATGAACTTTGAACATCGAACGTCCAACATCGAATTGTGAATGAGAAAAACGAACCGAAGGGCTGAAGTTCGGAAAAGCGGAAGATCGGAAAAAAATTTTCACCACAGAGAGCACAGAGAACGCAGAGTTGTTTAAACCACGGAAACACACGGACTGAACTGCAAAAAGGGTTCAAGGAGTCAAGGATTCGAGGGGTCAAGGTGTTTTTTCTCTTCGCTCCGAACTCCATGCTCCTCGCTTCCACTTCAGCAGCCTACGGCTGAAAGGCCTTTTTTCTCGCCCGCTTTGCTCGAGTACGCTGAGACGCAGAGGGGATTTGATTTCCAGAGGGCGAAATCAAATAAAAAAAAGGTTTCTATCTGTTTTGATCTCTTCGGGCGTAGCCCGCATAAATTGCCCTCTCTTTGTGCTCTGCGGCTCTGCGAGAGGCTTCTTTTGTTTCTCGCCCGTTTCACTCGAGGGCGCTGAAACACGGAGAGGTGTGTTGTCAGTTTTGGGGCGTTTGTTGTTTTCCTTCAACCTCCCACCTTCAACCTACTACCTGCATTTTTCTATAATCTCTGCTGCTATGTGAGAAACTTCTTTTTTATCTCGCCCGCTGCGCTCGAGTGCATAGAGACGCGGAGGTAGTTTGATTTCTGAGAGGGAAATCAAATAAAATATGAATTCTATCCGTTTTAAAATCTTTCGGGCAAAGCCCAGGAAATAACTTTCTCTCTGTGTGCTCTGCGACTCTGCGAGAGAACAATTTTCAGTTTTCAGTCGGATAAGTATCGCCAACCATTTGGGTTGCTTCTTTCTCTGCCTCGCCACGCGAACGCCAAAAATTGGCCACCTCGCCGGGCAACGCGTTCCAGAACTGCCCTCCGTATTCGGAAGCAACATGCCTGAGAAAATCGATGTAAAATGCTTTCGGATAGCACTCATTACCCGGCTTTTTGTCATCGAATTGCATGTAATCGGGGTGGGTATTGATCAACGCCATCCCCCCATGGTCCGCAATCCATTTCAGTTTTTGCTTCCAGATGTAAATATCCGTCTCCTGCAAGATAATGAACAACGCATGGTCCTGGGGCAATGTGTAGGGCAGTTCCACATAGGAGCTGTCGAGGGTCTCGCTGTGGACGATAAACGGGAAAATGGTCCTGGATGGGCTGGGCTGGGGTTCGAAAGGATCGGTGTCGAAGGTACAGGTGCTGTGGTCGATGTTCAAATCATGAATCCAGTCCAGGTTGCAGATCATCGAAGGGGCTGTAAAGCCGGTCCCGCCCCACTGTTCCAGGTATTCATTGATGCGAATTGCCCGCTGCTTGAAAATCGCTCTCGATTTGAACAGTTTGCCGTCATGTTTGAGACCATGGATGTTCAATTCGAAGCCGCGGGCCTTTATGGTTTCGATCATTTCCCGCGAGACCCGATAGCGTTCCGGAACGATGTTGTAGGCCGATTTGAACCCGAGCTCCTGTTCCAGATCCATCAGCAGTGGAACGGCATCATGACCTCGCTGAGTATCGACGTCATGGCTCAACACCAAGGCAAACCGTTTGTTTTCCGGCCACCCGGTCCAATTCTCCGGGGGCCTTCCGGCAGCAGGGTCGATGGGCCATATGTGCTGGAAGCGCTTGCGCTTTTGCTTGGACATGTACCGACGCAGGAAAATCTGAGCTTTCCGGGGTACGAGAGGCTTCACGTTGTAGAAGAAGTTGTTTAGCAGCAAAGGGAGCTCCCGAGGGGTATGAGGTGAAAGACTATTAATACCACCTTGAACGTCCAACATCGAACATCCAACGTCCAACATCGAACATCGAACATCGAACATCGAACATCGAACATCGAACATCGAACATCGAAAAAAAAGAAAACCTACAAACTCGAGCGTCAAGCGTTATTTTTCTTTTTCTCTGCCGTTTTGATGCTGGTAACAAAAATCCGTATCAACTCGTCCGTCTCTTGTAGAAAGTCATTGAGAACGGTAGGGTCTTTGATCAAAGGAACTCGCTGGATCAGCTTCAGCCACCTTTGGGTTTCCCTGAGTTCTTTTAATGAAATTCGAAGTTTGTGAATGAAATCTTTGGGCGACTCAGCCGCCTGCGCCTCGCCATGATTCGGGTAAGGCGAGGTCCCAGATCTCAACAGTTGCCCCGCAACATGATTGCCAGCCCTGTTTTTGTATATCTTTTCGACCAACCTCACGATCTTTACCGAAAAGTCGAGAAGCCTTTCTTCGAGATCGTAGGATTGTTTTTCAACGCATTTCATTCATCATTGGATGTTGAATGTTCGTTGTTCGACGTTCCCTCGGTCTTCATTCACCATTCGACGTTGGGCGTTCGATGTTCGACGTTACCCCGGTCTTCATTCATCATTCGATGTTGGACGTTCGATGTTCGATGTTCATTCCGTATCGGCTACCCCACATGCCGATAAACCACCCGTCCAATGATTTTCAACAGGGGCAGCGGAAGGTATTTGAACAGACCGTAAGAGGAGACTATACTGGTTTTTTGGTTACTAAAGCGTTGCTGGCGCACATCGTAGCGGTAGTATCGGATCGGTTTTTCGCTGGCGCTCCAGCTGCGTTTGAATCGCAGCAAGCCGTAGTGGTGCACATCGGAGCGCCCCAGGTCGAGCAAAGTGAAGCGCTCTTGCACACATGTTTCAATGGCCCGCCACATGGACAGATTGTTGGGTCGCAGATGCAGGAACCGTTTGTCGGAGGCACCGTATTTAAATATGGCGTTATTTTTGTGGGTTAAAAACACGACTCCGGCGATAGGTTTACTTTTATAATGCGTGAGGCAAACGAATCCATTGCCACCAGCGATAACTTGCAACTGAATCTGTTTGAAAAAAGAAAGCGGCTGGGGCGGCAGCCCGTGATCTTTGCGGGACAGGCAGTTCAAGCGGTAAAACGCCTCAATGTCGTCTTGTGTCTTTCCAATCCGGGTCGTCACACCGGATCGCTGCGCCTTGCGGATATTTCTTCGCGTACTGCTTTTGAATCCGGCAAACAGCTCCTGGGCGGATCCATCCAGTTCGATGAACGAATTGACATAGGATGTGTACGCCTGATCCGGCTGAAAGAAGCCATCGCCTCCGTGGAAACCAATCGATTGCCAGTGATTCTCGCCGGCGTATTTTTTTAACCGCTCAAACATAGTTTCGAACGTTGCCTGATCTGCTACCAAGGGATCGACCCGATCGGAAAAAGGCAGCGACACGCCCCGCTTCCCGGTGACGAAACTGTTGATTTCCATCATGGGGATGAGGCTAGTCAACTGGTTGTTGCTGAACGTGCAAAAGTACCGTGGCGTATAGTTGTAAGTTTCGACCAATACCCGCGCCCAATTGGCCGTATGGAAGATGGTGGCGCCGGGCAGTTCGGCGACTTGCTCGTTCCAGTTGGGGACTTCTAAGGGATTTATGATTTTGATGGTCATGGAGGACAGGCTATAGGCGATGGGCTGTTAGGCTATTGGTAATACCTAAGATCAAAAGCTCGGAATAACGGAAATTCAGAAAAAACTTTCACCACAGAGGGCACAGAGAACACAGAGTTGTTTAAACCACGGACACACACGAAACACACGGACGCGTTTTGGGCAGCCTGCGGCTGAAAGGCCTTTTTTCTCGCCCGCTTTGCTCGAGTACGCAGAGTCGCAGAGGTGGGTTTGATTTCCAGAGGGCGAAATCAAACAAAAATGGATTCTATCTGTTTTGACCTTTCGGGCGAAGCCCGTATAAACTTACCTCTCTGTGATCTCTGCGGCTCTGCGAGAGGCTGCTTTTTTATTTCTCGCCTAATTTATCCCGGCCAAGCGGGACTTCGTTCGAGTTCGCAAAGACGCGGAAGGATTTGATTTCTGAGAGACAAATCAAACAAAAAAAGGTTTCTATCTGTTCATCCAACACCTTACCGCATTGATAATTTTTCCGGCGTTTTCAATGCATTGGACAGCGTCTTCCTCCAGGTAAGCTTCCTCTGGAGTCAATTCCGGAAGACCATTGGGATATCTTGTTGTGATGTAAAACCGGTCAAGGAGAACAGCGCATTTTTCAAGTGCTTTAAATTTTTCATACGTATTCAGATCAACCTGTTCCAGATCTTGAAGTAATTTTTTTATCGAATGCCCCCATGGGTCTGCATCCAGATAATACCAGACTGCTTTGACAGCTTTTTCACCGCTTTGCTGCGAGTGAAAACAGGCGTGCGCATATCTGTTGTTTTTCAACAAGATCATTGCAGAATCCAAGTCGCCTTGCGCAGTTTTGAACCACCGCTCGGCCTCTCTTCGATTCTTATCAACACTCATAGATGACTTTACCCTTTTCGATAATTTCTTTGATGAAAACCCGGTGGGAAATCTTTTCCAATTCATCGGACGTATATATCAGCATGTCCACGGACCGATCTGCAAGGATCCGCTGGATCTCTTCGAAATCGCCATACCGATCGAAAAAGCGTTTATCTGTCTCGGTGATAATCATCAAATCCACATCGCTTCTGCGGGTCTGTGTTCCTTTAGCAATAGAACCGAAAAGATAAGCTTTCCTGGCATTGTTTCTCTTAAAAACCGGCAACAAGATCTTTTTAATGTGCTGAATTTCTTTTTTATCCGTTTCATTCATTTTTATTTTTAACCACGGAACACACGGATGAGTTTTTTGTCAGCCTTTGGCTGAATAACCAACCGACCAACAAATTAAGTTTGACAGGATTTACAGGATTGTTTGGATTCAATTCAGGGTTCACCACAGAGGGCACAGAGAATACTGAGTTGTTAAACCACGGAAACATACGGACTAAACTGCAAAAAGGGTTCAAGGAGTCAAGGATTCGAGGGGTCAAGGTGTTTTTTCTCTTCGCTCCGAACTCCATGCTCCTCGCTTCCACTTCAGCAGACTGCGGCTGAAAGGCCTTTTTTCTCGCCCGCTTTGCTCGAGTACGCTGAGACGCAGAGGGGATTTGATTTCCAGAGGGCGAAATCAAATAAAAAAAAGGTTTCTATCTGTTTTGATCTTTCGGGCGCAGCCCGTATAAACTTACCTCTCTGTGATCTCTGCGGCTCTGCGAGAGAAGTCTTTTTGTCTGTGTTCGTCTGTGTGGGTCTGTGGCGAAATTACTTTTTATTAAGAAATTCAACAATACGGTCTACAAACAGACCGAAGTCAGATAAATTATTTTTAAAAATTCCGAACACAACGGAATCATCAACTCTTTCGTAATAATGAACGATGAGGTTTCTAAATGAAGCTATATTTTCGAATCGAGGCAAATCATCCGGTTTTAGAACTTTATTCTCCGCCAAAACGGCAAATGTATCTCGATAGCTGGAAGGTTCCCGCATATTTTCATCGGAAATAATATGCTGTGCCGCATCGATACAGGCCTCGATGATGATTTGCAATGTCCGTTCTACAAAACGACGCGCTCTTACATCCGTTCGATAGATATCCCATGTTATATCGCTGGCATCTTTTAATTCTTTAACATTCCCTTTGATATCTGCAATAATACGCTCAATAACAATTTTGTTTACCATTGATATCACCATATAAAACTACGCTTACATATTTATTATGCAGAAACAGGAAATCTTCAAAATGCTTTCGACTCCTGACTTCGAATTGCTTTCTTTTATTGCTTGATCGTTCAAATATAAGCAGCCCGTCACGCCTGATTTCATATTTCAGCAGTTCACCGGCAGTGTTTAAAATCACCACGTCCACTCTACATGCAAGTTTTTTTTCCAACAATGTATTGAAATAAAGTTGTGGAAAGTTAGGATAATCGGCTTTATCCAGCAACAAAGCGATATCTATATCGCTCTTTTTTTTTTCAATTCTTTTTGCGTAAGATCCGAAAATATACGCTGCCACGACGGTTGGCTCGTCCTGGCAAATGGATATTATTTCTTGTTTTATTGTTTGGAGTCTGTATACCATTTTTGCCGTTGGCTGATTTGTTTTTAACCTCGGACACACGGACTGAACTGCAAAAAGGGTTCAAGGAGTCAAGGATTCGAGGGGTCAAGGTGTTTTTTCTCTTCGCTCCGAACTCCATGCTCCTCGCTTCCACTTCAGCAGCCTTCGGTTGAAAAACCTTTTTTCTCGCCCGCTTTGCTCGAGTACGCTGAGACGCAGAGGGAATTTGATTTCCAGAGGGCGAAATCAAATAAAAAAAAAGGTTTCTACCTGTTTTGACCTTTCGGGCGCAGCCCGTATAAACTTACCTCTCTGTGATCTCTGCGGCTCTGCGAGAGGCTGATTTTTTATCTGTGTTCCTCTGTCTGGGTCTGTGGCAATAATTTCAGTGAACCGTGTATCCCCGTTTTTCCAAAACATCGGCCAGTGCGCGGCGCGCCCCGCCCTCTCCATGCACCAGTTTGATAGAACCGGGCTTTCCAGGCATGGACGCGATCCAGTCGACCAGCCCCTTCTGGTCGGCGTGGGCCGAGTAGCCCGGAAGGGTGTAAACGTTTGCGCGGATGGTTAACCGTTCGCCATCGAGATAAACGTAGCCGCCGGGCTTTTCCGCGTATTTCTGAATGGTCCTTCCCGGTGTACCAGCAGCCTGGTAGCCGACGAAAAGAATGTCGCTTTTCGGATCTTCGATGCCCTTCTTTAAATGATCGATGATCCGGCCGCCGGTGCACATGCCGCTGCCGGCCAGAATGACGGCCGGACCCGGGGCATCACAGAGTTCGAGATGGTCACGGTGGCTCTCTACCGCATAGAGGCCGTCAAAGTCGATGGGATGGTCGCCGATTTTGTTCAGATCGCGAGCCTCTTTGTCCCAGAATTCGGAAAGTCGGGCGTAAACCCTGGTAATTTCCAGTCCCAGAGGCGAATCCACGAACACCGGCGGTCGCTGTGCGCCTTGAAGATCGGGAAACATCGCCTGGCAGTCCGTATCGGAGAACAGGCGATCCATTTCGTAGATCAACTCCTGGGTGCGTCCCAGTGAAAAGGCCGGGATGAAAACCTTGCCGTTGTCGTCCAGGGCACGGGTGAGAACATTACCCAGTTGGCGGACACGCTTTTGCCGCTCACCATGCAGTCGGTCTCCGTAAGTCGATTCCATGATTACCCGTTCGGCGTGATCCGGTGTTTCCGGATCGCAAAGAATGGGCGTATCGGTCGCACCGAGATCTCCGGAGAAGAGTATCGATTCACCGCTACGGTCATCTTGGAAACGGATGAATGACGATCCCAAAATGTGTCCGGCCCGTTTCAATTTGAATGAAACCCCTTTTTCCAGGTCGAAATCCTGGTTGCATTCGAAGCCCCATGAGAGGTCGTCTATTTTCTTTTGGATGCTCATTGCGGCTTGTTCCGGCATCCCGGAAAACTTCATGGCGTCGGTCAGCATGGGATTCAGCAGCGCCCTGGTGGGATGGGAGCAGAGGATCTCACCCTTGAAACCTTGCTGAATCAATTCCGGCACCCGGCCGATGTGGTCGATGTGGGCATGGGTGAGAAACAGGTAGTCGATTTCGTTCGGCTGGATGGGCCAACTGTCCATGGAACGGGTTGGATCGTCGCCCTGGGCCAGGCCGCAGTCCACCATGATGTTCAGACCGTTGGCCTGCAGCAGGTGGCAGGAGCCGGTTACATAGTTTTCGGCGCCTAAATGCGATACGTTCATTTTATCTCACACCCGCTTCGCTCGAGGCGCAGAGAGCGCAAAGAAGATTAATCAGCCTGCGGCTGGAAAGCATTTTATAGGACACGGATGAACACGGATTTATTTTTTACCCAACCTTCTCTGCGCTCTTTGCGTCTCTGCGGTGATTGTTTTTGTTGGTGTGCGACTGTGTTCATTTTTATTTTAAACCATAGAACACAAGGACTTACACGGACAAGTGTTAATCATTCTGCGGCTGGAGACCAAGCAACCCATCGAACCAGGCAACCCATCGAACCATTTCTTGCCATAGCTCCGCCCGGCAAATTACATGCGATTAATGAGGTGAGAATTTTGCGGCGTTCGAGAACTTGCCTGCATTTGACATGCCGTTTTGATTCAAAATGAGAATCCTCTCTCTTTTTAGGCGGTTACCACCCACACCAAGGATTATTCCGGTCGGCTGTATTCCATATGTCAGAATAATGGCGTCATTTGTTTGAAACACGACCTCAATTTTAAAGTCCGATTAAAATTTAAAAAGCCGGCGGCCCGTTCAGACAGGATTTACAGGATTGTCAGGATTCGGTTTAAGGGTCGCCACAGAGAACGAAAAGATCGAAACGCAGAGGCTCGGAAGAGCGGAAATTCAAAAAACGTAACCACAGAGGGCACAGAGATGATGAACGTTGAACATCGAACGTCCAACATCGAATAGTGAATCATAAAAGCGGAGCGGATAAGCGGGAGCTCGGAAAACAGAGCGATTTGCACACGAAATTGGTCGCTTTTTTTCCCCTAATCTCTAACGTCATATCTTCCGATCTTCGCAATTTCCGCTTTTCGGCTGTTCCCATCGCCTCTCGCCTATAGCCTCTCGCCTATAGCCTCTTTTCGTTCCCTCCTCGCCTGCACCCACTGATCGATGAAGATACTTGAAAACAGAACGGTAAAAAATACAAACCAGCTGAGAATCACATGGGGCCGGTGCTGGGACCAAAAAGGACTCACGTAATAGGTCATCACGAAAATAATGGTCAATCGTCCGATGCTGGCAAATAGGGAAATCGGGATTGTTGCCAATACTGTGAGAACCTTCCCCCAGGTAGATCTACGAAACAGATAGGCGTATGCCAGGCCGAAAACGACGAAAGAAATCAGATAGCGGATGCCGCTACAGGAGACGGCAACGCGAAGCAAGGCGTTTGGCAACTCAATGTCCCAGCCGACTCTCAAGTGTGGAATACCCAGCCAGGAGATGATCTTCAGGCTGCCACCGAAAGCGATGGTGCGCGAAATGTTAGCCAGAACCTCGTACAGATCTTGCGGTAATGGCGTCATCGTAATCAAAAACAGGATCGGAAAGGCCAGGATTTTAAACATATCTTTGCCTAGCAGAAGCAGCACGATACTGCACGCAAAACCGATGAAGGCGATGAACTGGATCTGGAAGCCGCCGATTTTTGCCAATGGAAAGGCAAGGCAAAGGATGGCCAGTGGGACTCCGCCCCATGAGTAGCCGACATCGGTCGATTTCAATCGGTCCCTGGCAATCCAGACAAAATAGGCGGCCAGAGGGACAATAAAGACGCCATGGGAGCTGTCGCTGCGGTTTAGGACCTCGGTCAGGACCCGGACGATGGCGTTCTGATAGATCAGCAAACCGGCAACCCCCGACAGAAGGAGCACAAGAAGGGTTCGGGAGATTTTTGGATTGGATTGAATGTTTTGGGACAGGGTGGTCATGGGCTTGACAGGATCAACAGGATGATTCAATATTTTTATCTCGCCCGCTTCGCTCGAGGGCACAGAGGCGCGGAGTAAAGGTTTGATTTCCAGAGACCGAAATCAAACGAAATAGGATCGAATCCGTTTTAGATCTTTTCGGGCGTAGCCCGCTTAAAAGTTGGTCCTTCTCTGCGTCCTCTGCGGCTCTGCGAGAGGCAAAATGGATCCAGGTTTTCTTTCACTCAATACTTCGCAAAAATTTCGCCGGATTGCCGGCGACGACAGCGTTGGCCGGAACGTTTTTGACGACGACGCTTCCGGCGCCCACGATGGCATTTTCTCCGATGGTCACACCGCAAAGAATGGTTGCATTGGAGCCGATGGAGGCGTTTTTTTCCACTCGGGTGGGGATGACTTCCCAGTCTGCCTCGGTCTGCAGTTCGCCGCCGGCAGCGACCGAACGGGGGTAGCGGTCGTTGATGAACATGACCCCGTGGCCCACGAACACGTCATCACCGAGCTCGACGCCTTCGCAGATGAAGGTGTGGCTTTGGATTTTGCAGTTTTTACCGATGCTGGCGTTCTTCTGCACCTCAACGAATGGACCGATCCTGGTGCCGTCGCCGATGGTGCAGCCGTACAGGTTGATAAAATCGTTCAGGAAGACGTCTTTGCCGAGAGTGACGGAGTCGGCTACTTTTTTCATTTCGGTCCTTTTTATGGTTAGACAGGATTTACAGGCTTATCAGGATTCTCTTGCGGGCTGCGCCCTAAAAAACCGTTCATTAGCGTAGCGAACATGCTCAGTCGTTTATCCGGTCAATCCTGTTGATCCTGTCAAAATGGTTTTATGAGACAGGATTTACAGGATTATCAGGATTGTTAAGGATAATTCTTAGATCAAATCAGAAAATCCAGGGTTTCTATCTTACATTTCGCACGATTTGAAAATAGTTTTTGTATATTATCGCCAAATACAATGTTAAAATAGTCAGATAGCTCTGAACTGCCACCAACGGCCATGGATCGTCTCGTACACCGCATCGGGAATT
>Ga0272443_10002000_pt1 | contig 27457 bp, 29 predicted proteins | sample SSMAcet12_FD_193581 | JGI IMG/M metagenome (GOLD analysis project Ga0272443, IMG submission 193581) | Marine sediment archaeal communities from Little Sippewissett salt marsh, Falmouth, MA, United States - SSM-Acet-12 | ecosystem: Environmental > Aquatic > Marine > Wetlands > Sediment ... | reverse complement strand
TTCATGCAGAATATCGGTGGGGCGAAGGTGCTCATTGTTGATGATGATGAGGGTAAGAGTTGGGAAGATTATTACACGGATGTGCTCGATTCAACCGGATATACGTATGATGTCTGGAACAAGTACCAGTCTGGTACTCCCGATATTCAGTCAATGAAATATCCTTTTATCATCTGGTTGACAGGGCAGGAGCGGTTATCCTCGCTGACTGAGGATGATATTCAGTTCATGAAGGATTACATAGATTTTGGCGGCGGATTATTCCTGTCGGGGCAGGACTTGGTTGACCATGCGTACACTCTTGATCCTGATTTCGTTGAAGAGTATCTCGAATGCAGTTACGGAGGCAGCCTTACATCACAGCAGACGCTGGTATTTGGTGATACCAATTCGTTTATTGGAAACGATGGAATGGTTGCAGCGGTCAATCAAAAGGATGATGACAATGCTTATATTCTCACGTCACCCGATTGGGTGACACCGAATGATGAGTCAGATATATGTTTCCGCTACATTGATGAAAGTGTAGCCGGATTGGAGATTGATAAGACGATTACGCGTATTGTGCTGTTTACATTCGGACTCGAGTGTATCAATGACACGTACGGATCTAATGAAATAGCCTACGACCGAGAGGAGCTTCTGTCGGTTGTGATGGGATTTTTGAATGGTCGTCAAGCCGCGCCAAACAAGCCGCCTGCGTCTTTCTCCCTGACTCAGCCGGATAACGGTGATGATATTGAGGGTGACAAGGTAACACTCTACTGGCATGGATCGTCGGATGATGATTTAGTCGATTCCGTTCTGTTCAGGATATATCTCGCGGAATCCGATACGAGCAGTTGGGACGAGACGGTAACAGAATACGCCGATACCCAGTACACATTCACCGATCTCACTGTCGGTTCAACATATTACTGGAAGATTGAGGCGTACGATCCGCGAGGAGCATCGACGTTCTCATCGACATATAAATTCCAGACGATAACGGATGTCACTCCGCCGGTGTTTACCATTTCATTGCTTCCCAATCCGGTATTACCGTACGAACTCGATGTCTTTGCTTACACAAACGAGGACCTGTCAGAATTGCCTGAGTTACAGGTGCAAACGCCAACTGGTGGAATGGATATCGAATCTATGAGCAAACCCACCGGTCGCGAGTTTGATACATATATTGGTGACTATACGATAGGTGAATCGGGAAGCTACACTGTATCGGTTTGCGGGACCGATGTTTGGGATAACAACGGTTGCACTGATCTTGGGGTTTCAGCAGCACGCATGAGACCCGGGGAGTCGCTTGAACTAACCGATCCCGGAGGTGAGATTACGATTCGTCTGGATGGCAGTTCGGCAACATCAAATGGTACACTTCTGATATATGATACAGAAGATATTGATGATATCTCAACTCTGATACCGACCGGTGCGACGGCACTCAAGGGGATATCCGTAGAACCATCGGTTAATGAAAATGCTGCTGCGGAGCTTGTTGTCGATCTGACTGAGTTGGAATTGACAGAGGATGAATTCGGGCGTGTCGCGGTTCTGAGGATTAGTGGTGATGAGTCAGAGGAGGTCACAGCTTTCGTTGATCCATCAAACGGAACCCTGACAGCGGATGCGACTCTTGAGGGAGAATATGTTGTTGCGCTGTATGAAAAGGGATTCGGTGCCGAGACGGAAATTCTGCCGACAGCTTATAAGCTGTATCAGAATCATCCGAATCCGTTCAATCCGGATACGAAAATACAGTTCGATCTCCCGGGAGAAACTCATGTTCAGCTTGAGATATTCAATGTTCTCGGTCGGAGAGTTACGGTACTTGCCGACCGACCTATGTCTCCGGGAACACATGTTGTAACATGGGACGGCAGATCGGAGAGTGGAGACCGAGTGGCAAGTGGGATATATTTCTACCGGATCAAAGCCGGGTCGTTCGTTGAATCTCGAAGAATGGTACTGTTGAAGTAGAAGGGAAGAGGTGAGACAAATGCATAGATCATACATGAAAACTATCTCCGGTATCATTCTACTGGTTGTAACCGGAATCCTGCTTTCCTGCTCCGGTGGGGATGATGGAGGCGGTACAACAGAACCGGAACCATTCGATGCTGAAGCGACAATGGCTGAAGCATGGAACGATTTCGAAGCGGGACTCTATGAGGATGCCGAGGAGAAATTCACCGAGGTTATTGAGCATGACAGCGAGGATGCGGATGCATTCCTCGGAAGGGGATGGTCGAAAGCGTTTCAATCGGAGTTCTCCAGCGCTGTGACAGATTTTCTTGAAGCACTCGAACAGGGACATGCTGATTATGATGCTGATATGGGTGTGGCGGCATCATACCGCGATCTCCCGAATTATGAGGGTGCGATAAATTATGCGAAAACTGTTATAAACAACAGACCTCAATATTCGTTTTCGCGGAAACCAAGCATCGACTATCTCGATGCACACCTCATAATCGCCCAGAGCCATTTCCGTCTCGGTGGTTCTCATTATTCTCTCGCTCATGAGAAGATTAATTACCTCTGTAAGATTGAGGGGCTTGATACAATACCCGAGTACGGAACACTGCCGGCTGAGGATTATGAGAAGCTTCTGGCAGAGACTCTGGAGGAATTGACGGAAATTATCGGGGATTAATGGTCTACATTCTTTATTAGAAAACATACATATATGGCATATCTGAAATGTCCTACCATAAGTTATGGCAGGACATTTTCTTATTGGGATTAGATGAAGTTTTGTGTCATCCCTTTGATTTCGTAAGTTTGTGCGTTTATTCACAAGAATATCTTGACAATGGTAGTGTTGTTTGCGTATAATTATTGACTAATTGAAAATGGTTTTCATTTACGGTGATTTGATGTATACAGAAGAGAGAGAAAAATTCGAAGAATATATCCGATCCGAGGGATTGCGCGAAACTCAACAGCGAGTACACATTCTTGATGCATTCCTTGATGTTGAGGATCATGTGTCCGTAGATGATTTATACAGACTGCTTATGGATCGCGAGGACCGGGTCGGGTATGCGACTGTGCACCGGACCATGAAGTTGATGTGCGATTGTGGTCTTGCGAGAGAAGTGAGGTTCGATGATGGTGTCGTACGATACGAGCCCAGTTACAAGCACCGCCATCATCACCATCTTGTATGCACTCGTTGCAGGGAAGTAATTGAATTTGAAAGCCCGGAAATGGATGAGGGTGAGAAGAGAATATTAAAGCGCTACGGATTCAAGATGGAATCACATCGGTACGAGATATTCGGACTCTGCAAAAAATGCAGACAGGAGATTGACGATTAATACTGGCGCGGAGTTAAGATAAGACACAATGAACAGGTTCCTCAGGAAATGCTTCAGACACGGTATGTTTGGAATGTCCATGCAGGCATCCAATGGTAATACCGGAACTTCGGGGCACGGTGGTTTCAGGGAGAAGAAGCTGTCGGATGCTGAAACCGGTCATACTTTTACAATGATAGGATTAGCCGGTGGGCGTTGTATGCGCGAAAGGATAAGCGCAATTGGTCTTAACTCCGGTGTGATATTCAAGGTTATATCCAATTCCGGTCATGGTCCTGTTGGGGTTGAGGTCAGAGGGGCGAGAGTTGGAATTGGAAGAGGGATGGCAGACAAGATTCGGGTGAGGGAGATTGCGAACTCAGACTGACAGGAAAAAACTGGTCGTGGCTCTCGCCGGTAACCCCAACTCAGGCAAGACCACAATCTTCAACAACCTCACCGGTGCAAATCAGCATGTAGGTAATTATCCCGGTGTTACAGTTGAGCGGAAAACGGGGCAGTTGAATTATGCCGATTACCAAATAACCCTCGTTGATCTTCCCGGTACATATTCGCTCTCAGCTTTTTCAATCGAAGAGATTATCGCACGAAATTCGATTATTCAGGAACAGCCCGATGTTGTCATCAACGTAGTGGATGCGTCGAGTATCGAACGGAATCTCTACCTTACAACACAACTCTTCGAACTGGGAAGACCGGTTGTTATTGTCCTCAACATGATGGATATATCGACGAGGCGTGGGCAGGTCATAGATGTTGACAAGCTATCGAATCTACTCGGTGTACCTGTGATACCATCTGTTGCGAGCAAGGGGCGTGGAACGGATGATATCCTTCGCGCCGCAATTAGTCATGCGCAGAACTGTGTGGAATCCAATCCCGCGCAGGTTGACTATGGCCGCGAATTCGAACATGAAATATCGGGACTGACAGATATTATCAAAGCAGAGCTTCCGAATTCGAATGGGTACCAGCCGAGATGGCTCGCTTTAAAACTTCTCGAAAATGATGCCGAGGTTTCGAAGTATATCGTCGGTCTGGGAAACTCCGAGAGAATGATCGACCGTGCAAAACTTGGCGGTTCTCGCATAGAATCGATAAACGCTTCTTCACCATCGGAGATTATAACCGACAGACGGTATGGCTTTATAAGTGGCGCATGCTCTGAGGCAATTGAAACCGGTGGAGACCGTCGTCATGAGATATCCGACAAAATCGACCTTGCCGCGATCCATCCCACAATAGGGCTTATAATATTCGCCGCTCTCATGTGGCTTGTGTTCCAGTCGACATTCACTCTCGGAGAAGTCCCGATGGGCTGGATTGAAGCGGGTGTTGAATGGCTTGGAGGTTTTACCGCGAGTGTGCTGCCCGATGGTTTGATAAAATCCATGATTGTGGATGGTATCATAGCGGGGGTTGGTGGGGTTATTGTCTTTCTGCCCAATATTGTATTGCTGTTTTTGGCTATTGCTCTTTTGGAGGATACAGGTTACATGGCGCGAGCGGCTTTCGTAATGGACCGGATCATGCACAAGATCGGTCTCCACGGCAAGTCGTTCATACCGATGCTGATTGGTTTTGGCTGTTCGGTTCCGGCATACATGGGGAGCCGGATTCTCGAGGACAAGACGGATCGACTCGTCACTATGCATGTAATCACGTTCATGAGTTGTGGCGCACGTCTTCCGGTCTACATTCTTGTCTGTGGAGCATTCTGGCCCGCCTATGCGGGAAATGTTGTCTTTTCGCTCTATGCACTTGGTGTTCTTGTAGCAATCGGGATGGTGAAACTGCTTCGTTCCACACGATTCAAAGGGATGTCCGCCGAATTTATAATGGAACTTCCACCATACCGTGTACCGACTCTGCGATCTCTTTTTCTTCATACCTGGAATCGTGCATGGTTATATCTTCGAAAAGCGGGAACTATCATACTCGCGTTTTCTATTGTGATGTGGGCATTGATGACATTCCCTCAAAAATCGGATTTCAGCCGGGATTATGACGGGATGATTGAACAGACACGGTCGCTTGAAGCAGGCGGCGGGATAACATCCGATGAAGCTGATAGCCGTATCGAGGAGTTCGAGAATCTAATGGCTGCCGAGCAGATAGAGGCGAGTTTTGCAGGGCAGATAGGAAAAACTATAGAACCGGTACTGAGACCTCTCGGTATGGATTGGAGGCTTGGCGTGGCACTCTTGTCAGGATTCATGGCGAAGGAGGTTGTAGTATCCACGATGGGAACGCTGTATGGTGTTGGGGATGCCGATTCCGACTCAGAGTCTCTCCGGGAGCGTCTGTCAAGCGATCCGAAGTACTCACGTCTCAAGGCGTACTCATTCCTGCTGTTTATTCTGTTCTATATGCCGTGCATGGCGGCAATGGCTGTGTTTTTGCGTGAGTCCGGCTCAGTGAAAGAATTGATCTATCAGTTTATATATACGACATCGCTTGCTTATGGAGCCTCATTGATTGCATATCAGGTTGGAACACTATTGGGGTTGGGATGATCTGATGTTTCAATATGTTGTTGTGATATTGTGTATAGCGGCTGCGCTGTTTTTCATCGGTCGTCGTTTCTACAAAAGCTCGACAGGTCAGGGGTGTGGTGGTTGCAAGTGCGCCGGGAAATCATCCGAACAGAGATTAATCCACATTGAGGGGCTAAACGAGAAGCCTGATACTGACAATTGAGTGCATTATATTCTTGCCTGCAGGCTTGCGAAATCATATCAAACAGACCAGAACTTTGTTAAACGGGGTTATCTATGGCAGGTGTCTCAAGTGTTGTCTTTGATGATACCAATGGCAATATTGAAAGCGTAATCGCGCGTATTGACTCGCGTGTGAAATTCCTATGGACTGTTGCAGTGATGGGCTTACTCGCGTTCATTCTTGATCCGGTAGTCTATGCCGGGATTACGCTGTACCTTGTTATACTGTTAGCCGTCGCCCGGATAAGAATCCGGGAGATTGCCAGGGATTTGCGTGCATTCCTGTTATTGTTTCTGTTGACATTCATACTGCATATTCTTTTCACGCCCTCGGTTGGAGATGTGCTATTCAAAGTCTGGAGAGTCGAGGTCACCGATGAGGGAATCTACCGGGGCGCTCTCTATTCATATCGTGTTCTGCTGTTTCTGCTCGTGATGTCTGTTTCGGCAAGGACCACAACTTCGATTGAGATGGCGGATGGCATCATGCGGTTAATCAAGCCGTTTCGCAAAATTGGTGTACCGGTCGGGGATATATCCATGATGATTTTCGTTGCACTCCGCTTCATTCCGCTGTTGCGCGAAGAAGCCGGGATGATAAGACTCGCTCAGATTTCGAGAGGCATGACGATGGGGAGAGGGTTGTTTGGAAGAATTAGAAGTTCGATTCCGATAATTGTACCCCTGATGCTCGGTGCTCTGAGAAGGGCAGAGAGTCTTGCACTTGCAGTCGAGAGCCGAGGATACCGCAGGGGAACTATACGGACATCCATGATCGAGTTCAAGCTCGGCAGATCTGATTTTATCTTTGCGATATCAGGAATCTGTGTGATTGCATCTTGTTTTGTCATTACGGAGTTTGTTGTGTGAACTACAAGTGCGTGGTAGAATACGATGGTGCCGATTTCCACGGCTGGCAATACCAGCCGGATCTTCGCACAATTCAGGGAGAATTCGAAAAGGCGCTTAAACAGATGGTAAAGCGAGTGGTTAAGGTTGTGGCTGCGGGACGAACCGATACCGGAGTTCATGCAGAGGGGCAGATAGTCAGTTTCAAAATCGACCGGGACTGGTCGTCGGATATTGTTCTAAAAGGATTGAACTCAATTCTTCCAAACGACGTTCGTATCAAATCATGCAGGATTGTGGGAGATTCATTCAGTTCGCGGTTTGATGCTCTTTCCCGTGAATACAGATATAGGGTTTTCAATGATCGAAGCGTATTGAGACGAAAAACACACTGGTGCACAGACTGGCCGGTTGATTATGAAACATTGAAAAAACTCGCTGAAATGTTGCGTGGATCGCACGATTTCAAGTCGTTCTGTGTGGAGAAATCGCAGAAAGAATCCAACATCTGCATCATTTCAAAATCGTTCTGGACAAAGAGAGGTAAAGAATATACTTTCCATGTTGTCGCTAACCGGTTCCTGCATGGGATGGTGAGGTCGCTGGTCGGTACTATGATGAGAGTCGCATCCGGTCAATTAGCAGAAAAAGAATTCCGTGTTTTATTCGAGCGACCAAAGCGGTCAGCCAGGATTCTTACAGCACCACCACAGGGGCTAACACTCATGAAAGTCAACTATCGCTGAAACACTCAAGGAGGAGCGATGAAATTCTTCATAGATACCGCGAACATCGATGAAATCAGAGAAGCAAACGACATGGGCATGCTCGATGGTGTTACCACGAATCCCAGCCTTGTCTCAAAGGAGGAGGGGAAATTCGAGGACATCCTCAAGCAGATATGCGAAATTGTGGATGGTCCGATATCCGCTGAAGTTGTGTCAGTTCAGGCGGATGGGATGATTTCCGAAGGTCGTGAGCTTGCGAAACTTCATGATAATATTGTGGTTAAAGTACCATGCATCAAGGAAGGCTTAAAGGCGACTAAAGCTCTGTCATCCGAGGGGATCGGTGTAAACATGACGCTGGTCTTTTCACCGTCGCAGGCTCTACTGGCTGCAAAAGCAGGTGCGATGTTTGTATCGCCGTTCGTGGGGCGTCTCGATGATATCTCACACTATGGCATGGACCTGGTTCGACAGTGCGTTGAGATATACGCCAATTACGATTACGATACCGAGGTCCTGGTTGCATCGATCCGCAATCCGCTTCATTTGGTGGATGCTGCGATGATGGGTGCCGATGTTGCCACGATGCCATTTAAGGTGATAGAGCAGATTGTGAAGCACCCCCTGACGGAAATTGGACTCGAGAAATTCCTTAAGGATTGGGAAAAGGTTAAGGACCGCTGATGATACCTCGATATTCACTACCTGAAATAAGTGAACTCTGGACCGATGAGTACAAATTTGCTTCGTGGCTCGAAGTGGAGATTGCTGTCTGTGAAGCATGGGCCGAGCTTGGGAGAATTCCCAAGGCAGCGGTGAGCCGTATAAAGAAGAGAGCCGATTTCGACACGCAGAACATCCTCAAGATTGAGGCGACGGTCAAGCACGATGTCATCGCATTTCTCACGGATGTCGGGAGTTATGTCGGTGATGACGCAAAGTATATTCATTTCGGTATGACCTCCTCGGACATGCTCGATACGGCTACCGCGCTTATTCTGAAGCGTGCCGGTGATTTGATCGTGAAGCAGGCTAAGAAGCTTATGGCTGAGGTCAGGAAGAAAGCGGTTAAGTATAAATTTCAGCCGAAAGTCGGTCGGACTCACGGTGTGCATGCCGAACCAATGTCACTCGGATTGACGTTCGCGATGTGGTATTCCGAACTCGAGCGTGATCTTGACAGGCTTAAACGTGCAGTCGAGAGTGTTGCATACGGCAAGATTTCGGGTGCGGTTGGGACATACGCCAATATCGATCCGAAGATCGAGAAGATTGTCTGCCGGAAGTTGAAACTAAAACCGGCGCCGGTATCGACGCAGATAATTCAGAGAGACCGGCATGCCGAGTTGCTGTGGGCGCTGGCTGTAACCGCGAGTTCGATAGACAAGTTTGCAACGGAGATCCGTCATCTCCAGAAGACCGAGGTTCTCGAACTCGAGGAGGGATTCTCCAAGGGGCAGAAGGGCAGCTCTGCGATGCCCCATAAGAAAAATCCGATTACGTGCGAGCAAATGTCGGGAATGGCACGGCTTCTTCGCGGTAACCTGACGGTTGCACTCGAGAACATTCCTCTCTGGCATGAGCGGGATATATCGCATTCGTCAGTCGAACGGGTGATATTCCCGGATTCAACGATTATCGTATACTATATGCTCACGAAATTCGCGGGGATCGTTAAGAACCTGACGGTGTACCCCGATAATCTAACCGCGAACCTGAACAGGACAGGCGGGCTGATATATACAGGCAAGATACTTCTTGCTGTTACGGAGAAACTGGGATCGCGAGAGCGGGCTTACGAGCTGGTACAAAAGATCGCCCACGAGGCATGGAGCCGGGGTGAGAATTTCCGGGACCGTTTAGCGGAACACCCGATAATCAAAGAGTATTTTACAGCGAGTGAGATAGAGAAAATGTTTGACTACAAGCCGTACCTTAAGCACGTAGATTATATATACAAGCGGGTGTTTGGATGAGAATTGCGCGAGAGGGATTTCCCTGCATAGCTCCGTTTGCTATAGTGACTATCCTGTTACTTGTGATCGGATATGCGTATGACCTGCAGGGTGTAGTAATTGCCGGCTGGATGCTTGGTTTGTTGACACTACTCATATTGTTTTTCTTCCGCGAGCCGCAATTCGAGACCCATGCGGAGGCGCATCAAATCCTGTCGCCGGCTGACGGCAAAGTGATAACTGTGGATTCCGAAGTTCCCGAGAACCTTCCCGGTCTCGTTACTCGCTTGAGTATATTCCTTTCGATTCTCGATGTTCATGTAAATCGCATCCCGGCAACCGGTGAGGTTGTTGGTATCAAGTTCAAGCAGGGGAGGAAATTCTCTGCTTTCAAGCCACAGGCTTCCATTCATAATCAGCGAAGTGAGATTGATCTCGATACGCCAATGGGGCGTTTCCATTTTCGCCAGATAACCGGAAGTGTGGCGAGGCGGGTTGTTTATTCGCTTGAGCCGGGGCAGAATGTAAAAGCCGGTGAGCGATTCGGAGTCATGAGGTTCGGTTCACGGATGGATTTGTTCTTCCCGGAAAATGTGGATGTGCTCGTAAAAGTCGGAGACAAGGTCAAGGGGGGGAAGACGGTTGTTGCGGAGTTTCGGAAATGAGAGACTATAGAGCGCTGTTTCCGAATTCATTCACGATGGGTAATGTGCTCTGCGGATTTATCTCGATACTCTCAGCCCTTGAGGGGAATGTTATGACTGCGGCATGGCTCATCGTGCTCGGAGCATTTCTCGATTCGCTTGATGGTTCTATAGCGAGGTTATCCGGATCAACCTCACATTTCGGGGTGGAACTCGATTCACTGGCCGATTTCCTGACATTCGGAGCGGCTACGGGTGTGTTGCTTCATGCGGTTGCGTTCATCGAATTTGGACGATGGGGATGGATTGTACCCGGTGTGTTTGTAATGGCGGCAGGATTTCGTCTTGCTCGTTATAACCTTATGGCGCGTCATGAAGAGAAAAAGAAATTCGTCGGTATGCCCGTACCGGTTGCCTCGATGCTGCTTGTGAGTTATGTGATCTTCAGCAATGAGATCTGGGGGGCTGTGCAGTACGAGCGATTTCTGATTACAATGGTTGCGGGAGTGTCAGCACTTATGGTTTCAGGTGTAACATACGAGAATTTCCCCGCCAACTTCGGGGGTATCGAAAACAAGCTGAAATTTTTTCTTTTATTCGTCTTCCTTATTGCCTTAATTGTTTTCGATCCGAGGATCGTTATGTTCCCGGCGATATTGGCGTATGTACTTATATGCCTTATTCGGGACATGACAATGATGCTCAAAAACAGCAATAGACTGACCGTTGGTGAGGTTTCGAAGGATTCAGGTGGAATAGAAGATGATAAAGGCGACGATTAGAGTAGAGTTCAAGGACGGTGTCCTTGATCCGCAGGGGGTGACGATACGGAATGCCCTTAAGGATATGGGGTATAAGGGAGTCGGGGATGTACGGTCGGGCAGAATATTCAAGCTGACAGTTGATACCGATGACAGAGCGGCGGCACGGGACCAGATTGATGATATGTGCCGGAAACTTCTCGCGAATCCAGTAATCGAGCAGTATGAGATAGAGGTTATTGAATGAGGTTTGGAGTAATAACCTTTCCAGGTTCCAATTGTGATTATGATGCCTATGCTGCAGTGAGATATGATCTCGGCGAGGATGTGGAGTTTCTCTGGCATGCTGAATCTGATCTTCATGGCTCGGATATGATTATACTTCCGGGGGGATTCTCGTATGGCGACTATCTTCGTTCCGGTGCAATCGCGAGGTTTTCTCCTATCATGAAGGAGGTCGTGGAATTCGCGCACGGCGGCGGACCGGTTCTGGGGATCTGCAATGGTTTTCAGATTCTGCTGGAAGCCGGGCTTCTTCCGGGAGCAATGCTACGAAACCGCAGTCTGCGGTTTGCGTGCAAATATGTCAATCTCCGTGTGGAGACAATCAACACTCTACTGACTGCCGAAATGAAGCGGGGAAGTGTGTTGAGAATTCCTATAGCTCACTCGGAGGGTAACTATTTCGCGGATAATGATACTCTGAAAATGCTGATTGACAACGATCAGATATTGTTCAGATATTGTAGGGAAGATAGTGAGATTACGAACGAGGCGAATCCGAATGGAGCGGTGTATAATATCGCCGGTATCTGCAATGAGAGACGGAATGTATTCGGCATGATGCCGCATCCCGAGCGTGCCACGCAGAAGATTCTCGGGAGTGTTGACGGGTTGCAGTTTTTCGAATCGCTGAAGAAACACTATCCTGAGAGGGTGTCGGCTTGAAGAGGCGTGAACTTGCTTTTCTGTTTTTCTCGATATTTGTCGCCGCGATTTTCGGGGCGGTGATTGGGGATGTAATTTCCGATGTTCTTCCCGATGGTGCAGCAAAAACGCTTTTGGGGAGACATATAGAAGTTGGCTTTGATGCAACAAAAGTGGACCTTTATGCGTTAAGCTTCACTGTGGGCTTTCTGGTGAGGATTAACTTCATGAGTATCCTGCTGGTGATATTTGTTCTGGTCTACTTTCGTTGGTGGTATATCTGATAGAAACCTTGAGGTGATCTTATGTTTGGTGCCGGCGGGCCGGGTTTACAGGAAATCCTGCTTATCTTTCTTGTCGTACTGATTCTATTCGGTGCGAAACGAATCCCGGATATTGCTCAGGGATTGGGGAAAGGTATTCGAGAATTCAAGAAGGCGGTTAAGGATACTCAGAAGGAAATTGATAGTGCCGGTGATGACAAGTCGTCCAAACCGGGTCAGATCGAAGACAAGGACAGAAAATGAAGTTCGATAAGGAGCAGGTCGATCAGGTTGCGGCGGTTATCGGAGCTGATAAGGTCGAGTGGGAGACGGATCACTACCGTCTTAAGGTGATTGCCGAGCAGGTCAAGCGAATGCTCGTGCTGGAGATTTATCCCGAAACGACTCTCGGTCGCTCCAAAGGATCAATGATAGTTGTATATGCCGGTGGAGCGCACCTGCAACTTCACAACTGTTCGGGATTCGTAGTGTCAGAGGAACTCGGTGAGGTTACATTTGTAGGTGAGCAGGAAAACCGTATTTCGGGTCTTGTTGTCGAGAAAGAGGCTGCCTGTTCGCTCTATGCCAATATCTCGAGAGACCTGATATCATCAGATTTTACCAAGCTCGGGGTTGAGGTGATGCTCTCCGGGGTAGCTCTGTCGCTTGCGGAAGACCTTTTTGACAGCGATGAAGGAAAAGAGGGATAGTATCCCGTTTTTACTTTATCCAGTATTCCATTCAAACGCGATCCAGTTTAGAATACCTTGTTAGCCGGAGAGAATGCGGTTATAAATTCATCCAGTGCCCGCGACATCTCCTCAGCGGTGCCATAGCGATTATACGGATCTTTCTGAAGAGCTTTCTTAACAATTAAATCGAGCATCGGCGGAATCTTGGGATTAATCTCCGATGGCGGTTTTGGATCCTCGTTCACGATTTTCATAATCAGATTGGATATACTGTCACCCTTGAATGGTTTCTCTCCTGTAAGGATTTCGTAGAGCACGACTCCCGTAGAGAAAATATCGGATGAGGCCGTAACCGGTTGACCCTTCAACTGCTCAGGTGAAATATAACTCGGAGTACCCATTGCTATCCCGGTCTGAGTCAGGTTTGATGATTCGAAGTGTGCGATTCCGAAATCCATCACCTTGACATGGAAATTTTCCATGACCATAATATTGCCCGGTTTGATATCGCGGTGTACGAGATGCTGTCTGTGTGCGTAATTCAGTGCAAGGCAGACCTGATAGGCAATCTGTGCCGCGAGTTTCATGTTCATATCGAGTTTGCGCTTGATAACGGTTTCAAGCGAATGTCCCTCGAGATATTCCATCGCGATATACTGAGTGTCGCCGTCCTGACCGACATCATATATTGTCACGATGTTCGGATGAGACAGATTACCGGCAGCTTTGGCTTCACGTGCAAGTCTTTCACGTAGCTCATCCACCTCGGATGAATCCGCGATTTTATCGATGCGGATTGTCTTGAGAGCAACCATGCGTCCGATTGCGGGATCCTTGCCTTTATACACGGTCCCCATAGCACCCTCGCCAACTTCCTCGATAACTTCATACCTGCCGAATTGAATTGGTAACGGTCCAGTCTGTTTCTTCTTACGATCCCTGGCTTTTGATACACGCCCTGTCTGCTTCCGGATTTCCTTTGCCGCAGTCTCAATTGCTTCAGATTCTTCATCCTTGTCTTTTTCAATAGAATCCATCGGAAGCGTACGCTTCAGTCCCCCGCTTGAACTGGGAATGGCATCGGGGGTTTTCTTCTGAGGGGTGGATTCATCTTTCTCTCTGGAATCACTTGATGCGGATATGTGCCTTTCTGGAACTGTCGGATCAGTGGACGATACACTCTCTTCTGTTTTAATTGATGTTGAAAGAAGTGGAGCGGCAGCAGCGAATAGCACAAGCTGTATCATCGGGTAGAACGTGTTCGCCATACTGCTGAATGATGTGAACAGAATGTAGTTGAAGTTAACGAGTACAAATCCGAGTATTGTCAGGACTATATATCTGTAGACAAGATGCAGTCTTGGTAGAATGCTTGCGCATAGAACGCCGAGTGCAAGCAGAACCAGAAGCTCAACGCTTTCAGATGCATTCAGCGGCTTGATGAAGCGATCCGACAGGATATTGTCGATAATTGTGGCTGACAACTCCGCCGGTGTATATTCATCACCGAGTGAGGTGGAGAGTTCATCGGTCATTCCGTAGGCCGTAAGTGACACTACGATGACTTTATCTTTTATCCTGTCGATATCAATCTCACCATCCCAGAAATCCTTTACTGAATATTCCGGAATTGTTGATGGAGGACCGTAGTAATTGACGAAATAGTATCCTTTTTCATCGACGGGGATTTTGGTTCCATTCAACTGAATATATTTCTCATCCTGAGAGAAGTCTATTCCATCGAATGGAACGCCGAGAGCGAGTGCTGCCGCTGATAGTTCGATTGAGGGATAGAAATACCGTTCATATTTTACAAGCATTGGCTGACGTCTGACATGATGATCGGAGTCGAAATTAATGAGTTCGAATCCGAGTTTGCGAGCCGCCGATCCGAATGTCGTTTGTGGAAGATCGAGTTTGCCCGCAGGGGGAATGTGCTCGCCCTCGAACGGAATAATCGAGGGTAGTGCTGAATTCCGCAGCCAGTCCGGTGCTGCCTGTGATCTTGGGGTACGGCTTGCCAGCATCGGCTCGAAGGTTATTATGACATTCTCAGATTGCAGGATATTTTCCGCGAGTAGTTGAGTGTTGCCGGAGATGTAGTCGTCAATGTCCTCCTTGATATTGGGACGGAAAACAACAACTTTCGGTTCGTAGTACTGAAGCGCCTCGACGAGTTGTGCGATACGCTGATGTTTCCAGGGCCACTTGCCTATATGATCGAGAGATTTGTTATCAATGGAGAGCATCACCACCTGCCCGGATGGTTGCTGTACCTCGCGGACCTTGAACAACAGATCCTGAATGCGGGCTTCATACTTCTGGAAGAAGGAGGCGTTGTTCAAATAGAGAGCCATCACAAATAGAGTGATAAGGAGATAGAGGACCAGGCCCGGGTGTCTTCTGACGAACGACGCGCTGTCAGTAGTCACACGTTCCTTTCCCAGAATATCTTTCAGGAATGCCACCATTTCTTATTTCCCAACTGCGATGCGGTCAATCAGGAACCGTGGCAGGTCCGCTTTCCGCATTCGTTCCTGTGTTTTTTCATAATCGTACTCGACCCGTTTGATCGACATGATTTGGTCATCCGAGTCGTATATCATGTAACTTGCACGCGGATCACCGTCACGCGGCTGTCCAATGCTGCCTATGTTGATAATGTACCGGTAGTCATCATCAATCTTAACGAAATCATGTGCAGCAAGCTCACAACGATTCGTTTTGTACTTCTTAAAGATGGCGGGGCGATGACTGTGTCCTATGACACATACCTGCTGCTCGAAATACTTGAAACTCTCTTCCGCATCCTCGATATCGAGGATATATCCCCAGGCGGATGGTTCTTTCGGGGAAGCATGCACCATTTTGAAGATATCGTATGCGGCTTCCATGTGAAAAAGTCTCAGCCGCTGGAGGTTTTTATCGCTGAGAATGCTACTTGTATATCCCATGGATGCCTGTGCATACTGATTGAAATAATCAGTACTCAGTAAGCCTATTGCTGCAGCGTCATGATTCCCGAGAAGTTTGACTTCGGCTTTCTTCTCGATTGTCTCGATGCACTTGTTCGGTTCCGGGCCATAGCCTACAACATCACCAAGGAAGAAGAGTTTTTTAATCTTCTCACGCTTGAAATCCGAGACGCAGGCTTTTAGTGCTTCGTAATTCCCATGAACGTCCGAGAAAAATCCAATTTTCATTAAGTTCCTGCCTCGACGAATCGGAAAACACTTTTCCCGATCTCGATTATATCTCCGTTTTTGATTTCCCTGCGATCGATTGCTTCGCCGTTAACTTTGGTTTTACCGGATCGTCCGACATTCATGACCACGAAATTATCTTCTTCCCTGATAATCTTGGCCTGTATGTCCGATATGAACCAGCCACCAACATTGACATTCACATACTTGGATTTACCAATTGTCAGAACTTCCCTGTCAAGGGGGACTTCCGTCTCACTTACATTCTCAACACCGAGGAGTACAGAGCACCCCACAGCCTTTATCATCTCTTTAGCTTCACGGTCCTTTTTAATCATATCCTTCTGGCGTTTGGTATTGAGTATCATCGTTCCATCATGGTCTGACATCTTGTCGTTGGCGGTCGAACCGATGTTGAAGACCAGGTCGAATTTACCGATTGTGATGGTGTCCTTGTCTCTCAGTTTTTCTTCGGTGACCTTGCGCTGATTAACGAATGTCCCGTTTAGACTCTCGTTGTCGATCAGAATAGCCTCATTGCCGTTGAATTCGATTCTGGCATGCTTTCGTGATACTCCGCGGTTGTCCAGGACAATATCATTGTCAGACGTGCGACCTATGCTGATCCTCTCTTTTTCTGTAACAACCCGCTCGACAACCTTGTTGTCGAATTTCACAGTGATTTCGGGCATTACGCCGCTCCTTTCGAGAAACGGTAGCGTCTCAACTATTCTCAAGCCGCACCGTAAGTTGCTGTCCGATTTGTTCTTGCTCGGATAGTCGTGTACAATTATATTGTCGGAATGAAACTCGGAAACTTAAGTCTGGATGGCAGAGTTGTTTCGGCTCCGCTTGCAAATATTGCAGGATCCGCATTTCGTCTTTTTGCGAGACGATTCGGGGCGGCATTGGTTGTGTCTGAAATGGTGTCGATTGAGGGCTTGGTTCGTGGTAACCGCAAGACATGCAGCATGTTACATTACCGTGAGGATGAGCGACCTCTTTCTGTCCAGGTTTTTGGTAAAACACCGGAATCTCTCTCTGAAGCCTGTAAAGTGGTTGCTGATGCGGGTGTTGACATGATTGACCTGAATTTCGGATGTCCAGCAAAAAAAATCGTGTCGAAATCGGGGGGAGCTGCACTTCTAAAGGATTTGAAACTGACTGAATCGCTTTTCAGGGCGGCAGTTGAATCTGTTGATATTCCGGTTTCGGTCAAATTCCGATCCGGCTGGGATCAAGAGAGTACGAATTATATTGAGGTCGGGAAGATAGCCGAAGATTGCGGTGTTGCCATGCTGACGCTGCATCCACGAACGAAAGCCTCCGGTTTCAAGGGTAGAGCGGACTGGAGCAAGATCGGGGTGCTGAAGGAATCCGTTGGGATTCCGGTAGTCGGAAACGGAGATATCAATACTCCTCAGGATGCTCTCGATATGATCGGGCAGACTAATTGCGATCTCGTGATGGTCGGGAGAGCCGCGCTGGGTGCACCGTGGATTTTCGAGCGAGTGGACCGGGTACTTCGAGGGCAACCCGATCCGGGTGAGCCGTCTCTTGAAGAAAAAATCCGTATCTGTCTCAGCTATACAAGATATATGATTGAGGATTATGGCGAGGAGTCAGCGTGCTTCAAAATGCGGAAACATCTTATATGGTACACGCGGGGCTGGAGAAATATCTCTTCACTTCGCCCGGAGATGTTTTCTGTCAGTACCTATGATGATATTGCCAGTCTTTTCGACCGCTACCTTACAACAACCCAACATCAGACCGCATAACATGGAAGAATCCACTCTCAGAGATATGCTTGCTAAAATCAAGGCGGGTGAACTCACAGTCGATCAGACAATTGAGAAATTGAGAGATTTCCCGGTGGCCGAAACCGGCGAAGCACGAATAGATACCCACAGAGAATTGCGTCTCGGATTCCCGGAGGTTATTTTCTGCGAGGGCAAGACCGACGACCAGATTGTTGCAATAAGTGAACGCATGGTTGAAATGGGGCAGTCTGTTCTGGCGACACGCATATCCGATAGTGCTGCGAAGAGTCTGGTTTCGAAATTTGATAATGCGGTTCACAATGAGCTCGCAAGAACGGTTTTCATTGAGGTGGCAGAGCGGAAAACACGAGCTGTGAAGATTGCGGTTATCACTGCGGGAACAGCAGATATACCCGTAGCGGAGGAGGCTGCGGTGACATGCGATGCTCTCGGATGTACAGTCGAGCGATTCTTCGATGTCGGTGTTGCCGGTATTCACCGTCTGACGGAGGTAACACGCAGTCTTAAGGATTTTGATGTTTTCATCGTCGCTGCCGGAATGGAGGGAGCGCTTGCATCGGTAGTCGGCGGGCTTGTCGGCAAACCGGTTGTGGCTGTTCCCACCTCTGTCGGTTATGGCGCGTCATTTCAAGGTATTGCGGCACTTCTCGCAATGCTGAACTCATGCGCGTCCGGTGTTGTTGTTGTCAACATAGACAGCGGTTTTGGCGCTGCGATGGCAGCCGTTAGGATTAGCAATTTACTGGAGAAATCATAAATGAGAACGCTTGTTTTTGATCCGTCATACGGATGTGCGGGGGACATGATAATGGGGGCGCTGGTTGATGCGGGAGTTGAGTTTGATGCTCTCAAGAATGAACTCTCGAAACTCCGGCTTGACGGCTATAGCATATCTGCTGAGAAGGTTTCACGCAACCAGATTTCAGCAACCAGGGTGAATGTTGAATGTGAGGAGCAATCCGCTCATCGTCACCTTAAGGATATAAATGGAATAATCGACAACAGTACGCTGTCGGATTCAATCAAAAGCAAGGCGAAGGCGATATTCAAACGTCTTGCAGAGTCAGAAGCGGCGGTACACTCGACCTCAATCGAGAGCGTGCATTTCCACGAGGTGGGAGCTATTGATGCAATCGTGGATATCGTCGGCGCCTGTATCGGGATCGAGTTGCTTGAGATTGATCGTATCGTATCGCGTCCTGTTGCTCTCGGCAGCGGAATGGTCAAATGTGCGCATGGGAATTTCCCGCTGCCCGCACCCGCTACGGCGAATCTTGTCAGGGGATTTCCGGTTCGGATGTATACGGTCAATTCGGAATTGACCACACCGACCGGAGCGGCAATCGTGACCACACTTGCGACACCATTACTTGGACCATTCGCGGGTACCGTACGATCACTCGGTTATGGCGCGGGAACGCGTGAGCACGAAGATCATCCGAATTTAATGCGGGTGTTTGTTCTCGATGACAATAGCTCACTTGAGAGTGATACGATAACTGTGCTTGAAACAAACATAGATGATATGAACCCGGAAGTATATTCCGCTCTATTTGACAGGCTGTTGTCGGGTGGGGCGCTGGATGTATATCTTACACCGGTACAGATGAAGAAGAACAGACCGGGGCAGCTTCTGACCGTACTCTGCGAGACGGGGGAGAGGTCGAAATTCGAGAGACTGATTTTTGCGGAGACAACAACGACCGGTATTCGAGCGAGTGTTTGCACTCGCAATAAATTACCGAGGCACTCTGAGACTATCACGACTCAACTTGGAGATGTTAAGGTTAAAGTGCTGGAGTCTGAGGGGCATCGTCGTGTTGTACCCGAATACGAATCGGTCAAAATTGTTGCCGATTCGAACGGCATGTCTTATCTTGCCGCGCATGAAGCGATAATAGACTATATCAATAAAACAGAGAGGGAGAGCTGATGTCGGATTACAATGGAATATGGATATTCGCTCAGACCAAGAACAACGAAATCGCCAATGTGACCTATGAGCTGCTCAATGCCGGTCGAAAGCTTGCTGACGGGAGATCGTCGAAGCTTACAGCGGTTGTGTTCGGAAGTGGCATTGAAAGCCAGGCTGCAGAGCTTTTCAAATATGGCGCGGATGAAGTCAAATGTGTCGACAATCCCGCGTTTGAGAATTTCGTGGATGATGCCTATACAAATGTGCTGGCGCATCTGATAGAGAATGGTAAGCCGGAGGTCGTGATCGGCACGGCTACATTCTATGGCAAAGCCCTGTTCGCGAGACTTGCCGCGAAACTTCAGACCGGATTAGCGGCCGATTGTAATGGTCTTGCTCTCAAGGATGACGGCACAGTGGTGGCGACCAAGCCCGCGTTTGGCGGCAATGTGTGGCTCTCTGTTGTATTTCCGGAGAAACGCCCGCAGATCGTGACTCTGCGCCCGAAAGTGGTGGCTGAGGCAGAGAAGGATGACTCGAAGTCCGGTGCTGTCGAAAAACCGGATGTACCGGCTGAGTTATTCGAGTCGAAGATTAAAGTTACCGGAAGTTCCGGCGGCGAGGGCGGCGAGGTGAGCCTTACCGAAGCCGACTCTATTGTTGCAGGTGGTCGCGGTTTGAAGAGTGAAGAGAATTTCGGAATGATAAAAGAACTCGCCGATGTTCTCGGTGGAGCTATGGGAGCCTCCCGCGCGGTCGTTGATGCAGGATGGATCGAGTATAAATATCAGGTTGGTCAGACCGGTAAGACGGTGAATCCGAAGCTGTATATCGCATGTGGTATCTCCGGCGCTATTCAGCATCTGGTTGGAATGCAGTCGTCCGGTACGATTGTCGCCATAAATCGTGATAAGGATGCGCCGATATTCAAGGTTTCGACCTACGGGATAGTCGGTGATGTGTTCGAGATCGTTCCGGCTCTTATTACGAAATTCAAGGCAGAGTTGTCGTAGAAAACTCTGATATAGCTATATGGAAGCGCACGGCAAACGTCGTGCGCTTTTTTATGTAAGTGAGTGAGAGTAATATATATCAGAGACCGCAATCCGGAGTTCCGTTTCCGTCCGGATCGCATGGTGGATTACCGCTCTGGAATATGTATTGGATGAGGTAAACGATATCGTCGATATCGATTACTCCCTCGCAGTCCACATTTCCCGATTCGAGAGGAATCGGTTCGGGACCACCCTGGAATACATAGGCTATCAGGTAGACGACATCGTCGATATCCACGACACCCGTTGCATCGGCATTACCGCAGTTCCACTGGCACCCTACACCAAAAGCTCCGATATCCGACCCATCCTCACCTGATCCAATGCAGCAGGATTCTACATCAAGATAGAAGAAGTTGGCGTAAGGGTTACAGAACCGAGGATCACATTCCATGTTACCATTAATGTAAAGTTGGTCTTCAATCGGTTCTACCCAATCACCGAATTCATTCCCATAGATATCGCAATGATTAAGCGAAACTGTGGATAGTTCGTCCAGCCATAGCCACCCTGATGAGTAATAGCCACTGTTATAGGCGATTATAGAGTTGTTCACTGAAACATCACTATTTGAGGCTTCGAGTGCCTGGGCACCACCCATACCCGGCATATCGTTATATGCAAGTGTGCTGTGTTGAATGGTGAGTATAGAATTAGAAACACCAATACCGGAATTGTCGCCTCCAGAGACGTTGTGAGATATCAGGCAGTTTTCAATCAGTATGTTACTACCACCTTCTATTGACATAGCGACATTTCCAATGCAGTGATTATTGATGAAACGACAATCAAGGAAATGCGCTGTTGAATTAACACAACGAGCTGTGCCATACGATGAAGCGCAGTCGTTGTTCGTGAATATACAGTCTTCTACGTCAACCTGAGTGTCATTCAAATACAGAGCCTGCCACCATTCATACTCATCAGAGTAAACCCCCATTATTGTAAAACCATGAATGAGTGACCCGGAAGTCTCTTGATTCTCAATATAGAATCCTCCGTGCTTTTCGTACCATCCTCCATCGCAGTTGATGATTGTGCTATCTGCTCCACCACTGGACATGATAACAAGCTGCTTGCCACTGACCAAGATATCTCTATTATCATCTCCTGTATATGTACCTGGTGCAACAAGAATGGTATCTCCATTAACTGCCGCATTAACGCCGGCCTGGATGGTAGGTTGATCGGATGGGACGTGAACTACAGTTGCACTCGACACGCTCACCCCCATTAATACGTATAAAAGGACAAGCATCCTTCTCATTTTTTAAGCTCCTGTTCATGGAATTGGAAGTATTAAATTAATTATATCTGCCAAGGCCATGAGTGTCAAGAACTGAATACCTGCGGTTAACGACTGCAACCTAAGCGAAAGTCCAGATCTATCTTCAGAGATGACTCAAGATGACGCTTGATGTAACGCTTTGTCTCAAAGTGCATGTCTCTCCAAATACTCTTGACTCCCATCCAACGATTCGCTACGTTTCTCTCTGTAAAGTCCATTTGGCGCATACGACATATCCTCCTTGTTAGAGTCCACTAACTGGATATGCCTGTGCGCCTTATCTTTCAATCTTCAAATCTACACAATAGAATTTACGCTATGACTATTGAGTAGATATCAAAGACCGCAATCCGGAGTTCCGTTTCCGTCCGGATCGCATGGCGGATTACCACTCTGGAATATGTATTGGATGAGGTAAACGATATCGTCGATATCGATTACTCCCTCGCAGTCCACATTTCCCGATTCAAGCGGAATCGGTTCGGGACCACCCTGGAATACATAGGCTATCAGGTAGACGACATCGTCGATATCCACGACACCCGTTGCATCGGCATTACCGCAGTCAAATGGTGGTTCGCCATCGTAAATGAATGTGTAAATCTCCGAGAAGGGGGTAGAGTCACCGTAATCACTTCGGTAAGCTTTGACTCTCCAGTATAATCGATCTGTCCCGATGGCTGTTGGAATCTGGTATTCATTATCCGGGAGATCATCATACTCATAATCGATGGTTGTGAATGTTTGATCGGTACTGACCTGCAGGAGATATGTCACTCTGTCTTCATGCCAGTTTGTTGACCATTTGAATATCGGTTGGTATTCTTCTATTAGCGCCGAGTCCTCGGGGTAATAGAGTCTCGGAGCGTCAAATGGAATCACAAACCTCGCTGCATATGAATCCTGGTTGCCGTTGCGTGTATCGGTCCAGATTGTATTGACGGTATCATAGTATGCATGGATACCGATATACTCGGCGATCTTACCTGCCATCGGCGATTTCTCAACGGGATTCGAACGGAGAACACGTCCTACTGTTGCGGGATCAAACTTGTAATCATTGGTCGTCTCCTTGGGGCTTGTGAGATAATCCGGATTTACGGAGACATCGGATATGCGCATGTTTTTGATGTATGTTTCACCACCGTCGAATGATGCCGTGAAGAAGGCATCGAACAGGTAGTGATTGGTCGGATCGGTTCGCTGATCGTAGAATATCAACAGAACAACCCCCTCCTGATTCACAACAAGCCAAGGATGAAACTGGTCGTAGTCAGGACCAAGCGGATCGTCATTGGCGCGCTCCGGGCCGAGCCATGTCGTGCCACCATCGGTAGAGCGCCAGACAGCGATATCGGTATCCCACTGTGATTCGCTGAAATAGAAGGCGGAATATTGTGTCTGTGCGAGATAGATGTTGTTGTCGTATGTACCACCCGTGATATCACAATCCACGATGGGGGCGTCGTATATGTCAATATCACCATCCGCGTATCCATAGCCCATTGTAGTGTCGATTATGACACTCTCCTCGCCGAATGTTTGGCCGCCGTCGGTAGATATAGTCTGACGAATTGCATAGTATGCATATTCTTCTGATTCGTCTGTTCTCACACCTCTCCAGATAACATAAACGTTACCGTCCGAGTCGACTGTGGGCATTGAAAACTGCCCGGCGTCAAACTCGGTTCCGCCTATCATTTGAGTCTGACCTATAACAAGCGTATCATCGAATGAACTCACACCATCTGTTGATCTGACGAATATTATTCTGGTCGGATTCGGGAATCTCGTCCACGATACGTAGTAGTTACCGTCATAGGTGCCGTTCGTTCGATCTACCGCAGTCATCTGCTTGTCCTCGAAAACCGGATATACCCATTCGCATGTGGATACCGGACCGGACCAGGATGTTCCGTTATCTGTCGAGCGGTAGATTACTACATAGCTGGAGTCATCATCCACCGGACTGTAGTTCAGCATGCAGGCGTAGAAATTACCGACTCTGTCTCCGACGAGACATGGATCGGATTGGTTTTCGAATGGGGTGTCGGTGAAGAGTGAATCAGACCATGTAAAGCCGCCATCCAGCGAAACGCCGATTGCAACCCGTCTGTAGCCGAGGCGGAAATCCCGCCAGTCAGCAAGAACAACGGATGGATTTAGAGGGCTGACCCATATCTGCTGTTCATTTTGAAGATATGAAGTCACATCGGAGTTGACTTTGACATTAGGCGGTGTGGCATTGAGGTCGGTAGTTGCGAAAAACGCAACAGATATTACAGCAAATGCCGCAAGGATAGTAGAGAGTTTCACGGTGTCCTCCATGCATAGTAGAGTTATTTGATCTATATGGGCAGAGTGGTATCGTTTTAATATAAGGTGAATCGAGAGGTCGTCAACTACCTAAATGCTATTTTGGTTTTCCGGGATTTGATAGAAAAAATAAAGCCCGCCTCTCAAGGAGACGGGCTTTGTGTTACCCTCACTGTCTTATCTATGCTGCAAGTTTCAGGCTTTCTTCATTCTGCGATAGATTCCACTTCCGAGCAGTCCCATTCCCATGAGTATCATTGTTGCCGGTTCCGGAACGGGGTTTGTCGGATAAGTGCCTTCGATAAGGTCATTTCCGCATTCAAGGGTGTTGTGGAAAGTGACCGTTTCGAACATGTTATAATAAAAGCCGAGATCCGCTTTGGCAATTTTGAATTCCCAAATCCAAGTGACGCCATTATCGTTTTGGTTAAGCGGATTAGTCTCGAGTCCCTCTTCAAATGTCAGCTTATAGTCGACATTTCCAATGGACTGTGATTTCTGTTTGTCGATTGTCCATGCGCCGACAGCATTTCTCACGTAGTCATTGCTGCCGTAGGAACCGGATCTTGTCGGGATTGTATTCCATCCGCCGACAGAATAAAGGGAACCATTCTCTACGTCAATTCCGAAATCGTACTTGGAGCCGTTGAATCCGAAGAAAAGATCACCGGAGCGGAACGTGCCATTCTGCTCGGACATGGCACTCAATCCGAATGAGCTTGTCAGACCGACGAAGAGATAAGCTTCATTTTCACCGTAAAATAGCCCCTCGAGGTCGAACTTCTCACCACCCTCACCGGAATAACCGGGGGAGGGGTACGGACCTACATTAGGATAGGTGATGGGAGCAGTGTTGTTGTTGGCATCGAAATAATTGTCCCCGAAATCATAATAGGTCCAATTGAATGCCATCGCCGACGAGGACATCAAAGCCGCGCAGACGAGAAAAATCAGAAGTCTTTTCATTAAAAGTCCCTCCATGCTGTTTATAAACACTCTGCACTTGTTTAAACAAGAATCGTGCCGACAGGCCATTCGCCTCGTATTTGTAAGGTGTGTAATTGTAGTGGTTTAGGTGTGGTGTGTTTAGCGGTTACTTTATGTGCACTATGAATAATGCAAGACGGTTCACATTGATTCAGGTATGGACGTATAGGATGAATTATTGGAAAACATAGAAAGAGGCCGGATTATAAAAATCCAGCCTCTTCTTTGATCGAACTAATGATCAGGGAAATTTATTTACGGAATCTTCTGACCGCACCGGCTCCGAGGAGTCCGACACCGAGAAGAATCAGTGTACCCGGTTCGGGAACTGTCGGATTGTAGGGACCTTCCATGAGGTCATTACCGCAACCTAAAGTCTGATGATAGGCCATTGTTGACCAGTCTTCATTTGTGAAATCTCTGAACAGAGAGCGGCTGAATTTCATCTCGAGGAGCCAAGTGTCACCATTATCAGAATAATAGGGACCGGGATCGTATTGATTCTCAAGATCTTCTACCATGTGGATGTTTGATTCAACAGCATCATAAACATCCCAGTACTGTGTCGCCTTGTAAGCGCCGACCTGCTCACGAATGGGGCTGCCATAAGCGCCCGGAGCATCCGGGATCAAGTCGTAAGCGCCAACCTGGAACATCGTTTCATTTTCGAAATCGATTGCATAATTGGTGTTTGAGCCATGGAAGCCAAAGAAGAAATGACCTAGGTCATAAGTCTGGCCACCATTACCGCCCGGCCAATAGCTTGATGTTGCCTGAAGGCCAAATGAATTGGTAAGTCCGACATACAGATAATCTGCATCCAATGTCATGAATACACCCTCAAGATCAAACTTCTCACCACCCTCGCCGAGGTGACCCGGTGACGGGTGATAGCCGATATTGTTAGGATAAGAGATATCAGCAGTGTTATTCTTGTCGGTGAAGTAGTTATCGCCGAAATCATAGATTGTCCAATGAGATCCAAAAGCGGAACCACAGACGAACAGAAGAGCGAAAGTTGCAATGATAAGTTTCTTCATCGAGTAGTCCTCCTACAAGTTATTATTATTCTTCTGCTTATGGTATCAGCAAATGCCGTGCCGGAAAGCGCGCGAATTGGTGTCGCCAAGTCATTGCATTATAACGTTTTATGTGCTGTGATCCGATTGTTGTTTGTGCGTTCACTTATTACGTGGAAAAGTGTCCGGTTTTCCGACACCCCTGAAATGTATTATTATGAAACGGTTTGTAAGGTACTGTATTGTATAAGATTACGTGTGTGAGGATAATGTCGGTGTTATTGACACTTATTGTGTCAATTTAACAGAAAGGCAATTATATACTTGACAAACCCGTTGGGGAGAGCTTATTATGAGTAAGACTGAAATCAAATCAGCATTATTGCAAGAGCAGATATTAGGAGAATTTAGGCTCCTGTTTAGGGGTGATAAAGTGCTATTTCTCCAGGCCTATCTGGACGAAACAGGGACCCATGCCGACTCACCTGTGGTCGGAGTGGGTGGAATGATTCTTGATTGTGACAGCTGGGTGTGTCTTTCAAGAGAATGGCAGAAGGCGTTGGATGACGAGGAAATTGAGAGTATGCACGCTACCGACCTGTATACCAACGGGGGCATTTTTAGGAAGAAGGAATGGACCAAAGATAAGAGAGAGGCGTTTATCAATCGCCTTTATGAAATAATCATCAACACACACCCATTAGTCATTGGCCACGCTGTTAAAGTAGCAGATTTTGATCGAGCGATGGAAGAGGTTGGCCAATTTACATTGACTCCATATCAGTTTCTGGTCTTGGAAATTTTCTTTAAGATATCAGAGATTGCAAGAGACGATCCCGCTATCGACCGTATATCCGTTATCCTTGAGAAGGGACAAAAACGAAATAGCATAATAATGCATTACCTAGTGTTACGTTCCATAAGTTCATTGATTATTATGCTACCAGAGGTTTACCGGTGTATGTCCATGCAAACGGTTTAGCGCGGTCCTCATTGTATCGATTTATGTAGTACATGATTTGATTGACAAG
>Ga0272443_10001999_pt1 | contig 27459 bp, 15 predicted proteins | sample SSMAcet12_FD_193581 | JGI IMG/M metagenome (GOLD analysis project Ga0272443, IMG submission 193581) | Marine sediment archaeal communities from Little Sippewissett salt marsh, Falmouth, MA, United States - SSM-Acet-12 | ecosystem: Environmental > Aquatic > Marine > Wetlands > Sediment ... | reverse complement strand
CTTTAATTGGAGAGAATATTAAAACGAGAATTAGTGAACTTAATAGAGAGAAGAACAGGATCATTTTGTCTGAAAAGATGGTTACACAAGAAAGAGATTTAGCTCAAAGAGAAGAAACATTAAAGAAGATTAAAGAAGGGGAAACATTAGAAGGTACTGTAAGTGGAATTACACCATATGGAATCTTTGTTAATGCACAAGGACTTGAAGGACTTGTACACCTCTCTGAATTGTCATGGGACAAGGTTGAAGACATTGGTAAACTTTACTCTGTTGGAGACAAAGTAAATGTAATGGTAATTGGAGTGTCAGATGGTGGTAAAAGGGTTGCATACAGTGTAAAGAGATTACAAAACGACCCATGGTCCGAAGCAATATCTCAGTACAAGGTAGGAGATGTAGTAGAAGGAGAAGTTCAAAAGGTTGTACCTTACGGTGCATTTGTAAGGATTGGAAAGGGATTAAATGGTTTAATCCATATCTCTGAACTTTCAGATGAATTGGTTAAAGATCCTAATGACATTGTAAAACAAGGAGAAGAAGTAAAGGTAAAGATCCTTTCCATCTCTTCTACAGAAAGACACTTAGGATTAAGTCTCAAAGCAGTTAATTCTTCAAAAGAGGTAGAAGTTAAAGAAGAAAAGAAACTTTCTAAAGAAGAATTGAAAGAAGCTGTAGATGAGGCAGTAATAGAGGAGATATCCAAGTAGATATACAAAAAGCTTTAAATATGGATATTTTGGTATAATATACCAGTATTTTTGTGACTAATAATGAGGAAAACAGTAACCATTAAAACTTTTAGATTAAGTATGAATGCTAGGATATCCCTAAGATATGCTAGTGTCATTGCAGAATATTTAGGTGAAAACCTTGTATCCCCATCTCACATATTTGTAGGAATATTACTAAATGGTTCAGGTATTGCGTCTCAGGTAATAGATGAGCTAGATATTCAAAGAAATGATCTAATAGAGAAGATTTTAGGTAGGGGATCTCTAGATATTACAACAGATGTATCCAAACCAAGAGATGTTAAACTGTCTTCAGAATCTCAAGAGATTTTGAGAAAAGCTTTTGGCTGGTCCCAAAAGCTCTTCCATGTATATGTAGGTAGTGAACACATCATGATGTCCCTCCTAGAAGACAAAGATATTTCCAAAAAATTAAAAGGTAGTACTCTTAACATTGAAACTTTTCAAGAAACACTTGAAAGTGTAGCTACATATCCTTTAGGAATTCTCTCAAAACCAGAAATACATGGTGGTTTTGGAGGAAACATATCTTTAGTAGAAACTTTAGGAGTAGATTTAGTAGAAAAAGCTAAGATGGGAGAACTAGATCCTTTAATTGGTAGAGAGGAAGAGATTAAGGAAATGGTTAATATTCTTAGTAGAAGAAAGAAAAACAATCCTTTAATTGTAGGCCCTTCTGGTGTTGGAAAGACAGCATTAGTAGAAGGTTTGGCACAAAGAATATCTGAGGGTAGAGTACCATCTTCTCTTGAAGGTTTTAGGGTAATTTCTTTAGATATTAATGGAATAATGGCGGGAAGTAGAATGAGGGGGGATGTAGAAGAGAAGGTAATGGAAATTGTTAGAGAGGTTACAGAATCTAAGAAGATCATCTTGTTCATTGACGAAATCCACAATGTTCTCAGCTCTGGAATTCCCGGTACTTCATCAGATATTGCTTCTGTACTAAAGCCTGCTTTGTTAAAAGAAGGTTTTAGATGTATAGGGATTACAACACAAGAAGAGTTCACAAGAAACTTTGACAGAGATACTGCATTTTCTAGAAGATTCCAACCATTGAAACTAGAAGAAACCTCCATTGAAGATACAATGGAAATTCTTAAGAAAACAAAACCACTTTTAGAGGCGCATCACAGGGTAAAGATTGCAGAAGATTCAATTAAAACAGCTGTAATTCTCTCAGATAGATATGTTACAGATAGATATTTACCAGACAAGGCAATAGATCTTGTAGATGAGGCCTGTGCTTCTAAAAAGGTAGATGTAGAAGATGAATATTCGGATATTTCCAAGCTTTCTAGGAAGTACAGAGATATTAGACTTAGAAAAGAGGAAGAGATCCTTAGAGAGAATATGGAGGAGGCAGAAGTATTAGAAAAAGAAGAGAGAAGATTGAAGAAAGATCTTAGAGAGAGAAGAAAGGAGTGTAAAGAGAGTAAAAAGAAGAAGGTTAATGAGGTAGGAGTAGATAATATTCGGGAGGTTCTTTCTAAATGGACAGGTATTCCTGTTAATACATTGGGGGTTAATGAGAGGTCTGAACTTTTGAAATTAGATAAATCTTTGTCTAAGAGAGTAATTGGTCAAGATGAAGCTGTAGAACATGTAGCTTCTGCAATAAAGAGGGCTAGAACAGGGATATCAGATATGGATAGACCATGGGCATCATTCCTTTTCCTTGGCCCAACAGGTGTAGGTAAGACAGAATTAGCAAAAATTTTAACAAGAGAACTCTTTGGAGATGAAGATAGGCTTGTACAGGTAGATATGAGTGAAATGATGGAACAACACAGTGTGTCTAAACTAATTGGTTCTCCTCCTGGATATGTAGGTTACCAAGAGGGTGGAAGATTAACAGAAGCAATTAGGAGACAACCACACTCTGTAATTCTTTTTGACGAGATAGAGAAGGCCCATCCAGATGTATTAAATGTATTGCTACAAATATTAGAATATGGACATTTAACAGATGGGAGAGGTAAGAGTGTTAATTTAAAAAATACTGTAATAATTCTTACATCAAATATTGGAGCAGAAGAGATAAGGGTGAGTAAGGTTCTTGGATTCGGACAGAAATCTTCAACAAAGAAAACAGATGAAGATATTGAAAAAGCATATGACTCCATGAAAGCAACATTAACCAAGAGATTAAAGAATACCTTAAGACCAGAACTTCTTAATCGTTTGGATGATGTAATAATATTCAGGGCATTAACAAGAAAAGATGCTAGAAAGATAGTAAAACTTTTGCTTAAGGATCTTAATAAGAGGTTGGAAGATCAAGGATATAAGGTGTCTTTAGATAACAAGGTAGTTACTAAAATTGTCAAAGATGGCTTTAGTGAAGAATATGGTGCAAGACCATTGAGAAGAGTTATGCAAGATACAATAGAGAATGTAATTGCTAATTACATATTAGAAAAAGGAGAAAAGATTTCTTCTAAGGAAATGGAGAGAATAGATGTGGTACTGGGAAAGAAGAAAGAGATTTTAATAAAAAAGTAATCCATATTGATATATAATCAACTATGAAATACACATGCAGCGTTTGTGGTTCTGAATTTCTAAGATGGGCAGGAAGATGTCCTTCTTGTGGAGAATGGGGGACTTTAGAGGAGTCTAAAGAGGTTCCTAAACCAAAGGATTCTAAGATTAAAGCAGAGCCTGCAAATTACAAAAAGCTTTTAGATGAAAAGGAGAAATTTTCATCTAGTATAAATAGAATTAGTACAGAAATATCTGAATTTGACCGTGTATTAGGTGGTGGCTTCATCGAAGGAGAAGTAATTCTTGTCTCTGGAGAACCAGGTGTTGGAAAATCTACATTGTTACTACAAGTAGCTTTGAATTTAGCAAAGAAAGAGAAAGTTTTGTACATTGCAGGGGAGGAATCTCCTAGTCAGTTGTATACAAGAGTAGATAGATTGACATCTAAAAAGGATAGTTTTGGGAAGAAAATGAAGGAGAACTTGTTGGTTACAGATGAAATAGATGTAGATAGATTAGAATCTTTAATATCTGACAATGGTTTTGGCCTTGTAATTGCAGATTCAATACAGAGTCTTACTTCAGAGAATGCTCGTGGTTACTCAGGAAGTATTGGGCAGGTTAGGATATCTGGAGCAATATTAACTAGGGTTGCTAAAGAAACAAAGACACCAATATTAATGGTGGGACAGATTAACAAAGGAGGAAATATCGCTGGGCCTAAGGTCTTAGAACATATTGTAGATTGTGTTTTGTACTTTGAGGGAGGAGAGTTTAACCAATACAGGATATTAAGAGGAATGAAGAACAGGTTTGGTTCTACTAATGAGATCGGGGTGTTTGAAATGACATCCTTTGGATTAAAAGAGGTTGGTAATCCATCTTTAGTGTTTTTGGATAATGCTAATAAGTCTTCAGGGAGTGCAATTGGAGCTGTTCTACAGGGATCTAGAGTGGTGTTTGTAGAGGTGCAGGCATTAGTAGTAGAGAGAGAGCATGAAGGGGGTCCTCTTCGAAGAGTTGCTAATGGTATTAAAAAGCCTAGGTTAGATATGTTGTGTGCAGTTCTTTCTAGAAGAGGAAATGTGTTCTTGGGAGACAAAGATGTGTTTGTGAATGTAGTAGGTGGTTTGACTGTAAACAATCCTGCAATTGATTTAGCTATATGTGCTGCAATTAAATCTGCAGTAAAGGATTGTGTGTTGGATAGGGATACAATATATTTCGGGGAGGTTGGTCTTACGGGAGAGGTTAGGGGTTCTTGGGGTGTAGATTCCGTATTGTCAGAAGCTTCTAGAGTAGGCTACAAGAATGCAATTGTTGGTAGGTCTAAGGCTAAAAAGGTTGGGGAATTGGTTGTTAAAAAGGTTTCCAAATTGAAATCTTTGTAGTCTTCTTTTTTATTTTCAATATTCTAATCCACCCCAATCGTAACATAGGTTTCTTGTGAAAGATTAATGTAACAATTCCTTTAAGGTGGGTTGTTATACACACCTCGAAAGCCCTTTGGGATAGGATAATTGTTAAGAAAGTGCAGTACAACGATATTGTGTGGATACAGTATATAGGATTGACACTCGTATATCTCTAGGGTATAATTACGCAGATCATTAAGAAATCACTGTGGATATTGTGGATTGTATCTTTTGTCTGGGGGCGAAACCATCTGGGCAAAAGATAAAGTCCATAATATCTCATCTTTAGTCAGTCTTTTTCTCCCAGGGTTTGGTGTGGCGAAACCATTAACTGAGCCCTTGGAAAAGGAGATTGGGAAACATCTAAAGATGTTCTTCGATTTCTTTTATCTACTTATTGTAGAAAAAAGAGACCGGGGTCGGTTGGGGCAGTACCGATCCCTACTTCTTTTTTAAACGATTGACTTCGCCGTTTCATTTCTCTATACTAAATTATCGGCTGGTTAATAAAAGCCTCAATGTATATTAAATTCCCTTTTTTACTAATATGAAAGGTCTCACGATTAAGGATTTAGAGCAAAAAACGCTTGCAGAGCTACGAGCACAAGCAAAGAAAATAAATATGAAAGATTTCATGGAACTCCAAAAGAGGGAGTTAATGATTGAAATTCTCAAAAACAGAACAGAAAAAAATGGATATATCTTTGTAGAAGGTATATTAGAAGTAATGAAAGATGGTACACATGGTTTATTAAGAACAGATGGTGTACTACCTGGAGACAACGATGTATATATTTCAGGTTCCCAGATTAAGAAATTCAGTTTAAGAACTGGAGATGTTGTATCTGGTCCTGCTAGATTACCTAAAGACAAAGAGAAATATCTTAGTCTTCTAAGAGTAGATACTGTATATGGTAAGCCTGCTGCAGATGCTGCAAAGAGGCCTGCGTTTAGAAAATTAACACCTGTTTTTCCAGACAAGCAGATTAAGCTTGAAACAAAACCAGAAGTGGTTTCAACAAGAATGATAGATCTTCTTTCTCCAATTGGTTTTGGTCAGAGATCTATGGTTGTTTCTCCACCTAAAGCTGGTAAGACATGGTTAATTAAAGATATTGCCGGTGGTATTGCAGAGAACCATCCTAAAGCAAAATTAATGGTTGTATTGGTTGGTGAAAGGCCTGAAGAGGTTACAGATATGCAAAGGTTTGTTAAAGGAGAGGTGTTTGCTTCTAACTTTGATGAACTTCCTGAACATAACTGTAGAGTTGCAGAGATGGCACTTCAAAAAGCTAAGAGAATGGTTGAGTGGGGTGAAGATGTAATTATCTTAATGGATAGTATTACTAGATTAGCTAGGGCATACAATATTACAATGCCTACATCTGGTAAAACATTGTCTGGTGGTTTTGACCCAGTCGCTTTATATCCTCCTAAGAGATTCTTTGGTGCTGCTAGAAACTTTGAAGAGGGTGGAAGTTTAACTATAATTGCTACTGCATTGGTAGATACTGGTAGTAGAATGGATGACTTGGTATATGAAGAGTTTAAGGGTACAGGTAATATGGAACTCCATTTGGATAGAAATCTTGCTAATAGGAGAATATATCCATCTATAGATGTAACTAGATCTAGTACAAGAAATGAAGAGAAGTTGTTAAGTAAAGAAGTTCTTAACCAGTCTTGGAGAATTAGAAGAATGTTAGAGGTATTGGATAATAATGAGAATCCTACAGAGGTATTAGTAAGTCAGCTTAAAAAGACTAAAACTAATGAAGAATTTCTTGCTACTTTACACGAAGCATAGCTAATATCTATTTCTGATATAATTGTTGAGATAAACTTAGGTGTATTTTTGTGCCTGATAAAGATTTGTCTAAACAAAAGAATATCGTTGGTTTAAGTTTTAGGGACTTGAAGGGAGAAGATAGTTCAAAAGACTTTGTTTTTGTTAATGAGGAGATAGGGGGAGATAATACATGGAAGAAGTTTGTTAAATGGTTGAATGATTTTTTTGACCCAGATACAGAGAGGAGAGGTGTAATTCCTTTCTTTTCTAATTTTTTCACATATGTTTTTTCTAGATTAAGAGTTATTTTTGTTCTACTTTCTGTTTTAGTAGATATTGTATTTAGTACCTTTGAAAATGCTAAAGATGCTTTAGTTAGAAAGAGTTTCTGGGGTAGGGGTGGCTTTCTAGTATATGTTGCAGAAACGGTCTTGGGGGTAATAGTTGTAATTGTTGTTGTTTCTTCTGTTTACAGAAATCCTGCAATTACTAGTGCTAATGAAGAGAATTTAGATTACGTTGGTGTTGTAGAGGATGACCTTTTGACAATGAATGCTTCTTTAAATACCTTAATTCCTGAAGATAGGAAGAGGTTTGGTGTAGAAACATATATTGTTAAGGGAGGAGATACAGTTAGTAAGATTGCAGATTACTACGGTATTTCTTCAGATACCTTGCTTTGGGCTAATGACATGGATGAGGGAGATTACATTAAGCCTGGAGATGAGCTTAATGTTCCTAATATGGAGGGTGTTTTGGTTACTGTTAAGAGTGGGGATACAGTTTCTAGTTTGGCTAAGAAATATAATGGTAATGGTCAGGCAATTTTAGATATTAACTGGTTAGATTCAACAGATAGTTTGGAAGTAGGGCAAGAGATTTTCATACCAGATGGTACACCTCCTAAGCCTGTTACTGTTGTTGCTACTTCTCCTAGCTATACATATAGATCTAGTTCGTACAATTACACGAGTATTCCTGTAGATAGTAGTGTTGGGAGATTCTTGTCATGGCCTGTTGCAGGTGGTAGGGGTACTGTTACACAGTGTTACTTTAGTTACCATATGGGTATAGATATTGCAGATAAATCTATGCCTAGCTTGGTTGCTGCTGCTGGTGGACAGGTAATATATGCTGGGTGGAATAGTTCAGGATATGGATATTCTGTACAGATATTGCATAGTAATGGATATTCTACTTGGTATGCACATATGAATAGGATATATGTTAAGTCTGGGCAATATGTTTCTAAGGGCCAAAGTATTGGACAGATGGGTTCTACTGGTCGTTCTACTGGTCCTCATGTCCACTTTGAATTGAGAAGGGGTACAGCTTGGGGTACTAATGTGAGTCCAGTTCCATATATGGATAGGTCAATGGGATATTGTTGGTAGAATATATTAGGGCTCATAGTTCAGATGGCTAGAACATCGCATTCGCATTGCGAAGGTCACCGGTTCGATTCCGGTTGAGTCCACAGCTAATAACTAGGGCCTGTAGCTCAGTTGGTTAGAGCGTTTGTATGGCATACAAAAGGTCAGGGGTTCGATTCCCCTCAGGTCCAGATGGGGCCAGACCCCTCCAGACTTAATCCAGAAATCTTGTATTTAAAAGGTTTCTTGGAGCTTCTTTTTACTAATTTCCTTTACTAATAAATGTTGTTAATAAGAGATGTTTTAAGGATGGTATAGATAAAAAGGGTTAGGGTCTGACCCTCTCGTTAATAGAACAATTGGTGTATACGAGTTCTTGCTACTTCCTTTTTGTTTCACCATATTGTTCCACACCCTTAATTTCCCTTTTACCTTCAAATTTCTTTGTTTTTAATATAGAATATGCCTAGATTAACTTAATTAAATACTAGGATGGTTAAATACAATCCACAAAACTTCGAAAAGAAGTGGCAAGAGAAGTGGTTTTCGGATCTCTTCTACCAACCAAAAGACTTAGATGAAAAACCTAAGTACTACCTCCTAGTAGAATTCCCATACCCATCTGGACCAGGAATGCATATAGGGCATGCTAGAAACTACTCCATGATGGACACAGTTGCTAGATTAAGAAGGATGAGAGGGGAGAATGTGTTGTATCCAATGGGTTGGGATGCATTCGGACTACCTACAGAAAACTACGCTATTAAGGTAAAAAGGCCCCCTCAAGAGATTACGGAGGAAAATATTAATAATTTTAGGAGTCAGTTGCAGAGGTTAGGTCTTTCTTTTGACTGGGATAGGGAGGTTAATACTACAGATCCTAGTTACTACAAATGGACACAGTGGATATTCTTAAAGATGTATGAAAGAGGATTGGCATACAAGAAAGAAATGCCAATTAATTGGTGTCCTAAATGTAAAATTGGGTGTGCTAATGAGGAGGTAATAGATGGAAAGCATGAAAGATGTGGTGCAGAGGTGGAGAAGAGAATGAAGAGTCAGTGGATGATGAAGATTACTGAATATGCAGACCAACTAATTGACGATTTAGACCAAACAGACTACCTAGAAAGTATTAAATCTAGTCAAAGAAACTGGATTGGTAGAAAACCTTGGGTAGATATTAATTACAAAGTGGAGGATTCAGATGAGGTAATTACGGTATCTACAACCAGACCAGATACTCAGTTTGGTGCAAGTTTTGTTGTAGTAGCACCAGAACACGAGATATTGGACAAGCTGTCTAGTAAAATGCCAAAAGAGAATTGGAAACAGGTACAGGAATACAGAGAGAAGGCATCTAGGAAGTCTGACTTAGACAGGATTGTTGGAAGTGAGAAGAGTGGTGTATTCACGGGGATATATTGCATCAATAGCATTACGGAACAGAGATTGCCAATATATGTAACAGACTTCGTTCTAACAACAGTTGGGACAGGTATGGTGGTAGGAGTGCCTGCTCACGACTCAAGAGACTTTGAATTTGCTACACTCTTCAATTTACCTGTTAAAAGAGTAATTGTAGGACCAGATGGAGATGACTCACCAATAGATTCGTTAGAGAAGGTGTATGAAGATGAGGGGACTGTAATAGATTCTGGCTTCATGACAAACTTTTCTACCCAAGAAGCAAGAAAGAAGTTTGTTGAATATGCTGAAGAAAAGGGCGTAGGTAAGGAAGTAGTGAGATATCATTTGGAAGATTGGGTATTCTCTAGACAAAGATATTGGGGAGAGCCAGTACCAATAGTGCATTGTGAGAAATGTGGAATGGTGGCATTACCAGAAGACCAATTACCATTAGAATTACCACAAGTAGACAGCTATGAACCTACAGAAACAGGAGAATCTCCATTAGCTAACATGAAAGATTGGGTTAATACAACATGTCCTAAATGTGGAGGACCTGCTAAGAGAGAAACAGATACAATGCCTCAGTGGGCGGGTTCTAGCTGGTATTTCTTAAGATATTGCGACCCCCATAATTCGGACAAACTCGGAGATATGGAGAAATTAAAGTACTGGATGCCTGTAGATCACTATGAAGGAGGGCAAGAGCATATTACTCTGCATCTCCTTTACTCAAGATTCTGGCACAAGGTACTAAATGACCTTGGTGTTGTACCTGGAAAAGAACCTTACCAAAAGAGGACAACACATGGAATGGTACTAGGAGAGGGCGGTGTAAAGATGTCTAAATCCCTTGGGAATGTAATTAATCCAGACCAACTAGTAGAAGAATATGGTGCAGATGTAGCAAGGGCATATTTGCTCTTCATGGGACCATATGATGGAGATGTAGCTTGGAATACAAGGACAATACAGGGGGTAAATAGATTTGCTTCTAAGCTATATACATACCTTGTTGAATCTTGGGAAAAAGATTCTAAAGATGACGAAGGTGTGGAGGTGGGGATTAACAGGTTGGTGGATAGGGTGGAGAGAGGTATTGTTGACTTGAAGTTTAATACAGTTGTTGCTGGTTTAATGGAGTTTTACAATAGTTTTGCAAAGAAAAATATTTCTAGAAACAACCTTGAAAAGTTAATGATTACAATTGCCCCTATAATGCCACACATGGCAGAAGAGATTTGGAGTACTACGGGACATGACTATAGTGTGCATCAACAAGCTTGGCCAGAAGTAGACGAGTCTTTGTTAGTTGAAGATGAGATAGAAGTACCAATTCAGATTAATGGAAAAGTAAAAACAAGAATTTCAATACCCAAAATATCTACAGAAGAAGAAGTTAAAGAAATTGTTAATACAGCAGGCATTCTTGACCAATATGTACAACAAAATACCATCAAGAAATTCATATATGTCCCTGGAAGAATAATTAATATTGTTGTATAGGCATTCCTAGAGTACTAGCCTCTAACAAAAAACGAATAAAAAACTTTGACAAAAGAGGTATTTTTCCTTAGCATAATAAGATACAGAAAGGGATTTCTGTGTTTAAAACTGCTTGAGAAAAATGTTAAAAAGAAACTGCCAAAATACATGTAAAAACTCAATCAAGACAAGCATTTTTCTTGTTTGTTTAATCTCTACTTTGTTTGTTTTCTTTAACCAAAAGGTTTTTGCTGCTAGTAATGACACTATAAGTTTTCAAGGGAAGATTGTTAGGAACGATACTGGATATGAGGGATTGAATGTTACAGCGGGGAATCCTTCTTGTGTTGTTAGTGGTGCTAGTAACGATACTTGTGACTTTCAAGCAAAGTATTACGATGGTCCTACTGGTGGTGCTACTTTGCTTGGTACAGAAGATTTTGCTAATGAAGAGATAGGGGAGTTTGGAGGTGTATTTAATCTGGCTTTGGGTGCTGGTAGTTGGTCTGCTGGTTCAGAGAGTACATTTACGGATATCTTTAACAACAACAATGCGGTATATATTGAACTTAAATTTGCACCAGATGGGACAACCCTTACAGAGACATTCTCAAGGATGCAGGTTAGATCTTCTGCATATGCAATTAGGGCTGGAACTGCAGATAGGGCAGATATTGCGAATGAGGCAGATGATGCTTTTCAATTTGACAGTGCAGCAGATGCTACTGGGTATACACCAGCTGCTGGGATGGTCTACTACGATTCGGACGAGTCTACTTTAAAGCTTTACAATGGGGCTTCTTGGGAAGATATTACTTCTGGAACAGGAGGGTCTTCTTTGTTTACAGATGCAGGAGATTATACATATCTGACTAATACAGGAGATAGTTTTGTATTGGGTGCTAGCTCATATACAGAGATTGGTACTGAGACATATTCAACACATCTTACTGGTTTAGATACAGAGACTACTCCTTTTGCTTGGGATGTAGATGCCCAAAGGCTTGTTTTAGATGGTTCTGGTGCTAAAGCTGGTATGACCGTATATTCTAACTACGACGGTGCAGATGAATGGCCTTTAATTACATTAAAAACAGAACATTCTGGATTTACACAACCTGTTTTAGAAATTTCACAAGATGGTACAGGTCCTGCAACTTCCATGTATTACGGTTCTTCAAAGATTTTTGAAGTAGGAACTCAGTTAGAGGGTGCTGTAAGAAAGGCTGTTGTAGGTATTGGTGTAGATACACCAGATGAGAGGTTGGATGTTAATGGTGCAATCCATATTCATGACTTTACACCTAGTACTACAACAAACAGACTTTACAGTGTTGCTGGTACTTTGTATTGGGATGGTAGTGAATTAGGAGCAGGTGGTGGTCTTTGGACAGATGGTGGGACATTTTCTTACCTTACTTCTACAACAGACGATGTTGTTATTGGTACGAATACAACAACTAATGCACCTTTCTTCTTCGATGTTAGTGAGGGTGCTTTTGTAATTAATGGTACTGGTACTGGGAATTTGTTTACGGTTAATGACGAGTTAAGTGACTCTTCACCGTTTGTAGTAGATTCTAGTGGTAATGTAGGTATTGGTACTTCTTCTCCTACAGCTAAATTAGATATTGCAGGTACTAGTTCGACAATTTCTAACAACAGTGGAGATATTACAATTACTGCAGATGAGTCTGTAATTGTTAAAGCAGATGATACTAATTCGGACAACCTGTTTGAACTTATGAGTAGTACGGGAGGGTTGTTTGCATATATGGATTCTTATGGGAAATTGATATTTTCGGCTGCAACTGCTTCTAATGCTCAGATTAAACTAACGACTTCCACAGGCGTAGATCCATCTTCGCCTGTGTCTGGGGATCTATGGTGGACTGGTACAAGTCTATATTTTAACGATGGTAGTACCAGTGTAGATCTTCTTAATGGAAAGGTTTCCTTGGCACCTTCTTCTGCACAGGTAGATTCAGGGAATAGTACTAGTAGTATATTTATAAACAAGACAGGTACAGGAGGAAACTTCTTGCAATTTCAAGCTTCCGGAGCAGATAAGTTTGTTGTAAGTAATGTTGGTGCGGTGACGGCGGCTGGAGATATAGATACGGAAGGGACGTTGTCTTTGGGGTCTGTAGGAGACCAAGGAAGTATTAGATACAATGCTACAGACGATGTAATTGAATTCAGTAATGACGGTAGTACATGGTTACCATTAGGTGCAGCTACAGCCAAAATTATTCTCTCTCCTGAATATTCAGGCGCTGTATTAACCGCAGATGGTACTGCTAATACAGGGAGTATGACATCTGACTCAGATGCTAATTCAAAGAACTACTATGAATGGAATAGTAGCGAAGTTTCTCTCAATGACTACGATGTTCGTGTTAGATTTGCATTACCAAGTGACTTTGACTCTTGGAGTTCAACAGCATTAACACTAAACTTTGTTACAGAAGACACAGGGACTAATTCTAAAGCAGATATATATCTGTACTTAGCAAGCTCAGGGACAGTAGATGACAGTGCTGTGGATGGAGCATCTTCTTCTGGTGGTACATGGACATCCATGAGTTTACAAAGTGCAGATCTTAACGAATGTGATGCTGCCAATGAGACATGTATGTTAATCATTAGAATGTATTCTGCCAATGATAATTACGCAAGAGTAGGTGACATAGAACTTAACTATAATCGTTCTCTTTAGTGAAAAAGAGTAAAGAATTTTGTAAAAAACTGAATAAGTTAAGAAAAAAGATGTCTAAATTTGTACGTCAAAAGTGGGTACTATACACCCTTGTAGGTACATCATTACTAGCAGTTTTGGTAACAATGGTACTCATAATTAATCCAAGGTTACTACCAAATTCGGACATATATACAGTAGAGGGGGATAGTAGGGGTTTGTTTGCTAATAGCAATCCCAAGTTCGATGTGCTTTTTGGTAATAAAGAGGATGAATCTGCACAATGGATTAGGTTTGAGAGTGAAACTAAGAGGTCTAATACCTTTAATCCGAATTACCAACCTGAAAGGGAGAATATTTTTCAAAAGGTTTCTAAAATATTTAAAAAAGAAGAGAAATTAGGGATAGAGATGTCACTTAGTGGTGTAAAACTAAGTGAAACAAGTAATGAAACAGTAGAAGATATTTCAAAGGGAGAGCTTAGGGTAGAAGATATTTTAGGTACAGAGGAAATAGAGACAAGTACGGAGTTGTATGAGGTGGGTAGAAGTTTAGGGGAGTTGGATAATGAACAAATTGTTAGTAAAGAAACAATTATTAATGAAAATGTATGGAAGGGGGTAGACCTAGAGTACCAAATATTAGAGGGTATAGGTTTGAAGGAGGAGATAATAATACGAGACCTAGAGTCATATATGGCTGGTTGTGAAGATAGTGAAACGGGCTGTGACATTCCTTTAAATGAATTCATTTTCGATTTACATCTAGATCCAGGCGTGGAACTTCATAGAAGCCTAGTAAGTGTAAAGGATAATCCTGTTGGTACATATTACTTTACAGATAGTAAAGGTAATTACTTAGCACATTTCTTACCTAGTTTTGCTTTTGACGAAGGTGGTAGTAGAACAACAGGGGTAGAGTTAGATGTAAAAGAAACAGATATACAGGGTAGTTATAAAGTACATGTTACTTTGAATATACAATGGATGTTAGATCCAGATAGGGTGTATCCAATACATATAGATCCTAGTATTGTTCATGATGATACTTCAGACTTTAGTACAGGGATTTTTAGTAGATTAGAGAGTGCTACAGGGCCTAAAATACAACTGGTAGAACAAGAATTAACAGCAGATGAGCATACAGTGGGGTTGTGGCATATGAATGAGGGGTCTGAAAATACTTGTTCAGGAGGAGAGGATATATGTGATTCTAGTAGTAATGATAACGATGGGACATTTTCAAGTGTTGCCTTTGGTACTGCCAAAATAGGAGATGGTGTTGTATTAGATGCTGTTGGAGATTATGTTGATTTGGGCAATGATAATTCTTTAAAGATTGGAGATAATCCCCAGACAATTTCTGCTTGGATAAAGACTACAGGAACACTTAGTACAAACTATATTTATTCTTCTAGAGATAGCTCAAATGGAGAGCTGTCTATGGCAACGAATTCTTCTGGCTATTTAATGGCTCTTATTGGGACGACAACAGAGATGACATGTTCTGGGAAAAAAGTAAACGACGGAGAGTGGCACCATATATCAGTTGTTTACGATGGATCTTCCTTAGTTGGTTATGTTGATGGGAAAGAAGATTGTAGGGATAGTTCTTTTAGTGGGACATTCAATACATCTGCGAACAAGCGTATCGGAACAAGGGTTGGGTCTTCTTCTTATGCTTTAGTTGGAACAATAGACGAATTAAGAGTTGATAGAGTCGCTAGAAAAGCAAAGGAAATAGAAGCTTTTGCTAGAAAAAGACCTTCTGGAGTATTTACTTCAAGTTCAATAGATCTCACTACAGATGTTACTAGTATAGATGATTTACAATGGACAGAAAGTGGTGTTAGTACAGGAGATGGTGAGACACCATATTCAACAACTAATATGGTGGGTCAATGGGATTTTAATGAAACTAGTGGTACTACAGCAGATAATGAGGGTAGTTGTGGAGCTAGTTGTGATGGAACCTTGAGTAATATGACTACAACTGGACAAGATGATGGTATTGGTACTGGATGGACGGCAAACCACAGTAAGTGGGGAGGAGGAGCATTAATGTTTGACGGAGCAGACGATGCTGTTACTATTTCGGACAATACAGATTTAAGACTGACCTCCGGGGGAACAATTAGTGCTTGGATAAAACCTTCTTCTCTAGGTGAGAGTAACTTTGGAAGAATTGTGGACAAAAGCTTTCTCAGTACCTCTGCTGTTAATGGATACATGCTCACAATGGATTCTAATGACAGAATTCAATTGAGAATAAGTGGAGATACTGCTCCTGCATATAGTTATACGGGGGTTATTAAATATGATGAATGGAATCATGTCGTTGGAGTCTTCGATAACACAGGAAGGCAAATATATATTAATGGTGTAGATGTGACTTCTTCTGGTGGTACTTCGACTAATTTACCGCCAGATGTTTCTGCGAGTGTTTGTATTGGGAATAGAGCTGGTGGTACAGATAGAACGTTTGATGGAGTTATAGATGCTGTAAAGATATATACAAGATCTTTATCAGCATCAGAGGTCTTGTCGGATTACAACTCTACAAACATAGAATTTCTTACTAGAACAAGTACAGATGGTAATACATGGGAAGATTGGAAACCAACTACTAGTGAAACACAGATAGATAGTTTAGATGGAGGTAGTAATTTACCTACATGTACTGGTGGTACAAAAAATGGAGATATTTACTCTTTTACAACAAGTGGTACATTTTCATGTCCAAGTAGTGTTACAGTAGATGTTCTAGTTGTTGGCGGAGGAGGATCTGGTGGTAGTCATGTTACTACAGGGACTGGTACTGGTGCAGGAGGTGGGGGTGCAGGTGGTATTACATTTACTCAAGATTATGATGTAACTGGTAGTACAAATATTACTGTTACTGTAGGATCTGGAGGAACTGCTCCTACAACAGGAAGTCAAGGAACGGATGGTGGATCTTCAATTTTTGGTTCTATCTCTGTAACAGGAGGAGGTGGGGGTGGATATAGATATGGTACTGGTAGAAATGGTGGTTCTGGTGGTGGTGGTGGGTATAACCAAGCTGGGGGAACTGGAGTGGCTGGAGAAGGATACAACGGTGGTACGGGTAGTGGAAATAACTATGGTGGTGCAGGAGGTGGTGGTGCCGGAGCTGTAGGTACGAACTCTTCTTCAAATTATGGACAAGCAGGTGGAGCAGGAACAGATTATGGAAGTACTTTTGGAACAAGCTATGGTGCTAGTGGATGGTTTGGAGGAGGAGGTGGTGGTGGTGCGCATGACTCCTATACAGGAGGTAGTGGTGGTACTGGGGGAGGAGGAGCTGGTGGTGTTAATGCTAATGGTACAAGTGCTACAGATGGTACTGGGGGAGGAGGTGGTGGATCTGGAGATACTGGGAATAAAGGTGGGGATGGTGGAGATGGTATTGTTTTAATTAAAGTTAAAACAGCTGTTGCTTTTGCAGAGAATTCAGACATGATTACAGTCTCTGATGAATCCAATATTAAAAAGGAAGGGACCAAAAGTGTTAAGGTTAAGTCTGGAATGTTAGAAGCAGATTCTAATACCATTGGTTTATGGCATTTAGATGAGACAGGAGGGTCTAGTGCGTATATTAAAGACAGTAGTAGTAATGGCAATGACGGTACTCCAACAGGGACATCTGTTGCTAATGGAGTTTATGGTAAAGGAAGAGTATTTAATGGTACGTCAGATTATATAAATATGCCCTTAAGTGGTTTAGCAAGTAGTACTAGTACAATAACTGTAGACTTTTGTGCGAAAATAGATTCTTCTTCCAATGATACCTGTGTTATAGGTACGAGTACAGACGATGCTTCTAATAGGTTTAATATTCATCTTCCTTGGGGTTCTAGTACAATATATTGGGATTTTGGAAATATTAGCTCTGGGGGAAGATTATCTACTTCTTTCAATAGCTCTTGGTATGAACAGTGGGCACATTGGGCTTTTGTATCTGAATCAGGAGTGGGGCAGAAAATATATCGTAATGGTGTACTATTAGCTAGCGATTCTAATGTTTCAACTTTCACCAAGGGGACTAAAACTTTTAATATTGCATATCTTGTAGGGAACGCTTATTGGGCTGGAGAAATAGATGAGTTTAGACTTTCTTCTACAGCTCGTTCGTTAGATGAAATATATGAGACATATAGAGCAGGTAGAGAAGAATATATATATAAAACAATATCTTCTGAAAATGTTTCTGCTTCAAGTAAATTACAATATGATATTGCATCAGACAGACCAGGTACATATATACAATCCACGATTGGAGAGTCTGCATATGTAAATCATTTGTCGGATTCTAATACAAAAGGATATTGGAAGTTTGAAGAAGAAAATGGAAGTGGTGCGTATGTAAAAGATAGTAGTGGAAATGGTAATGATGGTACACCAACAGGAACATCTTCTGTTGATGGAGAGATTGGTAAAGCAAGAAGATTTAATGGAACGAGTGATTATATAGCGACTTCTATTTCGGGAGAATTTGATTCGACTTCTACTTTTACAGCGGAAGCTTGGGTAAATTCTGATGCGGTAACACAAAACTATCCAGGTATAATATCTCAGAGTGCTGATGCGAATGAGTTCAGTTTTGCACTTGGTCAGTATAAATCGTCAAGTAATTGGATGCTTGAAATATGTAAAGCTAATGTTGGATGTTCTTCTGTTACAGCACCAGTAACCAATGGAGAATGGGTTCACGTTGCAGGTATATATGATGTAGGTGACATGTATCTTATTATAAATGGGAAAATCGCGGATACAGGTACTTATACTAGCGGATCTGCAGTAGCAGGAAACTATGTTGAAATTGGAAGAAATGGAAGTTCTTCTGATAGATATTTTGATGGAATTATCGATGAAGTCCGTCTCTCAGATACTGCTCGTACAGCCACAGAAATAAGACAAGCATATGAGATAGGAAAGAGAACACATCCAATAACAATAGATTTTGGTGCATCTTTAGATTCTACTAATTTAATAACAGGATCTGGAGATACAAGCTTTACAATAGATGCTACTACAAAAGGAATGTCCGAAAAAGGAAGTGGTCTATATGTTGGAGACAAGGTAATTGTCAAAGAAAACTACGGAGGAACTGAATACATTGCTCAAGGTACAGTAGCAACAGTAAATGAAACAACAGGAGCAGTCACTGTATCCTCTTGGGATTCTGGAGGAACATATCCAACCAGCGGATATACCCAATATGCAGATGTATTCAAATGGCAAAAGGAATATATAGATGTGGGGAATATACGAAGTGACGATATAGATGCAGTTACGAATATTGCTTTTAAGCTGTTAGATGGTAGTGAAGGAAGAAACATATGGATAGATGACATATCTCGTTCAACATACCTTACAGATTCAGGAGGAACTTCGAATGTAACCTCTACTGTAAACAGATATATTCAATATATGGCTGTAGTGACAACTAGTGATACCAATGTCACACCGTACATATCCAACGTAACCATTAATTACAGTGCTGACACAGGTCCCTCCATGGACCAAGTAATGAGGCATGGTAAATGGTTTAATAGTAGTGGTGAAAAACAAATTTTCTGGTGGGCTAATACCGAATAATTTTAGTATAATAATACATGGCTGTATCTGCAAAAGACATATTAAAAGACAACAAAGGAATGTTTTTACCCTTAGGAGGGCTACTTCTTTTAGTTTTAATATTAATGTTCAGTTCTAATATGGGGATAAATCTCTTTAGTCCATTAGATACTTTAGAACAAAAAACATTTACCAAGGCAGAAGAAGTCTTAGAAGAGGGAATAGACTACGGAGCAATCATTAAGACAAGTCAGGGAGATATACAAATAGATTTGTTTGAAGACGAAGTACCAATATCTGTTAATAATTTTGTTTTTCTCTCAGCTAATAAATTCTATGAGAATTTAACATTCCATAAAGTAATAGAAGATCTAGTAGTACAAACAGGAGATCCAAAAGCAGACAGTACAGGAGATGCTGGATACCTGTATACAGATGAAATTACAAATAGAACAATGAAAGAATACTCTGTAGCAATGGCAAATGCAGGAGATACAGATACAAATGGTTCTCAATTCTTCATTGTCCCTGAAGGATCCAACACATCCAATCTTCAAGGGAAATATACAATAATAGGGGAGGTTACTAGTGGTTTTGTAGTAGTAGATGCAATTGAAAACGTTACTGTAGATGAGGATTACAAGCCTCTAAATGACATAACAATACAATCTATACAGATCTTAGAGGACTAAAGAGATATTCATAAATATTTCATCTTGTTTGTGTACCATCTTTGTATGGAAGAAAAAGATGGTAAAAAGAAAAAGTTAGTTACATATATATTAATATCTGTAGCAATATCCTTTGTTTTAGGAGCTCTAGCAGGCTACATATTAAACCCCAAATGTGGTTCTTTAAGAGATAAATCTTTGTATGTAATACACGGTATACAAAATTTAACAAAAGGTGAGCAACAAAAGGAAATAGTGGAAGTACCCATAGAATGTAACTGTCCAGAATGTAGCAATATCCCAGAGAAAGAAGAAGATCCATGTCCAATTAAAGTAGATGTAAGTGGGGCTGTCAGGAATCCAGGAGTTTACTGCTTAAAAGAAGGTTCTGTAATACAAGATGCTGTAGACATTGCCAAAGGTTTTAACACAGCATATGGATACAAATACATATCTAGAAAGATTAATTTGGCATATGAATTAAAGGATAACCAAAAGATATATTTCCCCTTTAAAGAAGACTTAGTCTGTGAACTACAATCCTTTTCTCCAGATGTAGAAAAAGAAGAGGTTGTAACAGAAGAGAACAAAGCCGAAAAAGATGTGAAGGGTAGTACAGATACAAAAGAAGAGGAGAAAGAGCAAGAAAGTAGTTGTATTAGCCTTAATAACGCTAAGAAAGAAGAATTAATGCAATTAACAGGGATAGGAGAATCTACGGCAAAGAAAATAATGGATGCTAGGCCATTTGAAAAAGTAGAAGATATTTTAAATGTGAGTGGGATAGGGGATGCAACTTTTGAAAAAATTAAAGATGATATTTGTTTGTGAACATGTTTCCCAAAAAGTTCCACGAGTGGTTCCTAAGTTTTAAAAGTAGAATCTGTGCTCTGGTTTGGTATGTGAAAATCAACAAGGTTGTTCTGTTTTGTATTTTGTATATCCTGTTCAATTTTTTGTTACTAACATTTCTGAGAAACAATTTAGAGGTGTTGGTTATAGGGTGTGTATTGCTAACCATCATACTCTTAGTGATGTGCTTAGTTCGAGCTATTAGGAGATTCGGAGTAAGTGAAACAAATGTAAAAGAAGTTGGGAGTCGGAACCGTGAGCACTCTTTGTCGACGAAAAATGATCTTTTTAGCATTGTTGTATTAACAATCCTATGTGTATTCGTTAGAGGTGTGATTTTTGTCTCGCATGAGAAAAGAAATCTATCTAAGATGGAAAGTTTCACTGGTGTTTTTGGTTGCTGGGAGGTGGTCGTGTACGATGAACCAGACATTAGACAAAAAACGACTCAGTATTATGTGGAGATACTATCGGATGAGATGGAAGGGGCTAACTCAGAGGGTTTAAATGTCTTACTAAGGCTTCCTAACTTTCCTCGAATTGGAATAGGTGACCATTTACAAATTTGTGGAACAATCAATGAGCCAGAAAATTTTGACGACTTCGATTACAAAAAATTTCTAATGAACAAGAAGGTGTATGGAGTAGTGGATGTTAAATCTTTTGAAATTTTAGATAGAAGAACTACATCTTTAAGATCTATATTGTATGACTTTAAACAAAAATTAGTAAAAAGGTTAGAAAAAGCTATGGTAGAGCCACAAATATCCCTTTCAGTAGGCATATTATTTGGTGAAGAAAGGTGTCTCAACGAAGAATTTGACACATTATTAAGAAACTCTGGTACTACACATATAGTGGCAGCATCTGGGTACAATGTAACTATATTAATTTTAGCAGTTGAAAGAGTATTTAAATTTCTTAAAGGGAGGAGAAGAACAATACTATCTCTAATTATTATTTGGTTGTTTTGTCTACTATCTGGCATCTCAGCATCTATTGTTAGAGCTACTATCATGGGTAGTCTGGTGCTAATAGGTAGGTTGTTGGGAAGGTATCAGTCCATACACAGATCCTTTGTTATAGGTATATGGCTATTTGTATTCTTCTCGCCTGTAATTATATTTGATGTTGGTTTTCAATTGTCAATTTTAGCTACTGCTGGTTTGGTATATCTATCTCCAAGTATAGAAAGTTGGTTTGAAAGTCGGGATAAGAAGATCAGTGAGTCTTTTAAGGAATATACTCTGACAACTATGAGTTGCACATTATCTACACTACCTATATCCATAATTACCTTTGGTACATTCTCAGGTATTGGTATACTGGCCAATACTTTAATACTCCCCGTATTAGAATCTACAATGCTATGGGGAATCCTAGGTCTCCTTTTTTCATATATTTCAAATATATTATCAAAAATATTTTTACTAATATCCTTTATTCAACTCAAATATTTTGAAATTGTTGTTACTAAATTAGGAAGGTTAGAATTTTTAGTTTTTGCGGTAGAAGGAAATATTAAAAACATTGTTGGATTAGGGATATTTATAATTTTACTAATATTCACAGTAAAAGAATTTCCAGTGGACAATGAAGAGTTTAACTACTACTTTAGATTAGCTAGGGGAGAACATGTTTAAAAAACACATTTTAGATATTCTTTCCATATTAATATCCTTTACAGTCTTAGTCTTTGGAGGGCAAAAAGAAGGAGTATTTTTTCTAGATGTAGGGCAAGGAGATGCCATATTAATACAAAAAGGTAGCACACAAGTATTAATAGATGGGGGAGAAGATTCAAGTGTTTTGTACGGGTTAGGAGAATATATGCCTTTTGGAGATATGGAGATAGAGTTGGTTGTATTAACACATCCACATGCGGATCATATAAATGGTTTGTTGTATGTTTTTGAAAGGTATGAAGTGGGGGAGGTTTGGTTTAATTATGTAGATTATAAGTCGGACATATACGAATATTTTCTTACTTTAGAAATACCTCTCAAACAGGCTGAGGAAGGAACAAGATATATATTGGATGACTGGGTAATGGAAGTAATATTCTCGTCGGATATAGTATATGGGAAGGACAATAATTTGAATAATGCATCCATTGTTCTACAGCTAGAGGCAGATAATTACAAATATCTTTTGATGGGAGATGCAGAGGTTGAAGTAGAAAAATTTTTAATTGAGGAAAATATTCTAGAGGATATAGATATATTAAAAGCAGGGCATCATTGTTCTAAAACAGCAAGCTCTGAAGAATTTTTAAATATTGTAAAACCAGAAATTGCTATATGTAGCTATGGCGAAGGTAACAAATTTGGGCATCCACATAAAGAAACAATAGATAGATTTAAGGAGAGGGGAATAAAAATCCTTTCTACAAAAGAAGAAGGAAATATATGGCTTTTGTGATAAAATTAGGCTGATATGTACCTGTAGCTCAACTGGATAGAGCATTGGTTTGCGGAACCAAAGGTTGCTGGTTCGATTCCGGCCAGGTACGTACCGTTAACCTATAGATTTAACACCTCATTTACAAGCGATGGCCCTCTCCTTGTGATAAAATATTCCCATAAAGAGCACTCGTGGCTCAACTGGATAGAGCATCGGTCTTCGGAACCGAGGGTTGGGGGTTCGAATCCCTCCGAGTGCGTATTTTAAATATATATTTAACAACATGGATATTGTAAAAAGGTTAGAAAAAACAGTACTAGAAGCATTAGAAAAGATGGGTGTTAAAAGAGATGATGTATATATTGAAATTCCCAATGACACTTCTCATGGAGATTACTCTTCTAATATTGCAATGCAATTAAGTAAAGAATTGAAAAAGAATCCAAGAGAAATTGCAGAAGAGATAGTTAACAACCTAGAGAATATTGAAGAAGTTGAGAAGGTAGAAATAGCAGGTCCTGGATTCATTAATTTCCATGTATCTAATAAATATTTGTTAGATGTATTAGGGGATGTACTAGAAAAAAAGGATGAATATGGAAAGAACAATTCTCTTAATGGGAAGAAGGTAATAGTTGAATATACAGATGCTAATCCTTTCAAAGTTTTACATATTGGACATCTTTACAGTAACAATGTTGGAGAGTCTCTCTCAAGGCTTCTAGAAGCCTCTGGGGCAGATGTTAAGAGAGCTTGTTACCAAGGAGATGTTGGGTTACATGTTGCTAAATGTCTTTGGGGTTTAGAGAAAATTTTGAAGAAGGATAGTAGGGAATTCAAAGATTTAGAGAAGGATTCTTTAGAAGATAGGGCGAAATATCTTGGAGATGCATATATGTATGGTTATGAATATTACGATGACAAGAAGGATCAAAATGCAATTGAAGAGATTGAAAAGATAAATAGGTATATATTTTCCTTGTTTGTGAATATGCCAGAGGAAGATTTCTCAGAATTAGAGAATTCTAATCTAAAAGAGGTATATGAACTTACTAGAAAGTGGAGTTTGGAATATTTTGACAGGATATATGACAGGATTGGTACAAAATTCGACAGAAACTACTTCGAAAGCGAAGTAGGAAATAGAGGGTTAGAAATAGTGAAGGATAATATGGGGGAAGTATTTGAAGAAGATGGAGGAGCAGTAATATATAGAGGGGATGAGAAGAAAGGCTTGCATACGAGAGTTTTTGTTAGTCAACAAGGAATTCCAACCTATGAGGCAAAAGAAATTGGCTTGTCAATGTTAAAGCATGATGAATTTGAATATGATGAATCCATTGTAATTACAGCAGATGAACAGACAGGATATTTTAAAGTTGTTTTAGATGCTTTTTCTAAAATATATCCAGAAATCGCGAAGAGTATGAAGCATATGCCTCATGGTATGGTAAAACTTCCAGGAATGAAGAAAATGTCTAGTAGAAAAGGAGAAATCCTTAGTGCAGAGTGGTTAATAGATGAGACAAAGAAGAAGGTTTTGGAGGTAATGAAGGAAAAAGATGAAGATACTGCGGAGAAGATTGCAATTGCTGCAATTAAATATGCATATCTGAGAGTAGCAGTAGGAAGAGATATTGCTTTTGACTTAGATCAAGCTATTAGCTTTGACGGGGAAACTGGTTCCTATCTTTTGTATGTATATGCTAGGTGTAATTCCATACTAAAAGATGCAAAAGAGGAGGGGGAGCTATCAGTAGAGATTTTACAAGAACCTTTTGTACAAGATTTAGTTAAGCAAGTTAGCAAATATCCACAGGTAGTGCTTGATTCGGCAAAGAACTACTCTCCAAGTACAATGTGTCAATATCTTTTTGACCTTGGACAATCCTTTAATGCTTTTTACCAGAATGTAAATGTTTTAAAGTCCGAAAACAAAAAAGCATTAATACCTGTTTTAGAAGCAACAAAACAAGTAATGAAGAATGGATTAAATATATTAGGAATAAACACGGTCGCAAAAATGTAGGCCTGGCCTTGTAGACCTGTAATATATTAAAAGTACAACAAGTCCTTTGTTAATAGCTCTTTTGTCTCTAAGACCTTGGTAACGGGGTGTGGCTCAGATGGCTAGAGCGCTACATTCGGGATGTAGAGGTCGCCCGTTCGAGTCGGGTCACCCCGATATATTACCTTAAAGATATTTATAATGGGTATTGACCCTTGTATATATTCATGGTATATTCATATGGGTTAATACCCATATTAAATTATCAAACAAATTAAAATGCCTAACAGAGATACAACAGGACCTATGGGAGAAGGGCCTTTTACAGGAAGAGGTCTAGGAAGAGGTTTCGGTAGAGGTTGGGGAAGAGGGCTTTTCAGAAGAAGAAATGCTGTCAAAGAATGTATCTGCCCAGAATGTGGATACAGACAACCCTCTGAAAGAGGAATCCCTTGTACAGAAAAGAAATGTCCTAAGTGTGGTGCTGAAATGAGGGGTGTAAACTGTATATAACCAAATATGAGAACAAGAGGAAGAAGAAGAGTAAGACACTCTTTTAAAGAAGTCTACTACAAACCAAGAGGTATTCCTTTAAGGGAATTAGAAGAAGTAAGCATTTCAGATGAAGAAATGGAAACATTAAGGCTTAGATATGTAGAAAAACTAAGTCAGTCTGAAGCTGCAGAGAGGATGGGAATATCTCAAAGCCAATACCAAAGAGATTTGACACAAGCTATTGAAAAGATTACAGTAGCAATGATGGAAGGTAATGCAATCAATATTTTTAAATAATATTAAAACGGCCCAATATGGTTAAAAAGAAAATATTAAAAATATCCTTACTCTTTGGTTTTTCTCTAGTATTAATATCTTCAATTTTACTCTTAACAATTAAGTTTGGATTCTTTGACAATACAGAAGAATCTGAAGTTGTGGAAGAACAAACAGAAGCCATAATGTTGTTAATTGAATTTGAAGGTACTACTGGATTAGAGAACTTTGCATATGAGATGAAGGAAAGAGATATTCCTGGACTCTTAGTTGTTAAATCTTTCTTTGTAGAGGAAAATTGTGAAGTACTTAAGAAATTGCAGAACAATGGGATAGAGATAGCAGGATCTTGTCCAGAAGAACCATTATGGGATATAGACTATGACACTCAATATGAAAGAATTAAAACAACAAAAGAAGAGGTAGAAGCATGTACAGGACATCCGATGAGAGTAATATCTTCTAGATATTTTGCATATGATGAAAATACTCTAAAAGCTGCTGAGGAATTAGGGATAGAGTATGTAATGGCCAGAGGAACTACTGGTGCGAAATCTACCATATATAAACCTACCGAGTATGACGTAAAAATATTTTCTGTATCTAATGTAGGATCAGAAAAGTGGGGAACTGGTAGTCTATGTGACTATAGTTACTGGGCTAGAGAGGGTGCTCCTGAAGAATTTAGCGAAGAGCTATTTACTGCATATGATACTTACAACAAGATATCTCCTGTGTCTCATACATATCTTGGAGGTTTAAAGGAAAGATGGTTTGACGTGTACATGAATTTCTTTGATACCACAGACATTAAATGGCTAGATTTGGATTCATTCGGCATAGTGGACACATATGCATCTTTAGACGAAATTCCTGTTAACAGAGAAGTACAGTATACAACTCCTAAGCCTGCTCTAACTTTAGAAGAGGAGAGTGATGTAGATAATCCATGTGCAATAGAACCGTTAGTAGAAGATACGGAGGAAGAGGATGCAGAGGAGGATACAAGTACAGAAGAGAATGCTGTGGTCATGTTCCATAATGGAGTAGGGTCTATGTGTTTAGAGGCAATAGATTTTTTTGAAGAAAATAATATTGAATATACAGAACATTTAACTACAGATTCGGATTTTAATACTTTGTTAAATGAGTACAAGGATGGAGTAGATGGTGTAAGTGAAGGTGTTTCTACATACTTTGGATATTACCCCATGATATTCATAGAAGATAAAGCATATTCTGGTTTTAATGAAGATATTGGAGCCGAGATTTTGGAGGTAGGGTCAGGCTCTTAAACTTTTTTCAACGATTGCCTAGATAAAACATCAAGAAAGACTGTTATAACAATGTAAGAATCTCCAACCGATTTTTTATTAAAAGATACATCTAAACCTTTTTATCGAGGGATTTCTTTTTTAAGTCGGAGGGGGTCTGACCCCTTGAAGCTAACTGCCCACAAGCTGCTTGGATATCATTACCTTGTGAGTACCTAAGGGTAGTATTTATGCCGCTATCCTCTAGTATTTGCATAAATTCCTCTATCTCTTCTCTCTCTACTCCCTTGTAAGGAAGATCTGGTGAAGCATTGTAATTGATTAGATTTACAAGACATAGTCTACCTTGTAGTAAGTTGGCTAATTCCTCCGCATGTTGTTTAGAATCATTGATATCTCTCAAGAGAATATATTCATATGTAACTCTTTTATTTCTTTTATTTACATATTCATCCAAAATGTAAAATACTT
>Ga0272443_10001996_pt1 | contig 27481 bp, 22 predicted proteins | sample SSMAcet12_FD_193581 | JGI IMG/M metagenome (GOLD analysis project Ga0272443, IMG submission 193581) | Marine sediment archaeal communities from Little Sippewissett salt marsh, Falmouth, MA, United States - SSM-Acet-12 | ecosystem: Environmental > Aquatic > Marine > Wetlands > Sediment ... | reverse complement strand
CTCGACTGGACCTCAAACGATTCACCGTTCTACGCGGTCTACGCCGACGACGATCCGTACGATGGCTTCACAGTGGACATTTTCGTCATGGAGGTTTCCGAAGATTACGCCATTGTCGACGCCACCGCGTGGGAGGATTTCTCGTCCACCGGCGCATATGTATTCGGCGTCAGGGGACGATCGGTCAGCGAGGAACCTTCAAGCGATTCAACAAACCTCAGTCAGCTAGCATTCTGCGATATGGAGGACTTCGACGGCGGCACGGACCCGTCACCATGGGTGCATGGCTACAGGAACACGTCATACAAGTGGGTCGAGACCACGTCCGGGCAGATAGACGGCTCGACCAGTATACGTCACAACCCGACCTGCCCTATCGATCAATGGGCCGTTGTCGCGAGCGAACCGATTCCCGAAATTCCGGAAAGCGGCACGTCGTTCTTCGAGTTCGCCCACATCGCGAGTAACTACAGCTGGCTCGCGTACTTCAAGGAGATGGTCGGCGGTTACACGCATTCGGTGCCACCGACCGGGACATCGCAGTATCTTGATTTCGACGGCTCGACCGATTTCTACTGCATCATGGACGGAACGCATGACTGGGTCATGCCCGCCGGACCTCCGCCGGGCGGCGGCTGGATCGGTCTTGTTAACAGGTTCGGCTGGAATTCGGGTTACACGTTCTTCGGGTGGAGATTCTCCGACTGCCCGCACACAGCGGCGGATATCTCAAGGATGGATTACCCGGATTTCATTATCGACGCGGGGACAATTCGAGCGGCGATGGCATGGGTTACGAACACGCACACGAACAACAACGACTGGCTCGAAGTCGACGAAATGGCGGTTGTGGTTTATTAAGAAATTCTAATCGTTAGTTTTGGGAGCATTCTTGCCCCTGTCACGTGCGTTTTCCATACGTTTACGCCAACTTCTAGCAAAGTCGGCAATGTGAGTTTCGTTTAACTCTGTACTCTCCTCTATTATTTTGTCTAACGCTTTTATTCCTTCGTCTACATGTCCCCTGTAATATTCAAGCCTGGCTAGCCAGATTCTAGCTCTTAGTTGATCATCAGGCTGTTCAAATAACTCTAAACTCTTAATTAATTCCTCCTCAGCTTTACGAAAGATTTTGTCTTGTTTTGATTTTTCTATTTTATGACCTTCCAATTTGTTCTGCTTACTCAGATAAGCACCGTAATGAACGTGGTCCATTGCTAGCTCATATTTATCCCCGCAAGCACCATCTTCACCATGATATTGCTTTGCCTCCTCAATTAATCTTTCACCATCATTAGAATAATCAATTCCTTGTTCAGACGGCCCAATCTTTTTCATTACTGAAGTATAGTGAAGCATTAGCATTGCTACGAAACGCTTGATTTTTGCAGCAATGCAAGGATCAGCATGATCTATCTTGTTTTCAATCTTTGACTCCCAAAGGCCTATACAATATTTTGCCGGCTCAATCTGACTGCCACCCCTAACAGCAGATTCAACAAGTTTAAGAAACTCGCCAGCCTCAGCACTGCGACGCTCAAACTCATCACTCCGCTCACGTATCTCAGCCATGTTTTTATCAATTCTTGTTTGTATCCTAGCTCGATTAATTCCAAGCTCTCCACACAAAACTTCCATCATTAATTCTGCATTATTATGCACATGCCAGTCATCAGGCCTCCTATTTCGTTCATTTTCGTCCTTGAATGGTTCAAGATAATAAGCCCTGGGGTGTTCTTCAATAGCATGCCTAACATGCGGGTGCAGGTCATTAATATCCCTTGTGTACCACCACAAGCCCAGTCGGAGGCTATCAGAATCATCCAATGCTTCATAAATACATTCCATTACTCGATCTTCAGCACCCGAATATCCAATTACTATTAAACCAGTTTGCTTTAGCGTATATCTAAATTGTGCAAACAAATCCGGATAAAGATCACAACCAAGCGCACTTAAAACTAATTCATCCCGAGTATTCCTGAGGTTATAATGTAAAAACCTCCCATGAAGAAATGCGGCAGTCGGAAAATCAGGGGATTCACGTACAGTGTGTAGTGCTGGGCCATCTACAATATCCTATGGTTGATTTAACAGGTAGAATGTCCTAGGAATTAGATCATCAAAATTGGTTGTGAATACATGCGATGCAAATACTTTTGGCAGCCAGCTTAGATCGGACTCTTCTTCATTGAAATAATAAAATCTTTCACTTACACTTGATGTTAAAAGTGCTGCCAGAAATAGGTTCTCCCAATTTGGCACTGACGATCTCATTGATGAATATTCCACAACCGCAGCAATAAATCTTTGTCGTGCTACCGGGCTGTCCAGGACATCATTCATCAAACGGAAATACTCTCGGGTTACTTCATATGATGGAAGCCGACTACCTCCTGAATTAAAACTTTTGGTTTCATGTAAAACATCAAGCCATGCCCTGCATTCTTCATCTCGGAAATCTTCATAACATTTAAGAGCTTCAACAATATGGCCTGTACCAGGCACAAGTCTAGCATTACTATCACCAGGATCATAATTTGCACTCGCGCTAAAACCTGCACCGACAAGGAAAGAGAATAACGGGCCTTTCAAATGGTCGTCACCACAATAAGAGACTTTAGTCTCGCGATCATGATGGGCATTTAATTCACGATGACTTAGATCGGCATTTTTAACCATATCTATTAAATCTTTGACGGTCTTATGCTTAGACATAATACCTCCCAAGACGCATAATTATGCCACAAACAATTAGTGTTGATTATAATAATGAAAGCTATTTAATAAGTCAAATATATATCCATCCTACATCCTCGCGAGTTGTTCCTTCAGAAGTCTTGCGTGTTCTTCCTCGTCATTCGCAAGGTCCTGGAGGAGTTTCCTTGCGGACGGATCCTTCGTGTAGGAGATTTTCTTCTGGTAGAACGCGTACGCCTTCATCTCATTTTTAATCGCTTCACGGATTATCTCCTCATCGCTCATCGAGTCGTTAGGGTTGAAGGAGTCGCGTATCTCGGTCATCTTTTCGTTATAGTCGATACTCCCGACGATGCCATCGACCGATTTATGCGACGCGTACTCGTTTCTCTTGTCGATAAGTCGCCGCATGTGCGAGCGCTCGTTGTCGGTGAGGTCCTTATAGAGTTTCTTTTTCGACGCGGAGTCGCTTTTCATCGCGAGTGAAGAAAAGAACATGATCGCGTTCCGCTCCATCGATATGGCGGTGTCGATAATTTTGATCATCTCGAGAATCGTGTCAGCGGTTGTGTCCATAATATTGCATCCTTAATTTTGTTAATGCCTACCGTTTCCACCAGAGCTCCTCGACATCAATCAGTTCTCCGATTTCCCCGGCAAGCGCTTCCTTCTCTTCCTCCGTCATCGCGATAAACGCCTTTGTCCACGCGACGTTCTCGATAACCTGGGCCGGACTCCCCATCCCGATTATCGCGGTCGATACCGGAAGTGAGAGAGTATAGTGAAGGCATCTCCGGAGGTCGGCTCCGGCTGTCACAAGGTTCCCCTCCGCGAAAACTTTCATCGCGACTACGCTTATCCCGCGCGCGACGCATTCGGGCAGCACTGTCTCGACGAAAGGTTTATTCATCCTGTCGGTGATGCCGAGTGGCATAAGCACGCTGTCGAACGGGTATTCCTCTATCGCACGAAGCAGGACCTCGGGGTCTTTGTGACCGGTGATTCCGATGTGCCGTACCCGCCCCGACTCCTTCGCCTGTTCTATCGCCCTCAGGGACCCCATCCGCGAGCTGACCGTCATCCAGGTGTCCATGTCGTTGACCGCGTGAATCTGGAGGAGATCGACATATTCGGTCTGAAGGCGTGCGAATGATTCCTCGATCTCGGCGGACGCCATGTCGTAGCCGCGTGTGAGGGTTTTTGTAGCGATGAATACTTCACCGCGACGCCCCTCCTCCTCGAGCCCGTTCAGCCAGATTCCGTATCGACGCTCCGATTCACCGTTGCCGTACTGCGTCGCGGTGTCGAAGTAATTGATTCCGAGTTCGAGCGCGGTGTCCAGAACTCCAATTCCCTCGGCCGTATCACCACGGCAGATGTATATTCCACCCATGCCAAGAACGGAAGCGTTGAATCCCATGGACCCAAGCGCGCGGGACTCCATCGGGGCTTCATCTTCGGTATCACCGTTGACGGTCTGGGCCAGAATCCCGGCAATTCCGGCGAGTGTGGATACTCCACTCGCGATGCGAAATCCATCGACAATTTTCCTCTCCGGTGATTTTCCTCTTTCCGGGAGCCTGTCAGTACTTCTTTTTTTTGAGGAAGTTGTAGTACGAAGAGAATTCAGCCTGAATGCCACAAGTCCGGTAAGAAGGAGCGAGAAATCGATTATGAACTGCACCAGTTCACGGGAGCAGTCGGTTACCAGTTTGTTGAAAAACAGCGGGGAATGAAGGTCGGGAAGCGGGACATGCTCAAGGACCCATCTGGCAAGATCGAGAAGCCTGTCGGGCATGTTACACCCTCCCCTATCAATGTAAAAACAGAATGCGAAAAACCGGTATGCAAGCTATTCAATGTTCGAATCGCTGTCAATCTCGGCGTTAACAATGAAGTGTTCCCTGCCGTCAGCGATCCCCGCGATCTCGTCCCACCGGGCGTCATAGGAATTGATCACCACGTACTGCTGGCCTTCCCATCGACCATACTCGATCATTGAGACCGGACTACTGATATCGCTGTAAGTCATGTCGTATACGGAGTAGTAATAGCTGTATTTTTCCTCGCTGCCGTCACCAACCGGACGTCTTACCGCAACTTCCCAGTTATCACCCGAACACTCATACGGATACATCTCCATCGCGGAGAGCATGAGGCTTGCCATTTCGCGATCGGTCGGTGCGGCTCCCCGTTCGTTCAGGCGGATAACGACACCACTCGAAAAAATGCGGGAGCCATCGTCGAGAGTCACCACTTCATCGTATGGCATAAACTCGACAGCCTGCCTGAGACCATAGTCCTTACTGCTCGCCCAGTACAGCCCGGCAAGGACAAGGAACAGCAAAACCGCGACAGATATGATTCCTGCTGCACGCATTGTTATCACTGGGTTACATGAAATACCTTATCTCTGTCACATACGATATCAAATCAGGGATAGTTTGCCAAATTAGGAGCCCGCTAAGCGAAATTTATATTCATTTAGCCCTGCTATCGTGATATACTCCGCCGCACGAGGGATAGTCGATGGACACATATGAAAACATTCGAAGCCGCAGATCGATCAGGCATTTCAAAACGGATCCGATCCCGCAGGATGTAATTGAACGTATTATGGACGCCGCTACATGGGCTCCGTCGGCGATGAATCGCCAGAGATGGAAGTTCTATGTGCTGACGGAGGAACTCAGATATCGTCTGGCAAGCATTCATAATCCGCTGTTTGAACAGATGGAACCTGCCCTGAGAGAGCGATACGGCGACGAGGGTGTCGAGAAGCGTCGCGACCTCTATACCGACTTCGCGGGTGCTCCCGTGGCAGTTGTCTGCTTTACCGAGTACACAAAGGAAACATATAAACCTGACCTGATTTCCGCTTCGCTTGCATGTGAGAACCTTGTGCTCGCTGCCAATGCCGAAGGACTCGGTAGCCTCATGATGACCAGCTCGCTTGCCCTTTCAGACGAGATATCTTTCCTCTGTGGTGTCGATCAGAAGAAGATGGAGCCTGTGATGGTAATCCTGCTGGGATACGCTGATGAAAAGCCCGAAGCCCCTGAAAGACGCAAAAATCGTGTTGTTTACGCTTCCGAGCGATCGCATATCAAATAACGCATCGAAGTTCTGCTATAATCAGCAACATAGACAGGATTCATAAAGTCCTGTTTTCTTTTTTCAATGGTGGCAATAGATGAGCGTCCCGGCGCTACGGATAAGGGATCTAACAAAATCATTCAACGGCCTGACAGCTCTTGATTCAGTCAGCTTTGAGGTTGCGGATGGGGAAACGTTCGGGCTTCTCGGACCTAACGGCGCGGGGAAATCAACCCTGATAAACATCCTGAGCGGCGTCCTTCCATATGACAGCGGGCATATCGAGTATTACGGGGTAGAGCACAGGGAACCCACAGTTGAATTCAAACTCACGATGGGAGTCATCCCACAGGAGATCAATCTCTACGAAAAATTATCGGCCCGCGAAAACCTTGAATTTTACGGCCGACTCTACGGTCTGGACGAATCAATCCTCAAGAGTGAAATCAACGAGAAGCTCGAAATGGTCGGGCTTACCGACCGTCAGAACGACCGCATCGGGACTTATTCAGGCGGCATGAAACGCCGCATCAATATCGCCGCAAGTATTCTGCATTCACCGAAATTCATAATGATGGACGAGCCGACGGTCGGGATCGATCCACAGAGCCGCAATCTTATTTTTGAGGTAATTGAGAAGCTGAACGAAGAGGGTTCGACAATTATCTACACATCGCACTACATGGAGGAAGTGGAACGACTCTGCAGGAACATCGCGATTCTCGATCACGGGAAGGTTGTCGCGGTCGGAACCCGTGCGGAGCTGATCGCACTCACCGAAGGCAGGGACACGATAGAAATTGAGCTTCTGAATGAAACCGAAGAGCCTGATTCAGTCCTGAAAACGTTTGAGGACATGGACCCGTCATTTGGTGAAGGGTCTCTTCAGCTAAGAACCGTTGAGGGAAGCCGGAAAGTAAGTGAAATTGTCGGCAGACTCGCGAACATCAACCATCCTGTGAAAAGCATCACCGTCCGCGAACCGAACCTTGAAAATGTTTTCCTCCACCTGACCGGGAAGGAGTTGAGGGACTGATGCTCAAAAAAGCCCTCATCCTGGCCGGAAAGGATATCAGGCTTATGTACCGCGACCGGGGCGCGGTTTTCGGGAGCTACATCGCACCGATCTTCATTATCATCATCTTCGGGATCATCTATTCCGGAATGTCGAGTGATGACAACGAATGGTCAATAGATCTGCTCGTCATCGATGAGAAAAAAAACGAGAGAAGCGAGGCGTTCATCGCGGCCCTTACCGATGAAGATGTTTTCGAGATAATGACAACCGACGATTCGTCCGGTGAAGAAATTCCACTCACAAGGGACAGTGCTTGGGAGCTTATCCTCGAAGGTGACGCGCAGCTCGCAGTGATATACGAGGCGACGGAAGCGAATCCGGACTTCCCGGTACTCGAACGTCCGGTAATAACACTTCTTTACGATCCCGCATCCGACATGGAACGCCAGGTTACGGCCGGTTTGATTCAAAGGGCCGTCTTCATGGGAATCGGAACTGATCTTCCGGTCGAAAGCATGGACTGGGTGCTCGACGAGCTTGGAGTGAGTGACACACCGACCGGTCAGCTTCTGACCGAGCACATGCAGGAATGGATGCAGTACATGGAGGATGAAGACGCGGGGGAATCGGACGATGATACTTCTGCCGCGGGCATGGACATGATGATGGAGAACATGATCGACCTCAGGACAGAGGAAGTTGTCAATCCCGATGTCCAGATGGGGAATCCGTTCATGGCCAACAGCTCGGCGGGAATCATCGTCATGTTCCTTTTATTCTCGGTTAGTTACGCGGCCGCGACGCTTCTCAAGGAGAAGCAGGAAGGGACGATCAAGCGACTTCTTATGGCTCCCATCACGGTCGATTCGATCATCTTCGGGAAGTTCCTAAGTATCGGATTCAACAGCCTGTGCCAGCTTACTGTCATGCTTGTCCTTGCCTCGATTGTGTTCAAAGTCCATATGCTCGGAAATCTCCCGACGATTATTATCATCTCACTCGCTACGGTGGCCGCTGTCACCGCTTTCGGGATGATCATCGCGGCACTCGCGAAAAGTTACGACCAGATTAACGCGGCCGTGACGGTGATCGTGCTCACAATGAGCGCTGTTGGCGGCAGCATGTTCCCGAGAATCCTAATGCCTGAATGGATGAAAACACTCGGTTTCTTCACGATAAACGGCTGGGCTATCGACGGTTACCTCGATGCAATATACAGGTTTAAGGGACCGGGATCGGTACTCGGATATGGCGAGGCATCAAATCTCTGTGAAGTAGTCAGGAACTCGGAGGCTCTCGTTCTCGTACTGTTCGCAGTGATCTGCGGATGGATCGCGGCGAGGATATTCAGGCGAAGGCTCGCATCTTAATCCACTCCCCGCAGTTATTGACTCTCAGGACCTTTTCAATCAACATTCGGTTAAATCGTGTCGAGGATGTGAGAACATGCGAGCGAAATTCCCGCGAATTCCAGCTTTTATAATAATTACTGTACTATTCCTGACTGCAGGAACAGGTTACGCGCAGGATGAAATAAACGATCCCGCGTCAGCGGACGATCGCGACATCTGGCGCAACGTGGAATCGGACTTCCTCGAATTGACTGACAGCATCGGATTTACGCCACTCGATCTTGAACAGCCGAGATGGTACACGTACGGGTACACAACAATCGGACGGATGCCGCTTGTCGATATCTCGCTCGCCCTGCCACACAAGCTACCGGAGATTGCGATCTATTTCGACGACCGTGTCAGGGATAATCCGGAAAGCCTATCGGAGATTTTCGCGACCGCTGAGATAATGGCGGATGTCTACGAAAGTTCCGATGGCACATGGAGCGAGTACATTTTAAATCCTGAAAAACTGAGTGCGCACCCGCTTTATCTCGACGTTCTGCCGGATGATATCGTCGGTCTTTACAGCGACATAAACGCGCTTGAAGGCCTGACTGCAGATCTGAAATCCGCGATTTCGGTAATAGTCACATCGACCGCACGGGCCTCACAGCTTCGAGATTCTGCATTCTTGGAACTCACGCCCGAAGAGATAACCCGGATGGAGGAACTTCTCCCGCAGTATTTCCTTCCCGGTGACGAAACTACGCAGATGTTCAGGGCCTATACTGCCGGTGACCTTGATGAGTGCATTGAGCTTGCGTATCTTCTCATGAAGGTAGACTGGCAGAAGATGCTTGAAGCAGGGCGAATCATGGCGCTGTCATCGGATGTTGCCTGTCACTATATTAGCCAGCTTCAGGACGGAGACCTCGCATCGATAAATTCCCCTCTGCTCTTATCGGTGCATACATCGATCGGGCTTGTAATCATCGGCGGAACCGGGGACAACACATGGACACAGGACTGCGCGGTTCTTATCGACCTTGGCGGCAACGACACATACCTCAACAACGCGGGATCATCATCGCCGACCGGATTCGGGGCATCGACACTGATCGATCTTTCAGGCGATGACCTCTATTCGGGCGATGACTTCGTCCAGGGAACCGGGGCAGGTGGAATCGGAGTGCTGATGGACCTTGAAGGAAACGACACATACGACGCACGTCACTACTCGCAGGGAACCGCACTCGCCGGATTTTCGATATTCAATGAATGCTCAGGCGATGACACCTACACCGGGGACCTCGGGAACCAGTGCAACGCGATTTTCGGATACTCGATTTTCAGGGAAGCCGGCGGCAACGACACATACCGCGTTCAGTCGATGGGACAGGGATTCGCCTCGACGCTTGGAGTGGCGATCCTTTCGGAGCAGGGAGGGAACGACACATACGCATCGGGTGGAAAATACGGTTTCTATCACGCGATAGATTCATCCTGCGCACAGGGTGCCGCATCGGGCATGAGAATCTGGCCGCCATCCGACAAATACACCGTCTATGGCGGCGTATCGCTTATTTCCGATTCCGCCGGTGACGACAACTACCTCGGGTACTCATTTGTCCAGGGAGCGAGTTACATCCTCGGACTCGGGATGTTCGTCGACTCAACCGGAAACGATGTGTACACGGGCGAATCCTACGTGCAGGGTTCCGGATGCCACATATCGTCCGGGGTGTTTGTCGACAGGAACGGAAACGATATCTATCGCATGTCGAACGCGGGGACAGGATTCTCGCTCGATCGATCGTCATCGGCATTTGTCGATTTCCGCGGTAACGATATGTACGGTGGCGGTGGTCAGGATCATGGCGGAGCGGTCAAACCCCATGGTGTAGCGATTTTCCTCGACGCGTCGGGTAACGACTCCTATCCATATTTCAGATGTGGCCACGCGCGTGAGACCTACAGCGAATACTCGCAGTCAATCGGTGTTTTCTTCGATCTAATTGGACTCGACGATTACTCGCTCACGGACATGGACCGCGAGAACGGTACGGTATGGCAGCATAACGAGTGGGGATTCGGATTCGACTATGATGAATATATTCTCACCCCGCAGCGACCTTCATGGTGGATGCCATACTATCCTGTCGAAAACAAACGTCCGGACTCATCGCTCGGTAACCTCGGATCGGATCACACGCTCGTGCGTTTCCAGGGCTACGATGATGTCATTAACGCGGATGATCCGTTCAATGAGATACAGCGACTTGCCATGCGATCGGAACGATTCATGGACATGGACATCCATGACATCGTTGATATTCTAAGGATAAGGGGAGAAATCAGCGATAATGCCCCGGAAATAGTCGCGGGTTTCCTGGAATCACCGAATCCCAATCTACGCCTTTCCGCGACGGTATTTTTCGACAAAGTAACGGCCGAATCGGATGAAACGATAGAGGCACTTACCGATGCGACGTTGCTTGATACCGATTACCGGGTACGCAGTATGGCGTGTATGTGTCTTGGCGATACGGAAAATCCGGACGTCGTCCCTGCGCTGCTGACAGCCCTGACAGAAGATGAACACTGGGAGGTAAGGAGGCGTGCCGCGATCGCGCTCGGTAATTTAGATGGTGGTGGCAGCACGATCGGCCGGCTCATTGAAGTTTCAGAAAACGATCCGGATTACCGCGTTCGAACAAGAGCGGTCGCATCGCTTGCAGAAATCGCGGATGCTGCGATATCAGTTATTTTACAATCTTCCCTAAGCGATGAATCGGGGTTTGTCCGACAGCAGGCGGCGATCGGACTTATCGAGAAATGTATGGATTCAAGGGGTATTTGGGTACTCATTGACCTGATGGACCCGGCTAAGTGGCCGGAGTTAAGGACTGTGATCGGCCTTGAAGGCACCGTACTTTTAAAAGACCTTGTCGGGCGGAACATCAACGGCCACGAAGCATGGAGCGAATGGTACTACGAATACATAGTGGAATTCGATATTGAATCGGCGCTTGAAGTCCGGGAGATGATAAACGATGCCCGTGCGGCATGGGACAATCGTGAGAACATGGAAGTCGCGGAGGAGATACTCCGCGATGTCCTCGAAATTAATCCGGAGCATGAACAGGCAGCGTCCCTTCTCGCGGAAATCCTCAACTCGCATGCGTGGGGTCTGCTGGTATCAGGAGAAGACATTGAGTATGGCGTCACGCTTGCGGAAGAGTGTGTCGGGCTTTCTCAGAATCCGAACTACATGGACACTCTCGCGGTACTCCTTTATGTATCGGGTGATGTCGACCGGGCATATGAAGTTATCCTGCAGGCATATGAGCTGGCTTCCGGGAACTCGCGCAATCAAATCAGTGAGAGAATAGACCAGTTTGATTCGGGAAATATTCAGTATTGATCTGATGGTAATTAGTTGAAACCACGATACATAAAATCCGATCTCATTCTCCTCGTCACATCCATGGTATGGGGATTTGCATTCGTCGCGCAGCGTGCGGGAATGGCGCATATAGGCCCGTTTTTGTATAACACTCTACGGTTCACGCTCGGAAGCATTGTCATCTTCGCAGTAATACTGATAAGAAGAAACAACGGAACTGAACCGGTTCCGGATAAAGCGATTGGTAAAAATATCTTAAGGGAGGGCGGACTTCTCGCGGGAGTTGTTATTTTTATCGGGGCATCGCTTCAGCAGTCGGGGATTGTCGAGACAACCGCGGGAAAGGCGGGATTTATAACCGGGCTTTACGTAGTGATCGTTCCGCTGATCGGATTTATCTTCAGGAGGCGAACACCGGTTATCACATGGTTCAGCGCAATCCTCGCGGCTACCGGGCTGTATCTCCTGAGCGTTACGAAGGGATTCACACTCGCTCCGGGTGACGGGCTTGTACTAATGGGTTCCTTTATCTGGGCGCTTCATGTTCTGATTATCGGAAAATACTCACCGAAGGTCGATTCTCTGAAACTCACTCTTACACAGTTCATCGTCTGCGCTCTATTGAGCCTTGCAGGTTTCCTTTTCTTTGAAAGGACAACGATTCAGGACATCCTGCTTGCGGGAATCCCAATCCTTTATGGAGGATTCATGTCGGTCGGGTTAGGATTCACGCTTCAGGTGGTTGCGCAACGTGAAGCGCACCCGTCACACGCAGCAATAATCTTCAGCCTGGAGACGGTTTTCGCGGCAATCGGGGGATGGATAATTCTCCATGAGGTAATGACCGGACGCATGCTTCTCGGATGCGTGCTCATGTTCACGGGGATGATACTCTCCGCAGTATTTAAACCGCATGGAAATACTCAAAGGTCCCAGAATCCGGAGTCATCGTAAGGGGGAAATGTACCCGGCATGCACTGGAGATATTTCTGAAGCTCGTTTCCGTTCGTGAAATACGCGATATCGATCCTGACCGGTTTTAACTTCGTTGATGGATCGAGCCTGACAAGCGCCGTAAAGTCCCTGTTGCCTGCGTGTCCTTTTGAGACATCCACAACCCTGACATCGGTCACCCTGAACCTGTACTCGTAAAGGTCGGCAGTGTCGCTTTCATCCCGCACTTCACCGGTCTGCAATACCGGATTAACATCCTCGCGAATAATCTCCCTCGCGTAGACAACCTCCCTGCCATCACACCTGAAGTTGTATTTTTCGAATATCGAGGCCTGAAGCATGAAGCGTCGTTCCTCACCCTCGCCGTTGAACCGGTACGGAGGGAACGAGGTGACTTCCGCTCCTTTTAAAAGTCTTTGCCTTATGTGATAAAGAACAGCGCGACGTGCAAGCGCGTTTCCGTTCTCCCCATCCACATTTTCGCCGGAGGAAACCGGACCGGACGCTAGTGTGTATTGTGTCAGGTTCAGAACCTCCCAGTCATATCCCGGATGCCGATCGGACACATAACAGATCCTGCTCAATCCCTTCTGCCCGTTCATTTCAGTATTCGACCCAAAAATCCTGCAAAGATCGATGCTCCGAACACCGCCATAAGTCCAGAATGAAATTTTTTCATCATCGACCCAGAAATACCCGTACTTCCCCTCAAGCAGCCATAAAATCAGTGCTGTTATGAAACCGATGATAATCCCCGCTATTATCAGCCCGAAAAAAATCGCACGCGAGATGTCGACCTGTTTCATGAATTTCAGAGCGATTCCGATAATCGCTCCAAGAAGAAGTCCAATCAGGATACCCTTAAGAACACCCTGCCATATTCTTGCCGATGCGACTCCCGGATGTTTCGGGTTGTAGATCAGCACAGTCGGTGAACCGGATTCCGGTTCCGCATATTTCTCTATAAGCCTTGTAGCATCTGCCATCAAGCGTATCACCTGTCACTATCTTGGAAGAACATTCTAACAATTGGTTGCATTGAAGCCCGACTGACGTAATATTATTACCTAATTTAGCGTAACTCCAACAGAGGATGCAAAATATGACCGAACGTAAAGTACTCGACAGCGCGGTTGTTTCAAGAATAATGGACAGTCTCGATGTGCAGGAAGCTATCAGGCTGATAGGCGCGGAGATTACGGAGATTGCATCCGGATTCTGCGAGATGCGGATGCCGATGACGGAGAAGATCACCCAGCAGAACGGTTACGTGCATGCGGGAATTCTCGCGACCCTCGCCGATTCGGCAGGAGGATACGCTGCATATACAATGGTTCCCGAGGATTCGAACATTCTCGCAATCGAGTTCAAGATGAATTTCATCGCACCCGCGAAGGGTGACGAGATAATCGCCAGGGGAAATGTAATCAAGTCCGGTCGGACAATAACGGTCTGCCATGTAAATATTTACGCACTTGATGAAGGAAATGAAACACACTGGTCGATCATGCAACAGACCCTCATACGGATCGATCCAAAGAAGTGACTTTCAACCCGCATGATTTAATCGGCATTCCTTGACCCGGTATTACTTAAAACCTAAACTTCACGAATACTCATGGAGAGTGAACCATCAAATAAGAGCTCAGGCCGATGGAACGTATCGGGATTCTTCCGATGGCTGTTAATTACATGGCTTTTATCGCTCGCGATGTTCGGGATACTGAATTTCATTGTCGACCCATATGAGATCTACGGTTCAGGTCTTTTCCCGAGGGTGATGGTCAATTTCCATGATGTGAAACTGGAGTATTTCGAGCAGTACGATCCACCCGGCGAATCGCTGATTATCGGAAACTCACGCGCGAACACGCTCGATCCGTCCGTCGTGGAGGAAATTACCGGTGAGAGATGCTTCAATTTCAGTTTCGCCGGAGCGCGTACTGAAACCTATTACTCAGTACTCAAAATCGCGCTTGAAGACAACTGGCCTCTGAATACGGTCATCGTGCAGGTTTCACCAGGATGTTTCCATCCAACGATGCCGGTCGAGTGGGAAACAAGGTTCATGAATCGGATAGCCCGAAATTTCATCTACCATGAAAGGGTGGAACCGTCGTGGTTCGAACTCTTCGGTCTGCTCTTTACATTCGACCAGACGAAGCAGTCATTAGCCACGGTCAGGCGGAACATGTTCGCGAAACAGTGGCAGGAGCCGATGGAGACACGCGAGGATGGCTACGCGATCTGGGCACAGCGCGAAAGGGAGATCCAGGCCGGAACTCTCAACCTTGAGGCTGCGATCACCCGCAGGATTCCGAAATATCCCGAGAGGGTAAATCTCTACGAGTTCGATCACATCTCGGAAGTGCGCATGCATTACTGGGAGGATTTTCTCGATCTCTGCACCGATAACGATCTGAATGTGATTGTGTTTTTTGCCCCGCTTCATCCCGATCTTGCAGAATTTCTGGAAACAGTTCCCGAAGCACGGATACTCGATGATGTTGTCGAGTACGTTGAAGGCACCGTGACAGAAATCGGGGGTGAGTTTTACAACATCAGGAACATCGGTACATTCGGTGGAAGCGCGGACGGGTTTTACGATGAGGTTCACACGCGTCCGATTAACGCGGACGCGATAATCAGATACGTTTTACGGAACTGGAATTCCGAAGATGAGTAACCAGCAGGGTAATGAGTACATCTGAAGAAAAATACCGGAAATGGGGAGTGCCGGTCATCTGGCGGAACATGATAGTGGCGTTCGTACTCACGCTCGTGTTTGTCGCGCTCATGAACCTTGCGGTCGACCCGTTCGAACTGTACGGAAGCACTATCCTGCCGGTGAGGAACGTAAACGGTTACGCAAACAAGCTCAATCTCTACGATGAATTCGGTGGAAGCGCCAACATACTGATAATGGGAAGCTCGAAGGTCATGACTTTCGATCCCGTACTCGTGGATTCAACAACAGGCGGAACCACGTTTAATTTCTGGCTTCCCGGCTCAGGCGCAGAGACCTACTACGCCGCCCTGAACCTCGCCCTCGAAAATAACGACGTCCCCATCGACACGATCATCCTCGGGCTCGGTATCGAGACAATACATCCCGCGTTTCCGATCCAGCCGGAGGCGAAATTCGTGACCGAAATCTCCCGCCACTTCATCTATAATCCGGAATTCCAGGGAACGATTTATGAAAGGCTGGGGCTACTTTTCACGATAGACCAGACACTGAACTCGTACTACAAGATATCTCAGAATTTAAGAGGGACACTGAACCAGGCACAGGTTGATGGAATTGACGTCCGAAAGCTGGAATTCAGGGCGGACGGGTACACGGGTCACACGCTTGCGGAAACAGAGATCGCCGAGGGCACGTATGATTTCGATGCAGAGATCACATCCCGGCTGAGACAGCCAAGGTATAACGATCAGGGGATGGCTATTGCCGCTTGGCAGGGAATAGAGGGCGTGCGAGTTCGGTACTGGGAGGATTTTCTCTCGCTTTGTGAGAGAGAAGACATTACAATCTATGCTTTCATGACACCGGCGCATCCGCGATTCTGGGAGTTGATGGATACATTTGACGCAATCCCTGTTTTTGACGAGGTCACGGATTACTTCAGAGAATCCGTTACTGGTGCCGGAGGATCTTTCAGGGATTTCCGGTACGTTGAAAGTTTCAATGGAAGCGAAGACCAGTTTTACGACGAGATCCATATGCGCCCGGCGAACTGCGACGCGCTTGTAGATGAATTACTGAAGGATTACGAACCGGGTGCGACAGAATAGATGCTGTTTCCGAGTTACATATTCCTTTTCGTCTTCGGACCGATCGCGATCATCGGCTACTGGCTGATCAGGAACCAGAAAGCCCGTCGCACATGGCTCACAGTGATGAGCTATATCTTCTACGGTTACTGGAAATGGCAGTTCTGCGCACTTCTCCTGGTTTCAACAATAGTCGACTTTTTTGTCGGGAAGAAACTCGCATCGGTCGAGGAACCCGGCAGGCGAAAATTCTGGCTGATTGTCTCACTCGCCGCCAATCTCGGCATGCTTGGATTTTTCAAGTACTACATGCTCTTGGCCGCATCGGCCAACGAGATCGCCGGATGGCTTGGGGCTGGCCCATGGCTTCCTGGATGGGAGATAGTGCTGCCCATCGGGATCAGCTTCTTCACCTTCCAGTCGATGTCCTACACGATCGACATCTACCGTCGGGAAATTAAACCGACCGGCGACATAATCGAGTTCGCGGCTTATGTATCGCTGTTCCCCCAGCTTATCGCCGGTCCGATAGTCAGGTATTCGGAGGTTTATAAAACCCTCAGGAACCTCCCTGCAAAGCTATCACTCAGCAATCTGAACCTGGGCCTGTTCTACTTCACCGCCGGGCTTGTCAAAAAGGTCCTGATTGCAGATCGAATTGCATACTTTTCCGATCCGATGTTCCAGGATTACACTAACCTTGTACCCATAGAGGCGTGGCTCGCGATTCTCGGATTCTCGCTGCAGCTTTATTTCGACTTCGCCGGTTACTCGCTCATGGCGATAGGACTCGGCTACCTTCTCGGGCTGGAATTCCCACAGAACTTTAATTCTCCATACAAGGCGGTATCGATAAGCGATTTCTGGCGACGGTGGCACATGACCCTTTCGCGCTGGCTCCGCGATTATCTCTACATTCCCCTCGGAGGGCGTAATAACCGCTTCATTGCACTTGCCGTGACTATGCTTCTGGGCGGGCTGTGGCATGGCGCCGCATGGACCTACATGATCTGGGGCGCGTACCATGCGGTTCTCCTCGAACTGCATCACCATCTGAAAAGGTTCAAATGGATTCCCAAAAACATTGCCTGGGCACGGATCGGGACATTCCTGCTGGTGACCATCGGATGGGTTTTCTTCAAACCCGAATCGCTCGAAGCATCGCTAACTATATTGAAAAAGATGTTCGACTTCGCGAATTTCACAACGCTTGTAAGGATTTCCCCGCTTTACCTTCTGATACTCCTCATCGCTCTTCTCTGGGCAATGCTCGGACCAAACATGGTCGACCTGATCCGAAACAAGGAAGCCGCTCCGCGTCGCGCATGGGCAATCGCACTGGGATTCCTTGCCGCCTTATGTGTCCTCTTCTTCTCCGAGGCAAGTCCGTTCCTGTACTTCCAGTTCTGATAAAAAAAAAGCCTTCGCATGAGCGAAGGCATGATTACTTATTATGGAGCTTCCCTAGAGATTGTCCTCAAGGACCTGGCGCATGTACATCAGAAGGTGCTTCTTTAACTCGGGACGCTTCATCGCCCAGTCGATGGACGCCGTAAGGAATCCCTCGACCTGCCCGACATCCCATCGCCTGCCCTGGTAAAGCACCGCATGCATCTTCTCTTCCTTCAGCAGAAGCCTCAGAGCATCTGTAAGCTGAATCTCGCCCTTGTGATCTGGTTTGGTCTCTTTCAGGCACTTGAAAACACCCGGCGTGAGAAGGTATCGCCCGATTATCGCAAGATTGCTTGGAGCTTCGTCTACAGGTGGTTTTTCGATAAGGTTGGTCACGCGAATTACACCGTTACCGTTGTCCTCGCCCGCGACGATGCCGTAGCGGCTGACTTCACTCTCCGCAACCGGCTGGACCGCAAGAATACTTGTCCCGTATTCCCGGTAAGCTGCAACCATAGCCTTCGTTGCCGAACTGGCCGGATCAGAGATGTCATCACCGAGAAGAACGACAAAAGGCTCGCTGCCAACGTGATCTTCCGCAACCGACACTGCGTGACCGAGTCCGAGTGGTTCACCCTGGCGAATGTAATGGAGCCTGGCAAGACGTGTAATATTCTCGATCAGCTCAAGCTCCGATGCCTTGCCCTTCGACCTGAGAAAGTGCTCCATCTCGAACGCCTTGTCGAAATGGTCCTCAACCGCCCTTTTTCCACGGCCAGTAATGATAAGGATGTCCTCAAGTCCGCTACCAACTGCCTCTTCAACCACGTACTGAATCGTCGGTTTATCGACAATCGGCAGCATTTCCTTCGGCTGCGCCTTTGTTGCAGGCAGAAACCTCGTGCCGAGGCCCGCTGCAGGAATTACCGCCTTGTTAATGCTGTTTGTCATACTTAATCAAAATCCTTCCTCTATAAAAACAGTGTTTTCCTGCCCATCATTATAATATAAAGACTATTTCGATGCTGTATTCAGAAATCTAACGATCTCTTTCCAGACCATCGTAGCTCCGTGACGTTCCGGTCCCCAGATAAACTCATGGTCTTCGCATGGCTGGATTATCGCACGGCAACACCTGTTGCCCGCATCCGTTATTGCCTTTGCAAGATTCGCGGTCTGGTCCGGAGGAACCATCACGTCATTGTCTCCATGAACAAGCAGCACGGGTGCCTTTATCCTGTCAGAGACACCCATTACCGAGCGCCTGTCCAGTTCATCTGTATCCTGTTCGGCAAACTCCCTGAAAAATGGATCGGCAAGCAGGATATGATTAATATCCCTGACCCATTTCACCCATCCCGACATGTCATATACACCAGATAATCCGATAACTCCCCTGACGATATTATCAGCCTCTATGCGGCTTACTGCGAGTAGATTTACAATAGCTCCATGCGAGCTTCCCATGAGCCAGATATTATCAGGATTAACGGTATCAAGGTTTTTTAATACCTGATAACATGCAAGCATGTCGTCGACTTCGCCCACGCAGAATTCCACGTCACCGTCGCTGCCGTCCTCACCACGGTATGATGGTGCGATTACCGTCCATCCGGCCTTTGCAAGTCGCCTGAGGACTATATCGTAGTGAGGCGGGATACCCCAGATTCCCCCATGTCCGACAATAATCGCCCCACCATCGGGGGCAGGCAGGTCCACGGGGTGCCTGGGAGCCGGAAGCGGACTATCAGCGGGCTGATAGAGCCATGCCCGGATTTTTAAGTCGCCTGACAGGTACTCCACAACATGCGCGCTAACATCCCTTGCTCCACGACCAAGAAATCCGGGAAGTGGCCTTACGATCTCAAATTTGCCGGTCTGTACTGCCAATTCATTAATCACTCTCCCCCGATTCCCAGCACTGATGCACAAACGACAGAATATCATCCCATGCTGAAAGCGATAAATTGACTGCTTCGATCCCGTAACGTGGAATGTCTCCTTCATGCCGCCAGAGGAATCCATGTCCGGCGTCCGTATATTTATTGTACAGATAATTCGTTTTTCCACACCGGTTGAATGCATCGACCATCGCTTCCTGCTGTGACACCGGGACAAGCGTGTCGCTGTCGCCGGTTACGAGCATCACGGGAGGTTCCATAATGCATGCAACACGAATTGCGGACCTTGCTGCGAACTCATCCGGATGATCGAGGGGACCGCCACCGTAAATTCTGCGGGACAGGTCATCCTCTTCATACTGTCCGGTATCCTGGAGGTAATACCACCAGCCGACGATATCCATGACTCCATATCCACAGACCACGGCAGGAATTTCCGGATCGCGGGACGCGGCGAGTGCGGCAATTAATGCTCCGTGGGATGTCCCGATTACCGCAAGTCTCGATGAGTCAACTGACTGGTTACACCTCAACAGGTTGATACAGTTAAGAACATCATCAACTTCACCGAGAGCAACCTCTATCTCACCATCGCTGCCATTCTCGCCCCGGTACGAGGGCATTATTACCAGATAACCATCGTTTGCCAGTTCAAGCGCCTTCAGGCGCATACGGTTTGTAACTCCGTTTATTCCCCCGTGGCACAGAACCAGTGTCGGTACCGCTGATTCACCAGAACCACCCGGGAACACCGCTTCGCACATGACTTCAAGGCTGCCGGAAGCATATGAGTAAATTTGGACTTCGTATTCAACTCCATCGGTCCACGTGACCTCGACCACACCGACTGAACTAAATCCATCGAGCTGAGGATACACATCCGCATATACTGTGTGTCCTGTCAGAAAGGGCACAAGGGCAGCACAAAGCACTATGTAGTGAAGTCTTCGAATCATCATGACGCCATTGTATTGGAGTTTTGCTGCCTGACCTGGGGTGGAATTACCTCTCCGAATTCCTGGAAGAACACTTCCTCCAAAGACATTTTTTCCTGGTTTATCTCGTAGATTTTAAAATCATTCTGCGCAAGGGCGTAAACAAGGTTCGGTATTTCATTCTCATCCTGGAGCGTACAGGTCAGCATTCCTGAGTAATACTGCTCGTTGGCAACTTTAATTTTTTCGAGCACCGGCTTAAGCCTTGCATACTCTTCCTCATCATTGAAAACCACGCCGGGTGGCGTAAATCTTGGCCTGAGCCTGACATCGACCTTGTTCGTGTGCAGCGTAAGGTCGTCAAGGCTGGCAATTTTCCTGAGACGTCCGTGATCGATGATCGCGATCCTGTCGGCAACATCCTCGACATCCCCGAGAACGTGACTTGAGAAAAGTACCGCCGATCCCTTTTGGGCCGCATGCACCATTATGTCCTTGACAAGTCGTCGACCGATAGGATCGAGTCCGGTCTGGGGTTCATCGAGAAATAATACCCTCGGCCACCCGAGAAGAGCCTGGGCGAGGCCGATCCGCTGTGTCATTCCCTTGGAGTATGTCTTCAGTCGACGCTTAACGGCTGAAGGTTCCAGCTTGACAAGTTCGAGGACCTCGTGGACACGGCTCTTTCTATAGCGATATGGTATACCTGCAAGCTCGGCATGGTAATTCAGGAACGAAAGCCCGTTAAGATGGCCGTAGAAATTCGGGTTCTCCGGGAGATAGCCTACCTGGCGCTGCGCCATCGGATGTCCCGGACGAAACCCGAGCACCCAGAGGTCGCCGGAGGTCGGGAAAATTATGTTCAGGCATGATTTTACGAATGTCGTCTTGCCCGAGCCGTTGGGACCGAGAAGCCCGAAAACTTCACCGGGTTCGACCGAAAGGGAAAGTCCGCCCAGTGCCCATACAGGATGGGCTTTTCCGAATCGCTTGGTGAGGTTATGACTTACGATGTACGACATATAGTGCTATGACACCGGAAAAGGCGCGACCGTTCAGACCGCGCCTTATGCCCCACTATATTTTGGGGCACCTATCTCCCATACGTCCCGTAGTTTCTAATCTTCAACTTCCTGATTATCAACCCGATAATCACGAAGTATCAAGCGCTGTCTGAGTAATGTTCCGTACTCTAATCCCAGGCAGTACCGTAGTGGGTCGTGCCCGTTATGAATACGGCGACCTCTTCGGACGGCGCGCTGTTGAGTCCGATAAGATCCTGGGCGGTGACCCTGTAGTAATACCAGCCTGACACAACTGACTGGTCGAGGTACGACGGGTAGAGAATCGGGTATTCGTTTACCTTGCCGAAATCGGTCGCGTAGTGAGCAACCGAGACCTGCGTACGCCATAGGTTGTAACCCGCGATGTCACCATCGGTCTTGTTCATATCCCATGAAACAAGTGCGCCTTCATCGGTTGCCGAGATCATCGGGTTAAGAGGAACTGCTGGCGGAAGGTCCTGGTTCGGGTTGAACGCGTTAACGAACGAGGCGTTACTGTGAACCATTCCGTTTCCGAGGTTGAACCTGGCCCTTACAACAGCCACACCGGGATTCTGGGCAAGATACTTGCCGGTGATGGGCTCGAAACTGCCGATCGCCGGGTTCTCTGTGTACCACTCTACCCTCTGGGTTCCCACCTCATTTGTGCCATCGTTGTAGTAAAGCGTGGCCTTGAACTGCTGAAGGCCGCCGATGGCAATATTAACCCCGGCGGGTTCGATTACAATACTTGTAACGAACCTTTCAGGTGTGTCAAAGGGATTATCACCTTCGTTAATGTAAAGCGGATCAGCAAATGTGTCCCCGTTGCTGCACCCGAAAGCAATCGGGAGAGCAGTTATCAGGAGAACAAAAGCAAGAAGTGTGACACGAATAATGTTCCGGGACATTCGGACCTCCGGGGTCAACTCATGTAAATTGAAGTAACGTAATGCAAGCCGCCCCCAATTCCGGGCGGACTGAAAGGATAATCTATCACAGCGAAATAAAGGGTGTCAAGCAAATGGCAGGTGCGTTAAATAATATTAATCATTATTAGAAAATTAACGCCGGAAACACATGTCCTCCCATCGCGAAAACCTTAGCACACTTACAATACCCGGGTGAAGGATTAAAGGGATTAAAAATCCCCGTTAAAAACATCGGTCCCCGAAAGCCCATTATTAATGGGGTTCTTAAAGGGGGATACAGAATGAGATAAAAAGAGAAACAAGCAGCCTGAATCATGCTGAGATTGCGCAAAGGAGATAAATGTGGTATATAGTATCATAGCACGCTATAATACGCTATGGACTAAAGGGCGGACAACCCTTCTCCCGCCCGCGCCGATCAGTCCGTGGGACATGGTCCCGAGCGGAATCTGACTGGAGGTGCACTTAATATGCATAATTTTACACCAGGTGAAGTTTTCACAGCAGTATTTTGCGGGGTAGTGGTCCTGTCTTATGTAGTGAACAGGATGCACGCAGTGAACCTGTCAAAGAACCGCAACGAGGTTCATTAAAAGCAAAAAACGCGCTGCTTGTTTTGAAGAACGCGTCGAGATACGATCGAAGGTGAATTTACAGGCGTCCCGGTTTACCGGGCGCTTTTTTTATTTGAAAAATCAGTTTATAGCATATTATTCGCATGAGTGAATGCGCCGCACGTATCATCCATGCAGGGATTCTATAGATTTTCGAACCCCGGGGTTGGTGAACGACTCAAGATATGAGAACCGGGCAAGATGATGGACGAACAGGTTTTGCTAATAATTTCGCCGTACAGGAATTTTAAAGCACATATCCTGTATACAGCCAAACTATAAAAAAAATCCCAATAAAAGCCAGGGATCACGTAAGTGTTATCACGATGCACCTTTTAGGCCCATGCCCTGTATCGCGCATCATTAAAGGGCTACAGGGCCCGAGGTTACGGAAGGCTGAATATTACTGTACCAATGCCGTTTACAGCGGCAAGTAATAGGATGCTATTATAGATTGTAGGGTGTAATTTTTCTAAAATGCCCTGAAACCCGCATGAAATAAGGCTTTTATCTTGACACACCCCTAATGTGCTGTATACTTGAATGAGCAAATTACAGGGAAACCGCGAGTCGCGTGGAGATAATCAATGGATACGCATCCCTTTTATCATCGCGTGGACGGCGATTTTCCGTGTTTGGCTCCTATTTCATTCTATATCAATTGTAAAGGAGGCGTCGAATGAACAAGCAGGAGCTTATCGAGGCCATCGCAAAAGAGACAGGCCTCACCAAAGCCGATTCAAAGAGGGCCCTCGAGGCTTTCACCGGCATCGTGACCAAGCAGCTCAAAAAGGGTGACCAGGTCAGACTGATCGGCTTCGGTACTTTCTCCGTCCGGAAGCGCAAGGCGCGCAAGGGCATCAATCCCCAGACCGGTGAGCAGATCAAGATCAAGGCTCGCAAGGTCCCGCACTTCGCACCCGGTACAGAGCTCAAGAACGCCCTCTAAGAAAGGGCAATTTTCCTATTTCACGATTTGAAACCAATCGATCTACATCGGTAGCAAGAAGCTGGACGCCCAACGGGGCGTCCTTCTAGTTTATCTGCCTGCTGGCTTACCGGTAATGACTGCTGCTATAATCACCGAAACCGCATCATGGCGACAAACTCCATCGATCATGCAAGTACTGAAAGCCGCATGCTGGGTATTTCCGAGCGTGCATGGATTCTGCTGATCGTACTCGCCGCCATGGCAATCCGTATGTGGGGGCTCGATTTCGGACTCCCCCAGCGCTTCCACACCGATGAGCCGGTTGTTGTAACACGTGCCCAGTATGGTGCGGCGACCGACTACTGGAACCCGGAAGCGTTCCACTGGCCCAGCCTTCAGATCTATATCCTCGGTTTCGAGTACAAGGCATGGTACTGGATCGGTAACTCCACCGGTGCATGGAATACCGATGAGTACGGTGAGATCGAACCGGAAGAAAGGTTCATCGCGTACGCCCTGAGGGCTCCCGGTGGATTCTACTATCTCGGCCGTTTAACTACAGCACTCTTCGGAGCCGGGATTATCCTGCTTCTCTACATTCTTGCCCGACGCATGTTCGATTACAGGATCGCTCTGGGCTGTGCATTCCTCGCATCGGTAAATCCCATTCTCGCAAGACACTCCCGATACATAACACCCGACATTCCGTCCGAATTTTTCCTCCTGGCTGTTTTACTTTACCTCGACTTCCTGGTAAATCCGTCACCTGCATCGAAAGACAGCTCAAGGCTGAAGTTCACTCACAGCAGGTGGTGGTACGTCCTGATGGCTGCGATCCTTCTGGGACTTGGAACCGGAACCAAGTACCCGGTTGGATTTATGGGCTTTCCTATGATCGCGGTGATCCTGGCATACGGTCCCGGGAGTTCATTTATAAAACGCATACCCGTGGCCTTCATCGCAGGCCTGATCTCGATCGCCGTATTTTTCCTGACCACCCCATACGCGATTATCGAGTGGGAGAAATTCACCTCGGCACTTCGTGAGATCGGAGGACATGTCCAGTCCGGGCAGCACATCGGGATGGAGATATCCGGAAGCATCTGGAGCACGGTGCTTGGTTCGCTGATTGCAAACATGGGCGTGATACTGACCGTCATGGGAATTGTCGGGCTTGTCACGTTCTTCTTTGTAAAATTCCGCAGGTCGTGGCACATCGCATTCAGCCTTATTGTGGTGCTTTCGGGTATAGCTCCACTGAACGTGTTTTCCGACAGGTACCTCGTTCCCCTGATACCCCTTCTGCTGCTTGGATTCGGTCATCTTGCCGGGTATTCAGTCGGGTCCGAGGACAAACCGCGAAAAATATTAAACAGCCTGGTTATCACGATCGCTGTAATTATCGGGCTGATGGAAGGTTTGAAATATCTTCTACCGGTCTGGCTCTACCTGCCGATCGCACTCGGAACCGGGCTAGCTTATTTCAAGCTTTCATCATCACGAACGCCGGGCACGAATTACAAATCCGTGGCAGTCGCAATTCTCTTAATTGCTGTCGGGAGCTGGGGAATTTATAAAACCGGTACCGAAGCCCATGCGCTTACGCTTACCGATACTCGCGAGCTCGCGCTTGAATGGGTTGAGGATAATATCCCCGGACACAGTGTAATCGTGGAGGAACAGGGAGGCCCCGACCTCTACACTGATGATCTGGTCCCGCTCGTACCCGAGCCTTGGTATTTCGTGACAACAATCGAACCGCTGTTTACACTCGAATGCCTTCAGACCACACCTCTTGAAAAAATGATGATCCCGAATCCGGACTGGGTGATAACCTCAAGCTATGTTCGCGGACGATACGAGCGTGAGGAGGCGGCAGCCCAGTTTCCCGAACTAGTCGAATCATTTAATGAATACTACTCTTTCATTGATAACAGGCTGACAGAGGTGGCAAGGTTCAGTCCCGGAAACGAAGTCACGGGCGAGGAGGTCGTCGTTTACAGGACAATTCACGACACAAGGGATGACTCCCTTGAATGGATCGAGGGCAACATCCCGACGGGAAGCCTCATTGTCATGGAGGAGGGCGGTCCGGACATTTACTTCATCGAGCCTGAAAATCCGGATGCCGACAGGATTGCCGAATCGCTTCCCGAACCATGGTATTACGTCGAGGAGATTTTCCTCTCGACCCATGTCCACGACTCGATCCAGAATCCGCTTGAAACCCTCGTGGTTACGGGGCCCGACTGGGTGATCACGAACAGCATCGTGAGGGACAAGCAGACTAGTGAATGCGCGATGTCAGAATTTCCCGACCTTGCGCAGGTATTCGCGAATTACTACTCGCTTATCGATGGATACCTTCAGGAGGAAGCAAGGTTTACACCTGATGAAGACATGATGGGGCCTGAGGTAGTGATTTACAAAGTACCCGAGGGATTCTGGCAGAATGTTCAGCTGGGATCCGGCGGAAATTAAGCTGCTTTTTTTCGTGTTCGTCGGGGAATCGAAGCAACGGCGAGTGAGACAAGGAAAATTATAATCAGAATTCGGTCAGCTCTTCCATTCATTACGAAATCGGGCAGCATCCATCCATCGTATCGCAGAACGACCCCCTGAATTCTGCCTGCAAGCCTGTCGATGAATCTCCTCGCGGACAGTTCAATACGGGAACCGTCCGGATCGTATGCATAGAGGCGGTAAACGGCCAGATTGAACAATTCCTCTACAGGTACCACATAATCTTCCATTGTCGGTGTGACAGAAGTTGCATCCTGCACCCACGAAACAGCACCACCCTCTTCATAGATATTCATTGCATCCGCAACACCGAGGAGATTACCATGGACATCCGTTACGACACTGTTGAACGTAGGGTCCTGGATAACCCAGCGGCCACCTATCCAGACCTCGACCGTGGTGTGTGCCCGGTCGAAAGATCCGGGCGATGCCATTAGCGCGACCATCCGTGCCGGAATTCCGTATGAATTGAGCGCGCTGATATAGAGTATGGAGAACAGGGTGCAGTAAGCCCGTTTACCGGATTTGAGGCTGTCGAGAATCTCGCACGGATCTTTTGATTCGAAACGGTTCGATGGATCGGGTCCCTGGAGCATGCGTGTCCAGTCGCGCAGAACCGTAACGATTTCATACTGCGTCAGGCCTGAGAGATCGCCAACATCCTCATCGAGAACTTCTCTGACAGCACCGATGATTTCTTCATCGTAATAATACGGGTTAGTTTCAGGATATCCTGACAGTACGGGCAGCCGACGATCAGTATGGATAGCTGGCGCTATACCGGTCGGCATAACTGAGCGGGTGCCGTACAGGACGGATAATTCGAGGAGAACACATGCGATCGCAAGGAATAAAAAATATAACCTCACGGGATATTTGCGATTAGAGGAAGTACGAAGCATATAAAGAACCTGAAAACCCG